>VOFG01001988.1_pt1 | contig 33403 bp, 57 predicted proteins | sample 5384171 | NCBI WGS metagenome assembly VOFG01 (sample SAMN12384726, study PRJNA508395) | human gut metagenome | isolation source: healthy gut F | host: Homo sapiens
CAGAGTTCGTTGTGCGTTTACCCTCAATGTCAAAGGTCAGAGAGTAAAATATAAGGACCGTCTGATACATCTGGCATAGTATATCGTTCGTCGTTTAGATAGTCGTACCCAACACATCCAAGTATACAGATGAGCAACAGTAGGCTGATGATTCGTGGGATGATAATGAGCTTTCGACTGCGCGGCGCATGATCCAGAGAAATGCCTTTCTTCATACGCCGTTACAGGCGGCTGATGTAAATAAAACCCCATAGATCGCTGAACACGGCCCAGAGCAGGAACAGGCAGAAACCAATCACCCATGCGGTTTCTTCTACCAATCCTCGGTACAACTGCGCTGCCCAACGGCCATTGAATAAACCGCCAACAAGCGCAGCCATAAAAGCATGGAATGCCAAAATGATGAACGGAGCCATCAGAGAAGAACGGTATTGTTTTCGCAACCCCTTTAAGGTTGCTGCCTGCTGTTCGGGTTCCAAATAGAACTCTGGGGCATCATTTCCTTCCGGTGCACGGAAAATGTGCAGGTATCCGCGGCTGATGACATACTCCCAACCGCAATCCTCGTAGACTGCAATCTGTTCTTCTGGCAGATGCCCGTCCTCTAAAGATTTCAGATTTACAACCTCGACCCGGTATCGCATTTTTTTGGGTTCTGTTTTCTGGAAACGGCTCAAGGTTATGCCGCACTTGACAAGCTCCCCAACCTTCGGACATATCGGAATAATACTTTTCGGTTTCACCTATGGCGTAATTATTGGGATGAATACCATGTCTCCAGTTCATTCCTCTACCTCCTCCAGAATTGCTCCATCGGTCACGAGCTGCTTTAAGCGTCTATACTCTAAATGAAGCGCGTTTTTTCCTTCTTCTGTGATAGCGTAATTCTTCCGGCGGCCTTCCTCGCTGGTTAGGGTGATAAGTCCTTCTTTATTCATGCGAGTGAGAACACCGTACAGTGTACCGGGACCCATTTCGATGCGGCCTCCGGAGAGTTCCTTGATGCGCTGCATCACCCGTACCGTGTCCCGGTTTCATCAATGCCAGCAGAATGTAATAAGTGGCTTCAGTCATGGGCGCTTGTGCCGCCATTGTCCATTCCATCTTTCTCAACTATTATGCCTCGCGATATATCGAGCAACATAATAGTAGCATATTTGGAAGCACTTCGTCAATGTGCCATCTGCTCCCCAATAGCATTTATTTGTAAAGATAATATGAACTCCATTGACTTTTTTTGCGTCTACTGCTGTAGACTATAATCAAGAAGTCTACATCGGTAGACAAGGAGGTTGACTTATGGATATTCCGGAAGATTCACGAGGGCGAATATCGTTTTTGTCTGATTATGTGGGAACATGAGCCGGTCACGGCTGCGGAGTTGGTAAAAGCTGTGTCAGGAGCAGTTGGGTTGGAAACGCACCACTACCTATACCGTTATCAAGCGTCTGGGAGAGAAAGGTGTTCTGCAGAACGATAACGGCACCATTACTTCTCTGGTTTCCAAGGACGCTTTGTGCAGGCATATGAAATTGGAGAACTGGTTGAAAAAAGACATTTGAAGGCTCACTGCCTGCTTTTGTCGCTGCTTTCACCAAGCATCAGAATATTTCTGAGGAGGAGCTTGATGAGGTACAGCGCATGATCGACCGCATCCGGAGAGGAGGCAAATAATGAACGACCTGTTTTTGAAAATTATAAACATGAGCATATCAGCAAGCTGGCTTGTCCTGGCTGTGCTGCTGCTCCGGTTTGTCTTGAAGAAAGCACCCAAGTGGGTCAATGTCCTGCTCTGGGGCATTGTGGCTGTGCGTCTGGCTTTTCCGTTCTCTATCGAGAGCGCTCTGAGTCTGATCCCCAGCGCAGAGACAGTTCCGATGGATATCGAAATGGCAGTACAGCCCACGATCAACAGCGGTGTTCCAGTGATCAATAGCATGGTCAACCCTATGCTGTCCTCGTTCGCTCCACCGCAGGATGTATTGACGAGCGCAAATCCGCTTCAGATCTGGATTCCGATTTTTAGCATTCTCTGGATTGCCGGTATCGCTGCGCTCCTCTATATACCGTGGTCAGCTATTGGCGTCTGCGCGCCGCAAAGTCAGCGAGGCAGTCATCCTCCGAGACAACATTTTCCAGAGCGAGAATGTGGCTTCTCCCTTTGTGCTGGGCGTGTTCAGACCGAAATCTATCTTCGTTCAATATGGGCGGACAGGATCTGGAACACGTTGTTGCCCATGAGCAGGCGCACATTCGTCGTAAAGACCATTGGTGGAAACCCCTGGGGTTTCTCTTGCTGACGATCTATTGGTTCAATCCTCTGATGTGGCTGGCTTATGTTCTGTTGTGCCGTGACATTGAGCTTGCCTGTGATGAAGGTCATTAAGGTACTGGGCAACAGGCAGAGAGCCGACTATGCCCAGGCGCTTGTGGCCTGTAGTGTCAACCGCCGTGTGATCGCAGCCTGCCCTCTTGCCTTTGGTGAGGTCGGTGTAAAGGGCGTGTGAAGTCTGTGATGAACTACAAGAAGCCTGCTTTCTGGATCGTCGTTCTGGCAGTTATCGCCTGCGTGGTCGTTGCGGTGTGCTTCCTGACTGATCGGAACAGGACAGCTATACGCTGCGAATTGTCGTTCCAGCAGGAAGCCAGGATGATTTTGTGTATTCAGATGAAGAAGTCAGTACAACGGGAAACTCCATTGTCATATGGTCCGGTGAAGGACTGGATGATACGGAAGTTCTTTTATTTCCAGTCGACGAAACAACAGAAACAGGATATACGGCTACCTATCTTACACATGGAATGCCCGTTGAATTTGACGCCGTAAAAAGATGAATGGTTCAAGGTTGGCATCAATATGCAAAACCCAACGGACGAAGACATCGTTGTTTATGTGGAAGTCGAAAATGTGGAAATTCGTATTTCTGACGAAAGTGCGCCCAATCATATTACTTTCAAAGCGGAAGTCCTTGAAATCCACGAGGGATATTTTCTGGTTGCACCAGAGGCAAGCTGGGCACTCAATAGCGCTGACCAAATTGAAGTTCCTCTGATGAATATGGACCCCGCTCTGGAGCCGCAAATCGGAGACATTATTGAAGTCTCATATAGCGGTGAGATACTGGAAACTTATCCAGCTCGGTTGAAAGAAGTTTACAGCATCAGGGTTGTTGCCGAAACGACGAAACTCACCTTAGATGATGTAATTATTCTTTTCACAATACGGATACGATTTATCGTGGTCGGATTTTGAAAATTACGATTATATTGAGACCGGCTCTGGCCTATATATCCGTGTCTATGTGATCAATGAAATGTGGGAGCTATGGATTGGCGGTGGAAGTCCGGATAGTGACCCCATGTATATCTATCTGGCCTTGGACGGATGACCTTGATACACGCATCGACATTCGGGACGGCGGCGTGACGGAGTTCATTGGTGCGGATCATTCAGAAGTGTTGTTGGCGAAGGCGATCAATGAAGCAATTCTGACAGAAAATAAGCCTTCCAAGCCGGATGGCCTGTATCATTGTGCCAGCTTTGTCTTGTTGGATCAACAGGAACTCAGTGGCACCCCCCGCAGTTGGTTCCTCCGACCACATCAAGCTGGTCACTGTCTACGGACTGGCACTTCATCAGGGATTCGGCTATTCAGGTGGAAGCTTTCACGATGCTGCCAGCAGTCATATCGCTGTTGCCATCACCTTTGAAGTTGTAGATGGGAAATATGTTCTGAAGGAGTATTGGACACCGCGGGACGGCTCCTACTATGTTCAGGATATTCGGGATAAGTTCCTGACGAAATTGAGGACGAAGCCCTGGATACTCAGAAGTATATCCTCGCCCAGAAGCAGGAGTGCTACGATCAGGCCGTCCGTTACGGCGGAGTTGATACCTATTCTGCGGTGGAACATCTTTTTGGTAATTGAGTCCTCTCCGCCACATCTTCCAGACCTGCCGACTACATTGACGCACACCCGATTGAGTATCGGGAGCTTACCTACTACGGAAGCTATACATTGCAGTATGTATTCTCACAGTTTTAGAGGTGGTCAGACAGGACTGCGTGGACATCTGATGCGAAGCGTTCTCGATGATCTTGCGCCGGAAGCACAGCTCCGACTCTACGCTGAAACTGGCCAGGAATACTTCGATGTGAATGGAAAGCGGGTGCCATTCGGATCAGCGAACAGCACGATATGGAATGGATTAAAGAAAACCAGCCTGCAATCTGGCTTCTGCTCCAAATGATTGACGAGTAAGCAACCACATCAACAGCGCAGCTTCGGTCAGGAGCTGCGCTGTTCTTTGGAATGGCAATCTTCACAAATTCTTCATCTTTCTACCACTACCATCTTAATGTAAAGATTGTTATTATAAAGCCATCAAGGAGGGGTTCCATGTACCACATTCTGATTTGCGATGACGAGCAGGATATCGTCAACGCATTGAAAATATATCTGATGAATCCGGACTTCAAACTGTTCGAGGCCAACACCGGAGTGCAGGCCCTTGAGGTTATGGAGCGGGAGGACATTCACCTGATTCTGCTTGATATCATGATGCCTGAAATGGACGGCATCTCCGCAATGGTAAAGATTCGGGAGAAGAGCAATGTCCCCATTATACTGCTGACGGCCAAAAGTGAGGATACCGACAAGATCCTCGGCCTGAAACACCGGAGCGGACGATTACATCACAAAACCGTTTAATCCCGTAGAGGTGACGGCCCGTGTCCGTTCTCAACTGCGCCGCTATATGCAGTTGGGCAGCAGAGCTGCGGCTCCGGCACGATATGTCATCGGCGGCGTGGAACTGGATGACAGCTCCAAGGAAGTCACCTTGGACGGAGAACCCATTTCCTTGACGCCCATCGAATACGACATCCTCAAACTGCTCATGGAGAGTCCCGGCAAGGTGTATTCCCCAAGGAGATCTATCGGCAGGTATGGAAAGAGGCTCCCCTGGGAAGCGACAATACCGTTGCCGTACATATCCGGCATCTCCGTGAAAAAAATAGAGATCAACCCCGCAGACCCCCGATATCTGAAGGTGGTCTGGGGACAAGGGTATAAAATGGAGAAAGGAGCAAAACGATGAAGCCGTTTAGGAAGAAAACGCAGATCCCATCGTGGAGGAAATCGCGCAGACCGTACAGGATGCGCGGTATGCGAAGCGGTGACACCAGAACCGGAGAATGTTGCTCCAGTTAATAGAAAACTCCCGCTGACCCACCGTACATCAGCCAAGTTCGTAGCGTTCCTGCTGGTCATCATCATGGTGATTGTTGTTATCGGCTCTGCAGCTGGTGCGTTCATCATGGTGGAAGAAGAACTCTATACGACATCTGAATGGGCTTACAAAAACGAAGCCATGAGAAATATTGCCGAAGGCGATATCCGACGCTCATTCATTATTTGACCAACGAGAATTTAGATGCTGGTTGATGATGCCATGCGCTATTTGTCGATCGCAACATTGCATCTATTGAAATGGTTTTCTCAGAAGGTCCGCGAAATAACTGGGGGGTATGATGGGGCGTGAAGGAAAGCTCCACGGAGTACAGTGCGGTCTGGTATCATATGAAGGAGAAAGACGGCGTAGAAAAAACTGGTACAGTCTGTATAGCAACTACGGATATGATGTGGAGCAGATCGGTACGGTGGAGGCAACGATTCGTCTTGCGGATGAATTGACCCAGCCTGATACTTATTATTATGCCGACCTTTTGATCTCCTTGGCCTTTGCCATGCGTTTCTGGGTATATGCGATTGGCATCGGCGCTGCCATTCTTGCTATCGCTGCTTTCGTTTTTCCCTTATGTGCGCATCTGGTAAGAAAAATGGTCTGGCAACAGCGCAGCCGTGGGATGGGGTACGAAGATCCCCTTTGACCTGCTGACCGGGATGACTGCGCTTGCCGGGTTCCTGATAATACAGGTCATGGTGGAAGCAATCTACTATGCCTCAGACATCGAAGCAGCGTTAGCCGGCATCGCATTAGGTATCTCTCTAATGGCCATTTGTCTTGGCTGGTGCATGAGCTTTGCAACGCGGATCAAGCTGGGGTGCTGGTGGAAGAACACCATCATCTTCTATGCCCTTAAAATTGCACTGGTCGTGCTGCGTAAGATTTAGCGGCGTATGTGTGTGTTTCCGCGGTATGGTATCCCTTTGCAGGAGGCATTCCTCTGGTTTGGAAGACCGCTCTTAGCCTGGCTGCAATCGCCTTGATCGAAGTCCTTGTCATTGCTGGGGCATACTGTGGAGGAGGATGTTCTGCTGACCTTCTGGTTCGTGAAGCACCTTTGTGCTTGTCCCGCTGGTTCTCTATGTGGCGTTGATGCTCCGAAAGCTCCAGGCAGGTGGCAAGGCTCTTGCCACCGGTGATCTTGGATATCAGGTGGACACCAAGAGAATGTTCTGGGATTTCAAGCGCCACGGCGAGAATCTGAACAGCATTGGCGTTGGCATGACAGCGGCGGGTGGAACAACGTCTGAAAAGTGAAACGCATGAAGACTGAGCTGATCACCAATGTTTCTCACGACATCAAGACTCGCTGACTTCTATCATCAACTACGCGGATCTGATTGAAAAGAGCAGTGCGACAACCCCACCATTACAGAATATGCCGGTGTACTCCATCGTCAGTCCGACCGCCTGAAGCGGCTCATTGACGATCTCGTGGAGGCTTCTAAGGCGTCCCACGGGGTAATCTGGAGGGTGCTGCTGGCTCCCTGTGAAGTTGGTGTGATGCTGACACAGACTGCCGGTGAGTATGAGCAGAAGCTTCAAGAGAAGGATTTGGTTCTGTTCACCCAGCCAGCCGGAGCAGCCTATTAAAATTATGGCAGACGGTCGCCGCCTGTGGCGCGTGTTCGATAACCTGATGAACAATGTCTGCAAAGTATGCCCAGCGCTCCACCCGCGTTTATCTGACGCTGGAGGAGAAAACGGAGAGGCAATCATCTCCTTTAAGAATATCTCCCGCGAACCCCTCAACCTGTCTACTGACGAGCTGCTGGAGCGCTTCGTTCAGGGCGACAACTAGAAGAGCGAAGGCAACGGTCTGGGCCTGTCTGTACCAAGAGCCTGACCGAACTGCAAAACGGCACCATGGAGCTGACTACTGACGGCGATCTGTTTAAGGTGGTTCTGCGGTTCCCGACCATCAGCTAAAAAAAGCAATCCACACCCGTGCGTTTCCAAAGAAAGAAGATGTCCCCAAAGCAAATGTTAGCAACCTTTTTTTGAATCTATTTGGCCCATGGGCCGCCGCCTGCAGTGCATTCCATATTCTGTTTACCCTGATTGGCTTTGCTGTCTGCGGTTTCTCGGCATGGAAGCTGCGGAATGTCGCGACAAAACAGCATGTCATATCCTGTTTGCCTGCGGGTTTGGTATTGACGCTGTCGGAAGTATTTAAGCAATTCTTCTGCTACTATGTGATCGCGGACGGCACCTATCACTGGGGGCGAGTTCCCATTCCAGTTGTGCAGCATCCCAATGTATCTGTGCCTGATTGTTCCTTGGTTGAAGCTGGGAAAACTGCGTCGGGCATTGCATAGCTTCATGGTGCTGTATAATCTCTTGGGAGGAGCCATTGCCTTTACCGGGCCGTCCGGCCTGCTTCATGGCCAGCCTGTTCCTTACCGCCCACTCTTGCGTGTGGCACATGCTGTTGGTGTTTGTGGGACTGTTCCTCTGCGTATCCAAGCGAGGCGGCAACCAGAAGAGCGACTATGCTTCTGCGACTTGGATCTTCACCCTTCTCTGCGGCGTGGCCTTTGCCCTGAACTGCATCGTGCAGTTTGGAATCGGCAGAGATATGAATATGTTCTTCGTTGGCCCTGGTAATTCTCCCATCATTGTGTTCAAACAGTTTCCGAATGGTTCATTTGGTATGTCAACACACCCATTTACATATTCGCAGTATGTCTGGGAGCCTATCTGCTGTTCGTCTTGATCTACTGGCTGCATAACAAGGAACTGCGAGCCGCAGGAAGCGACTGCAATCAAAGGTATGAGAAACAAGAAAGTGCGTCGGACAACCGGCGCACTTTCACTGAAGCTTTATGAACATTGGCTCTGCCATATTGACTTTTCGTGTTACAAGCTGTAGTATATAAGTGACGCTACAAAGCTGTAACACGGAGGTGCGCTTTAATGTCTGATTTGAAAATAGAACTGCCGAGGCCCGGTTTGCCGATATTATCTGGGAACGGGAGCCGATCACATCGGTCAAATGGCCAAGATTGGCGCAGAAGAATTTAACTGGAAGAAAAGCACTTCTCACACTGTTTTTGCGACGCCTGTGTGAGCGTGGCTTGTTAAGAATGAAGATGGCACTGTTACTTCGCTGATCTCACGGGAGGAATACTACGCCCGACATAGTGAGCAGTATGTGGAGGAAACCTTTTGGTGGTTCTCTGCCTGCGTTCCTCGCTGCATTCGGGACACGGAAAAACTCACTGACCAGGAGATCGACGAGCTGCAGAAGGTCATTGATGGAATGAGGAGGTGACCCTATGTTCTTTTATACATTCATGCCCAAAGCTATTCAACATGAGCCTGACGGCAAGCGTGGCTATTGTATTTGTAATCCTGCTGCGCCTGCTTCTGAAAAAAAGCACCCAAGGTCATTTCTTATGCGTTGTGGGGGTGTGGTCCTATTCAGGCTCCTGTGTCCGGTATCGATTGGTTCAAGCTTTTCCGTTTACAATCTTTTCGATGCCCCAACCCAAGAGTCTGGAACAATTACCAGCGTCATCGAATATGTGCCGAGCAACATTGTTCACACAGAGTATCCCTCTGTTGCGCGGCCTGTTCCGGGCATCAGTGATGCGATCAACGGGCATTACCGCAAGGACAGGGAACAGTTGGTTGCCGACCCGCTCGAAGCTCCAATGTCCATTGCTACTGTTTGGATGATTGGCGTGTTGGTCATGGTAATCTACAGTATTGTCTCCTACATCCGGCGTGGCACATCAAGAGTGGTTGTTCCTCTTCGAGACAACCCTTATTCATCGCAGACGATATCAAGTCTCCTTGTAGAATGTATATCCAGTTAAAGAACAGCAGATTGACTGCGTACCGCATGGGCATCCGTGTAAAGAGCACCGCATACGGCTCGACCGTTCCGATCGCCTCCATGACCGCCGTGACACGGAAGGGACTGACCCCGCACAGATACGCTCCGAGGAAATACAGTACCAGTTTCTCGACAATAGCCGGGAACAGGATGCCAAGTGCGTAAAACAGCGGTCCCCGATCCTTGAAGCGCTTCCACAGATACAGCGCCCCGAAGCAGTACGGCAGCAGCGCAAGGCAGATGCCCTGCGCTGCCAGGTGCAGCTGCAGCCCACATACAAGAAAGGCCATCCGAATTAAAAAGGTATCCGCCGAGAATGATCCCCCAGCAGATCGGCAGGGATTTCAGGTTGAGTTTTCCATGTGCGGTTGCTTCATTATTGTACATTTTCGCATCCTCCTTACAGATTCTCGTTTTTCAGGGCGTCGATGGGATTGTCCTTTTTTACCTTGCTCATTGAATACATCATAGTGGCGAATACTACCAGAAACACGCTCAGTACGGCGATGCCGATGGCTGCCGACGGCAGACGGAAGGAGGTTTCATAGGCCCTTGTGACTGCACGGTACATGAGGTATGTGATTCCGCAGGATACCGGCAAGCCGAGAAGCAGCGCCTTGGAGCCGTACAGCAGGCACTCGTAGTTCATCATCCTGCGAAAGCCCTTCTGCGTCATGCCCACAGATTTCAGCATGGCAAACTCCCGGCGGCGCAGGCTGATATTCGTGGAGATCGTGTTGAACACATTGGCCGCGGCAATCAGGGAGATCAGCACGATAAAGCCGTAGGCAAATACCCGGATAATGGTCACAACATTCCGGTTCGTTTCGGCGTTTGCGGCGTAGTCGAAGAGCTGCCGACTGCTGAGACCGTTTTCCGTCAGCACGGTCGCCAGATTTTCAAAGCTCGCGGTGTGATTGCTCGATGTGAGGAAATACTCTGTATTACGGAATTGATTCAGCGCCGCCTCGGGAACCACGCTCTCCAGCATGCTGTACGGATAGATCATATTGATGGCCACCGGCGTGCTGCGGCTGACAAAGAACGGAGCTTCCTCAATGGTTTTTTCGGACCGCAGCGTGTATTTTGCAAAGGATTCCTCATAGGGCAGCTCGATGATGTCGTTCTCGTTGTCTCTGTTTTGATAGAGGACGACCTTATTGCCGTTCTCATCGATCCGGCTGTCTTTTCTGTAATATCCGTCGATCTCTACATAGTAAAGCCCCTCGATTACGCACCCATCGCCCTGAGCGTGTCCAGCGTGACATACTTCTCAAGCCGGCGGTCAAGCCCAATATTACGGTCAAGCGCGATGCCCAGGGGCTTCTCCCGGTCATAGTAATCCGCTTCCTTCAGGTTGTACTTTTCCAGTAACCTGTTGAACTCGGCGTCCGCAACAAAGTACAGATAACCGGAGATGCTGAGCTCCTTCGGCGCTGCGTCCTCACGCTCCATGCCGAGGTCGGCAAAACGGCCGGCAAACATTGCCGTGACATATTCGCGGGAGATATCGCCCTGCAAAAACTGTTTCTTGGTATAGGTACCTCCGGTGACATTCGGCTCGGAGAAAAGCAGCTCCAGAAGCGCATCGGGTGTCATGGCGGAGGAAGCGTCTGACTCCGCCGCGTAGATCAGGTCGAATTGATCGGAGGCCAGCCCTCCCTCGGCGGATTCCATCATGTAGTCGGTGAACGCCGCCGCAGAAACAAAGAGGACGATGCTCATAAAGAGGCTGACAACGGTGGTTCTGTATTTTTTCCGGTTGCGCTTATAGTGCTTGCCGGCAAGGACGCCGGGGAGTCCGAACAGCTTGTAGGCGAGCTTCGAGGTTCGGACGGGTCTGCCGCTTACCTTGATGTCCATGCTCTGGCGGATCGCCTCCACGGCGGAAACTCTGGTTGCCCTTTTTGAGGGAATCCATGCCGAGATCAGAACCGTGACAAGTGCAATGACCGCAGCAATGACGACAGCCTGCCACGAAACACAGAGCCGCATGGGAATGTCCACACGGACAATGGAGAAAAATTTATCTCCGATCAGGAGGAGCGTTATGCCGATACCGCCGATGCCCACCAGAATTCCCAGCGGGATACCGACGATGCTGACCGCCAGCGCCTCAAACAGCACCATTCTTCGAAGCTGCTTTCTGGTGGCGCCCACCGAGGACAGCAGGCCGAATTGCCTTGTCCGCTCCGAAACAGAAATGGAGAATGCGTTATAGATGAGCGATACGGAGCCGAACACGATCAGAGCGATGATGATGGCGGCAAGGCTGTAAAACGCGGTGAGGAAAGAATCAAAGCGGGCCGTGCCGGAATACAGTAGGACCTTTGTATTGTAGGCATAGCCATACTCTTGCGTATAGCCCATTTCCTTCATAAAGTCATACACCTCGGCGGGCTTGTGCAGCTTGAAATAACAATGAATCGGAGTCTGATCGGCGGATTTGGTGTCCGCTGCTGTAAGCGCTGTGTACCCGGGCGCGGAATAGTCCTCAAAGGTAGGCCTTTCATAGATACCGACCACCGTGTAGGTTCTTGGTTCGGTGTTTTCGAGCCTTTCGCCGCTCATAATCTCCACCTGCGTTTCGCTGTCATAGGTGTATACGGGCGTGTCCTGTCCCAGCCTCCGGCCGTCAAGTGTCCTGTCCCCCACGTCAAGCGTGACGGTGTCGCCGAGCTTATAATTCACCTTGCCGTTTGATGTCAGGTGCTCCGGCAGAATAATTTCCGTGGAGTCCTTCGGCAGCGTACCTAAAATGAGATGCACCGGCATTGTCTTAAAATAGCCGGAGGCCGCATCGCCGCCAAGCACATACAGATAGGGCTTTCGCTCGTTGGCGCTGTCGATCTTCGCGTAACCCAGAACCTGCGCGTAGGCTGCGGAGGAAACCCTGTCGGAATCGCGGATGTCCTCATAGTCCTTATATGCGGCGTCATAAACCGCTCCGTACCAGTCCCCGTCGATGTGGATCGCACAACGCAGCACGAAATTCTGCATACTGGAGACAAGGGTCGTGGACGCGCAGATCATCGCCGCCGAGAGCATAATGCCGATGATCGTGACGATGGTCCTCGTCCTGTTTTTCTTCAGGCTCTCTAAAGTTACCTTGCTGAAAACATTCATCTGCGGATCACCTCGTCTCTGGTGATTTTCCCGTCCTCAATGGAAAGGATTCGATCCGCCTGCAGTGCGATGCTCTCGTCGTGGGTGATGACAAGGAGGGTCTGCCCGTATTTTTCGTTGGAAACCTTCAGCAGTTCCACGATCTCCCGGCTGCTTTTGGAGTCAAGATTTCCGGTGGGCTCATCGGCAAGCACCACCGCAGGCGCATTCATCAGAGCCCGGCCGATGGACACCCGCTGCTGCTGGCCGCCGGAGAGTTGGTTCGGCAGGTGGTTCTCCCGGCCGGTAAGCTTCAGAGTGGTCATCAGCTCAGCCAGTCGATTTTGATTGACCTTCTGCCCGTCCATAAGTACGGGGAGCGTGATATTTTCCGTGACATTGAGCACCGGAATGAGATTGTAAAACTGATAGATCAGTCCCACCTGACGGCGGCGGAAGATGGCAAGCTGTTCCTCGTTCTGCGCGTACACATCCTTGCCGTCCATAAATACCTTGCCGCCCGTAGGCCGGTCTACGCCGCCGAGGATGTGAAGCAGTGTGGATTTGCCCGAGCCGGAGGGGCCGATCACGGCGACAAACGCTCCCTTCTCCACCGAAAAGGAAACGCCTTTCACAATGTTGCCGACAGCTTCGCTTGTCCATGCGGAATCTCCGTAAAAATCCCCTTCGGCACGTATGATAAGCTCCTGACCGCGAAGCTCAATGGGTATGAGCAGAGGGCGCAGGACTTGTTTATCAGCATTTCAGGCTGACCGTCTCTTTGTTGAACTGTACTGTTCCGGCGTCCAGCTTCGATATTTTCAGCAGGGTGGTGATCAGCCAGTCGATGCGGCCGAGCAGCTCATAAAGCTCGTTTGCGAGCTGATGCCTGCACTCATCGGTCAGACCGGTGGCCGACAGCCGTTCCACCAGCAGATTTATCGAGGTCAGCGGCGTGCGGATCTGGTGGGATATGTCGGCTAAAGGAATTCGCCAGATATTCCTTGTCGCTTAATAAGCTTTGCTGCTGCTCGCGCAGCCGGGAACTGTCATCTTGTAGATCTCGCTGTGAAGAATACTTAGCTCGCCCTCCGAATAGCTGTCAAAATCGATCGAGCTGTCGCCGTGCAGAACCTGATTGATATCATCCGCAAGGGAGGAGATCCTCTGATACCTCTTGTAAGTGCTGATGCAGAAGATCAGCATAAGGAGCAGAGATAGGACAACGGCGGTCAGCCCGGCGCGAATGTCGAAAAGAAAAAGCAGACGGCGCAGGCGGCTGCGGAGAGCAGCAGCTGCCACAGCAGTGCCTTTCGCACCTCTTTGTTTTTCAGCAGCTTCATCATGCGTCCACCTTGTATCCGATCCCGCGAACCGTCGAATGATCTTCGGGTCGGTGGGGTCATCCTCAATCTTCTCCCGCAGCCGCTTGATGTACACCGTCAGCGTATTGTCGTTTACATATGTACCTGCAACATCCCACATTGAGTCAAGCAGCCGCTCGCGTGTCAGCACTATCCCCGATTGTTGATGAAAGCCAGTAAAAGACGGTATTCCAGCGCAGAAAGAAACAGATCTTTGCTGTCCTTTATTGCCGTGCCCTTTTCGGTATCCACCACCACATCGCCGAGCTTTACGGTCTTTCCCGTGCTGCCTGTAAGACGGAGAACGTTTTTGATGCGGGAAAGAAGCTCCCGCGGACGAAACGGCTTCGGTATATAATCGTCGGCACCCAGGTCAAAGCCCGTGACGGTGCTGTACTCATCGCCGGAGGCGGTCAGAAAAATGACGGGGATATCAAATTCGGCCTTGATCGCTCTGCACGCGGAAAAGCCGTTGCCTTCGGCCAAGGATACGTCAAGAAGCACCAGACCCGCCTTTTCCTCCGCCAGTGCCGCCATAGCGGCAGCCTGTCCGGACACGCTTCGGACAATATATCCTGCACCGTTCAGGTATTCGGTCAGGTTGGAGACGATCGTCTTATCGTCCTCCACTAACAGTATCTTGAGCATAATAATCAAACCTCTGTTTGTTAAATGATGAATAGGCGGGAATGAAGAAAAGCCGTGCCTGGTCTATAAAATAATAGAATCCTGATGCGATGACGGAGTGTGGGCAAACGCAGAGGCACGGAGTTGCCGGAACATATTTCAGACGGAAAGAACGGTTGATCTGCATTCATTATACTATAGCAACGGCAGAAAAGCAAAGGAGACCAAGTCTGCTGTGATGTGTCGGGAGGAGTCGGTCATAATAGTTTTATAAATGATCACATCCTCCCTTAAAGTGCGCTGCCGGCTTTAGCCTTTTGCTTGACAAGCCAGGCGGTCATATCCCGCAAGGTCTCCTCAATCGGGCGCGGTCGATAGGCAAACCTCTCCGTTGCGGCACCATGGGTAAACCGTCCGTTTGAACCAAGAACAGCAATAGAATAAGGGGTGAAGAAAAGCGTTTTTTTTTTTTTTTCAGGCAACGGCGTTCAAAGTACGGAGCCGCAAGCTTTGCGAGCTTTAACGGCAAACATATGGGGCGGTATATCCGCTTGGCGGCCTTTCCGACGATCTGCAGCATTCTGCGGATAGTGATGTAATGTCCGGACAGAATGTAACCCTTGCCCGGCTCGCCGCTTTCCGCGCAAGCCAGAATTCCTTTGCCACATCCCGTACATCAACAAAATCATATCCGCCCGCGCACGGCAAAGGGCAGCTTACCGGTGAGAAAGGACTTTGCCATTGATGTAAAGCTTCCGCCTGACACATCACCGGGGCCGATGATCCCGGAGGGAAAAACAATGCTGACGTTAAGTCCCTTTCGTGCTGCACTAAAGACCATTTCCGTTGCAGCTGCTTTGCTTTTGGCATAATCGCCGTCCACAAGCCCCGGAGAAAATTCGCAATCCTCCGTAATGACGCAATTCTTCGGTTTTTCCGGTATGGCGTGTACAGAGCTGACATAGATCATTTTCCCTATGTGATGCTCCAAGCATTGCCGGACGACCTTCCATGTGCCGCCTATATTGATCTGATAGAGCTTTGAGCCGGATCTTGAGGCGACGGAGATAATTCCGGCGCAGTGAATTACACAGGTTTTTCATCAGCGTCTGCAAAGAACTGCTCGAGCGAGTCATCCTCGCATACATCGCCGATGACTGTATGAACCTCTCCCGGGAGCAAAGTCGAATAAGGGTCATTGCGCAGCACCAATGCGTCTACCCGTACATTCCGGCGCACCAGCTCCTCAACGATTGCCCGACCGAGAAAGCCGGTGGCGCCTGTAATCAAATATCTGTTATACATGTAGAAAACCCCCTTAAGATAACCGCACAGGTGTTGACTATCTTTCACAAGTATAGTATACTAAATATAAAGGATAAAAGCAATCGGCACTTATAGTCTATCTGAAAAGAAAAGCAACATCTCCCTCGTAAGTGTCGCCAAACTTTGTAAACTTTTTTCGGAGGAAATTTTAATGGAGAAAACAGATGCCAGAAAACGCTATACACAGATGGTGCTTAAGCAGTCTTTACTAAAGCTGCTGAAGGAGAAGCCGGTCAACAGAATTACCGTAAAAAGAGGTGTGCGAGCTGGCACAGCTGAACCGGGCGACCTTCTACGCTCATTACAGGGATTGCTTTGCGCTGCTGGAGAGCATTGAAAATGAGCTTATCGACGCATTTGAACAGTCCCTGCGTTACATAAGCTCATTTGATGTTACGGCGCTGATTGAAGCCATATACGAAATGATCGATCAGAACCGGGAGGCTTGCAGGGCTTTGATTCTCGGAAACACAAGTTCCACAATCCTTAAGCGAATGATTGCACTTGCCAAGAAGGACAGCATTGCCTACTGGAAAAAGGAGCTGCCCATGGCCGGGGAGGCGGAGCTTGAGATGATGTACATCCACCTGTCAAACGGCTTGATGCATGTTGTCGTGGAGGGCTATGATCAGTATAGCAAAAAGGAAATCATTCGCTTTGTCAGCCGAGTGGTGAAGATCAGCCTTTCGCTGCTCAAAAGCCCGCAGAGTCTTTTTGCGTAACTCAAAAAAAAAATTAGAGAGAGGAATAGTTATTATGAAAGAAATAAAAACTGTTAAGAGAGGTTCTGAACGATATCCGACATGATAAGGTAAACGCCATTCTCGCCAAGCAGTCGGCGCTCGAACGTCAGGTTTAGGAAAGCCGTAAAGAAGAGTCGAAAACAACCGAATAGTTTAAGGCGAGGGATATCCGCCCTCGCCTTTTTGAAAATAGGTGTTATTGACTTTGTGCCGGAAGATTGATACTCATCAGCCCTTACTGTTTGCAATGGCCTGATCGATCAGCTTTTGCAGCATCTGCGCCTGCTTCTCGGAGGTTATCGCACCGACGATCGGCTCGCCTACAATGTTGCCGTTCTTGTCAACAACATATGTGGTCGGATAGGAGTACAGTCCGGAAGTGAATTCCCCGGCCTCGCTTTTTTGAATCAAACCAAATGTTTTTGTAGGATACGCCCTTCTTTGTCAGAATGTCCTTTGCATCGTTTATCGCCGTTTTATCCCCGTCCAGAGTAAATGAATTGATGCCGACTACCGCGCCGCCTTTTTCGGCAAGCTGCTGGTTCAGCGCTTCAAGATCGGCAAGCTCCTCTACACAGGGGTTGCAGGTGGTGAACCAGAAGTTCACGACGGTAACGTCGTTTTCTGCGAACAGCGTGCTGCTATTCACGTCGTTTCCGTCAAGATCCTTGCCGTCAAATGCGGGGAATTTCGCCAGCTCGTTTTCTTCTATCGGCTTTCCGTTCTCCGCAGGAACGCTCATGTCGTCGCCGGACGGCTTGCTTCCGCAGCCGGGGAATTTCTGTTCAAGAATCGCCAGCTTTCCTTCAAGCTCCCGGATCTGCTCGGCGCCGTCGTTAAGCAGCTTCAGCTCATCGGCGCTGAACTGATCCTTGGCGCCTTCGATCGTTTTCAGCAGGAAATCACCGTAGTTTCCGCCGTCCTCGATCATCGCCATACCTTTATTGGCAGATAGGAATACCTTTCTCCCAGAGCTCGCTGTTTTCGGAAAGAATGGCGTTTTCCTGCGCCATCAGTTTTTGATGAAGCTCGGTTGCTTCGTCCTTCGTGCCGGGTTCCATTGCCATAAGAGCTGCAATTGCTGCCTTTTTGTTTCCGTCATCTTTCTTGTTGTCTTTGCCTGTGCCGCAGGCAGCAAGGCCGAGGATCAGCAGGAATACGGTCAATACTGATAAAATTTTTGCTGTTTTCATAGTGATTACTCCTTTTCCGTATCGGATAGTTGTTTTGATGTTTCCGCCTTTTTGGCGGGTCGATCCAATTCTTTTCCCTTGCCGAAGCCGTATCGGAAGCTGACAGCATGGGTGGGGCAGGCGCGGACGCACATGCCGCAGCGGATGCATTCGGCGTGGTTGGGAGTTTTGGTCACGTCCACATCCATCTTGCACGCCCTTGCACATTTTCCGCAGGAAACGCATTTGTGTTTATCCACCTTCATACCGAAAAGCGACACCCTATTAAGCAGCGCATAAAAAGCGCCCAGCGGACACAGCCACTTGCAGAACGGCCGGTAGAAAAGCACGCTCAGCACGATCACCGCGATCAGGATACCGAGCTTCCACGAAAAAGAGCGCACCGAGCGCGGCGCGAATGCCGGAATTGACGGCGGCGAGAGGTATCGCTCCCTCAAGCACTCCTTGCGGGCAAAGGTACTTGCAGAAAAACGGATCTCCCATACCGACGTCGTTTGCGATAAGCAATGGCATTAAAATCACCATAAAAGCAGAACTGCGTATTTTATGCAGGTCAGCGGCTTCAGCTTTTGGTGGAGATCTTTTTGGTCGGAATTTTGTGCAGCAGCTCCTGAAACCATCCGAAGGGACACAGAAAGCCGCAGATAAAGCGGCCGAGCAGCACACCGAGCAGAATGAGAAATCCCGTGATGTAGTAGGAAAAGCTGAATTTTGACGATCCCACCACTGCCTGAAACGAGCCGATAGGACAGGCACTCGATGCAGCCGGGCAGGAATAGCAATTGAGTCCCGGGACACAGACAGCCTTTCCTTTCCCTTGATAAATTCCGCCCTTCAAAGAAATTGGGCAGATGAAGGTTGGTCAGCAGTGCTGCACCTGCTTGGAACAGTCCCCGAAAGCGTGAGAGAAACTGCGATACGCTGCCTTTTTTTTCTTCTTCGCATTTTTGTTATCCAATTCCCACACACTCCAAACACAGCCGGACCGCCTTGCTTAGCACGGTATCCGCCTCTCCGCGCCAGACTCCGTAACACAGCATCGCAGTTCCGCAGATAAGCAGTGCAGCCTGAAAAAGCGTTTTTTTCGATCGAATCAATTCGGTCACCCCTTCCTTTTGCGCTCTCATTGTAGCGCAGGGGACATAAAATCCTTGTTAAGAATGGAAACTTAACAAGAATCTTATTTCTGTGTGGTATAATATCCGCAGAAAGCCTTGCTGCGCAAGACGGCTGTCGCCTCCCGTGCTGCGCACGACTGTGGTATTGATGGCCTCGCAAAATACCCTTGCGAGCAAGCATTTTTGTTTCGTGGTATAATAAATTCGAAGAACCGGAAAAACAATGTAAGGAGATTTCCTATGCATATTTTAGTAGTTGAAGATGAACGCGCGTTATGTGAGACGATCGTCCGCAGTCTCAGACGACTCGCTTACAGCGTGGATTTTTGCCATGACGGAAACAAAGCGATCGAAGCTGCTCGGTGTGGAGCGATACGATCTTGCTTTACTTGATTTGAATCTGCCGGGGGCGGATGGGATGACGGTGCTCAGAACGCTGCGGCAAAACGACAAAGATACGAAGGTGTTGATTTTGTCGGCGCGCAGTGAGGTCGCTGACAAGGTGGAGGGGCTGGATGCCGGAGCCAATGATTATCTGGCAAAGCCTTTTCATTTAGAGGAGTTGGAAGCAAGGATACGCAGTCTTACCCGCCGTCAGTTTACACAGAATGATGTAGTTCTTACATGCGGTGAGCTCTCCTTTGATACTAAGACCCGTATCGCCTCCGCTGACGGACAGGAGCTGTCGCTTACCCGAAAGGAAATCGGGATACTTGAATACCTGCTGCTCAATCAGGGTCGGCCCGTCAGTCAGGAAGAACTGCTTGACCATGTGTGGGATAACAGTGTGGACAATTTCAGCAATTCGATAAGGGTACATATTTCAGCTCTGCGGAAGAAGCTGCGTGCAGCACTCGGTTTCGACCCTATCCGCAACCGAATCGGGGAAGGGTATGTTACGGAGGAAGAGAAATCGTGAAAAAGCTGTCCCTGCAATGGCGGATTACCATAATGACGGTACTTCTCATCGGAACAACCTGTGTTTTTATGAATGTTCTGATCGGATATTCCGGCAGGCATTATATGGATTCCATTGGCTCTTATATTTACGGGCTACGGGGACACGGAAGGGGAGAGACTGAGTATTTTGATCCCGAGCAAAAGAAGCTCGACGAGGAATTGACCATTGTTGTACACGGGGCGCAGGAATCATTTATTACCACCAACTGGTATATCACGGCGGTGGTAACGGTCTTCGGCGGTGTGCTTGCGTACTTTTTAAGCGGACACGCGCTGAAGCCCCTGCGCACCTTTACTTCTCAAGTGGAAAAGGTTCAGCTGAACAATTTGACAAATATGAAGATTACCGAAGATGTCCTGCCGGAGTTCCGGCAGTTCAGCAGGTCGTTCAATCAAATGCTTGAACGCCTTGACGAAGGCTTTACCGCGCAGCGGCAGTTTACGGGAAACGCCGCTCATGAGTTGCGCACGCCGCTTTCGCTGATGCAGGCACAGCTTGAACTGTTTTCTGCGGAGCATCCCGAGGTATTGCCGGAAACGGCGGATTTTCTATGCCTGCTGCGTGAGCAGACCGAACGTATGACGCAAATGACGAAAACGCTGCTTGAAATGAGTGAGCTCAAGACGGTACCCCTGCACCGACCGTATTGAATTGGCTCCTATGGTTGAGGGAGATTTTGCAGACCTTGTTCCGCTTGCGGACAGAAACGGAATAATCACTTGAAAGCACAGGCGAGGGGGTTATGATCGGCAGTGACACGCTGATTTATCGTATGCTCTACAATCTGGCCGAAAATTCTATACGTTACAATCGCCCGAACGGGACGGTGCGTATTGCGATCACCGATGAAAAAAATCGGCTAGTCATTCGGGTCGCAGACACCGGCTGCGGTATACCGGAGAAATACAGAGAAAGCATTTTTCAACCCTTTTTCCGGGTGGATAAATCCAGAAGCAGAGAATACGGCGGGGTGGGATTGGGACTTTCGTTGGTGTGGGAGATCGTCGCATTGCACGGCGGTGAGATTCGGGTAGAGGAAAGTTCGGAAAAGGGAACGACTGTAGCGGTGAAGTTCCCAACAGACACGAAAATATAGTAGCGGAGGTTATTTATGAAAACACTGATTGTTATCGACATGCAGAATGATTTTGTCACGGGAGTACTCGGCTCGAAAGAGGCGGTTGCTGTTCTGCCGAATGTCATACATTGCTGCCGGGGATGAGGTGATTTTTACTCGCGACACACACGAAGAAAACTATCTCGAAACCAACGAAGGACGGCATCTGCCTGTGCCCCATTGTGTCAAAGAAACGGAAGGTTGGCAGGTTGTAAAAGAAATCGACTGCCCCGACTGCAAACATATTGATAAGCCGACTTTCGGCTATATTCATTGGACTGAGCAATTCAAAGACAGCAGAGTTTCAGGGGAATTGAGATTATCGGTGTATGTACCGATATCTGTGTGATATCTAATGCTTTGTCAATACAGTTAGGGACGGGCTCCGGCGCACCGGCGGGATTTTGTCCCTGCCGCCGTGAGAAAAAGAGGAATATAGGTGCATCTGCGATGAATTCAAAGCGCAGATTGAAGATCCGGCCTTTGAGGGCTACTGTCATTGCATGTTAAATTATAAATCCAACAAAGGATGAGGCTTGTGTGAAACCGGAATTGAATTTACCGGTTCTCCTGCGTTACCGGGAGTGCCGTCTGCTGCTGATGACGGCAATAATGAAAAATGTACATACAGCACACTCGGTGCTATGAATAAAAAAGTACCTGAAAAGCTTTAAAAATCACTGACGGAGGTAAAACAGATGCTGAATATTACAAAAGCAATTTTGAAAAAGAGGTTATTTTCTCTGAAATTCCGTTGTTCTTGATTTTTGGGCGACGTGGTGCGGACCTTGCAAAATGCTTTCTCCCGTTCTCGATGAACTTGCCGCGGAATACAGCGACAGGGCACGCTTTTGTAAGGTCAATGTGGACGATGAGCTGGAGCTTTCCGCCCGTTTCGGTATTGCAAGCATTCCAACGCTAATTTTCTTTAAAACGGAGAAATTCTAAAAAGACCGTCGGGTACCGTGAAAAAGACGAGCTTGAGGAGACGCTGAAGGAACTTCTCTGAGGTTGTTGCTGCGAGTTGAAAATGATGCTTATACGCGACTTTTGATTCTTACGGCTTTGTGACAATTTTCAGGCGTTTTTGCGGTGAATGGGCTGCTTTGTTTTGATATACTTATGTTGCGGGAAGGAAAACCGCAAATAATAATAAAGGAGCACTTACTATGAAAAGCAAAAAAACCGTATTTGCAGCAGTTCTCACTCTCGTACTTGCGCTGAGCATTGTTACTGTTTCTGCAGCTGCTGCTTCGGCAAATGTGAAGAAGTCGGGAGAACCTGTGAATGATCCATGCATTGCCGCGGCAGAGGTTTCCGGCGAATGTGTCGGACAGCCGCTTGAAGGCTTTGTTAAAATCTGAGTTCACTGAGCGAACAGGAGAAATCGGCTCTGCTTGCAGACCTCGCCGAAATCGAAAGGTATGAGAATCAGATCAACGAAATCTACTCCCGCATGACCGACGAAAACGCAGAGCGACTCTACGCAGAAATCGACACCCTTGATGAAAAACTCACAGCGGTTCTCGAAAGAAACTCAGCGCTTTGGGAACGCGTCAACGATGAGTATGATGAAAAGATCGCGGCAAACGAGCCTGACATGACTTTTGAACTGAATGAAGCAGATTTTGATGACTCCTGCCCGGCAGAGGCATCCTACGAGGAATTCATCAAGGGTATGAGCTCACTGACCGAAAAGGAAAAAGAGGCTCTGCTTGCAGACCTTGCCGAGATCGAATCTTTGGAAGCGCAGATTGATGAGCTTTACTGTCGCTTGACGGACGAGAACGCAGATCGGCTTTACGGTGAAATCGACGCTCTCTATGAAAAACTCGACTCGGTCCTTGACCGTAATGCGGAGCTCTGGGATCGTGTTGATGCCGAGTATGACGAGATGATCGCGGCAAACGAGCCGGACATGACTTTTGAACTGAATGAAAACGACCCTGCGGTCTGCGAAAAAACAAATAAACCACACGCGCAGAGCCGTGTCCGGACGGCACGGCTCTGTATCGGCTTTGGGGGGCATCATGAAACAGCTAATCTATATTGCAGAGGATGAAAAAATATAAGAGAAACTCTTCGGAGCTTTCTTGAAAATGACGGATATGAGGTGTGCGCGTTTGAAACAGGCGACGCACTTTTAAGGCGCGTTTTTCAAAAGGCGCTCCGATCTTGTTATTTTGGATATTATGATGCCCGGAACCGACGGACTTACCTGCTGCCGCCTCATCCGTGAAAAGGATAGCGTTCCCATCATTCTTTTGACGGCAAAGGATACCGAATACGACTATGTCAACGGTATTCTGCAAGGCGGTGACGACTATCTGACCGCCGTTTCGCCCGACGGTTCTCCTGATGCGTGTTAAATCTCTTCTTCGCCGTGTGGAGATGGAGCGGGGCGGAGACCCGACGGACAGGGATATTACCGTCGGAGATTTGCGCTTTTCGGGTGATGAGAAGCAGCTTTTCTGCAGGGAAAAGCCTCTTGCGCTTTCCCCGAACGAGCTGAAGATGCTCCTCTTTCTGATGCGCGGCGAGGGCAAGGCCTTTTCGCGCGATGAGCTGCTCGCCCACATCTGGGGCTACAACGACGAGGTGGAAACCAGAGTGACTGATGAAACCCTGCGCCGCATACGCAGTAAGCTCTCCTCGGCAGACAGCAAGGTGCAGATTGAGACGGTCTGGGGCTACGGCTATCGCCTGCGGTCGGACGGAGGTGGGAAATGAAGCATATAAAAAGAAAAATCACCTTATCCGTTCTCGGTACGATGCTGTTTGTTTTTGCGGCGCTGCTTGCCACCGTTAATATCTTTATTCCGGAATATCTGACGTCGGAGGCACAGAAGGCGATACTTTTGGAGGATGAACGTAAGGACCCTATCCCGCTTTCCGAAGCAATGGATGATGAAAAGGAGCATTTTCTCACATCCGACGTGCGGTATCTTGAAGTTGAAGAGGGTCTCGCAGAATCGGAGCACCTTTCAAAAGCCGAATATCAATTGAGGGAATACTGCCGAAAGGAAAAACCGACCGCTGATGAATTTCATACACTGAAAACCGGCGGCAGCCGATTTGTTTTCCGAATATCACAGGTTGAAGCCGATGAATATGAGGACGCATATTCGTACATTCTGTATGTGGATGTCGGAGCAGTTATGCAATATTCGGCTTATCTGAATGCTGTCTTTTCGCGGTGCTGGCAGCGCTCAGCGTGCTGGTCTGTCTCTTTTGGCTGGAAGCTCGGCGGCTATGTTGAAAAGGCGCACGAATCCCAGAAATGGTTTTTTCAGAATGTGTCGCACGAGCTGAAAACGCCGATGATGGCTGTTCAGGGCTGTGCGGAGGGCATCCACACCGGAGTTTTGGATCCGGTAGAAGCATCCGGGGTGATTCTGGAAGAGGCGGAACAGATGTCCGATTTGGTAGAGGAGCTGCTCGCGCTCTCCCGATTGGAGTCGGGACAAGCCAATGCGGAGTTCCATTCGATGGATGTCCGTGAGCTTTTATATGACTGCCTGCGCAGCACCGAACAGTTGGCGGAGCAGAAAAACCTGCGTATTTCACTTTGCTTTGACGAAAAACCTGTTTTGGTGAGCTGCGATGAGGTTCAGCTCCGCCGTGCGTTTACCAATATCATCACCAACGCACTGCGGTATGCGAAAAAGGGAAAATACAAATTGAATGTAAGGCAGACAGAGGAAAAGCCATTGTTCGTATCCATGACGATGGAGAGGGCATTGCGCCGGAGCTTTTTTGCCGCACATTTTCGACCGCTTTTTTCAGCACCCGCAGGGCGGCGCCGGAATCGGACTTTCTCTTGCAAAGGAGATTGTGTCATTGCACAAAGGCACAATATCCGCGTCAAACGACGGCGGCGCATTGTTTGAAATCAGCCTTCCCCTGAGAAAAACAAACATAATTATTGCCGTCAGTCGGTTTACAGGTGCTGTTTTTAAGAAAAATTATCCCGATACCGCCATTGTGGCAACATCAAAGGCATTTGCCATGATGCGTCAGTTTTTCGGAAAGGATTTTTCGGAAAACGGAATAACCGTTTCCGACGGAGATACCCTTCCGCTGGGGACTCACACCCTGCATTTTGTTGCAGCTCCCATGGTGCGCTGGCCGGAGGTCATCGTCAGTTATGAGGAGACAGAAAAAATTCTTTTCTCTGCAGACGCATTCGGCAAGTTTGGTGCGCTTGATGTAAAAGAAGATTGGGCGGACGAGGCAAGACGGTACTATATCGGTATCGTCGGCAAGTATGGCGAGCAAGTGCAGGCGCTTTTGAAAAAAGGCGGCGGCTCTTGATATACGTGTTATCTGCCCTCTGCACGGCCCTGTATTAAGTGAGAATCTTAGTTATTATCTCAATCTGTACAACACATGGTCGTCCCTATGCTGTTGAGACCGACGGTATTGTTGTTGCATACACTTCAGTTTACGGAAACACCAAAGAGCGGTTGAACGGCTTATCTCCGGATTGCGTGCGAACGGCTGTCCGAATATTGCGCTATATGACCTTGCACGCTGCGATATGTCTGCCGCCGTTGCCGATGCCTTCCGCTACGGAAAACTGGTTCTTGCAACCACTACCTACAATGCCGATATATTTCCGCCGATGCGTCATTTTATTGAGGCGCTGACCGAGCGGAATTATCAGAAGCGCACGGTTGCTCTGATCGAGAACGGCTCGTGGGCACCGCTTGCCGCCAAGGTTATGCGCGGAATGCTTGAAAACTCTGCGGACATTACCTTTGCATCAAATACGGCGAAGCTGCTTTCCGCACCTGATGCAGACAGCAACAAACAGCTTGACGCTCTCGCGGAGGAGCTTTGCCGTGAATATCTGGCGAGGCAGGATGAAACCGCGAACAAAAACGATCTGTCGGCTCTTTTCAATCTCGGCTACGGGCTGTATGTTGTCACCTCTAACGACGGCAAAAAGGACAACGGTCTTATTGTCAACACCGTGTCACAGGTCACAAATACGCCCGACCGTATCGCCGTGACAATCAACAAAGAAAACTACTCTCATCACATCATAAAACAGACAGGCATTATGAATGTTAATTGCCTGAGCGCTGACGCACCGTTTTCGGTATTTGAAACATTCGGATTCCAAAGCGGCAGAACGGTGGATAAATTTGCATCCTGCGAACCTCTTCGCAGCGATAACGGCTTGGTCTTTCTGCCTAAATATATAAATTCATTTATGTCGTTGAAGGTTGTGCAGTATGTTGACTTTGATACCCACGGTATGTTTATCTGCGAGATCACCGAGGCACGTGTCATCTCAGACAGGGAGACGATGACGTATAAAAAGTATCTGTTCGATTTCAAAAAAAAGGCATCGACAGTCAACAAGGCTGTTTTAGACCAAATTCAAAGAGAAGGTCTACGTGCATTTCTATAATAGCGCAAGGTTTTAGAAGCGTCGCAATAATGCGGCGCTTTTTGCCTTGCCGCATAACCGCACGGCAATCATCCTCCTTTTGTAATTTTAAAATTATAAAGGAGGAATATTCAATGTCAAAGAAAATAAACCTTGCAGAGCGCATATCGGAAATGGTGAATGACGATGCGGCTCGGACTTACATCAGAGAACACACATTGTATCCGGCGGTTCTGCTGAGCGGCACAAGGATCGGGGATGAAGAAAAAGTGCGATACCGCTGCGCCCATTGCAGGCACGAATGGGAGGAGACCCGCAGTTCATCGCATTGGTATCACGAAAATCATATTGTTTGTCCGAAGTGCCATGCTGCAATGTTTAAGGGAACGAAAATACCCGATGAAAACGAAGGAAAACCTTTTATCACCTCATGCTGTGGAACGGGATGAGGGTAGAAACAGCATACAGAATCGTGTATGTCAATGAGGCAGAGCTTGACGGAACCCACGGTTAGTTATTGCAAAATATACACCGGAGGTTATATATCATTACTCGGATGTGCCGGAATCGTTTGATGTGAATTTGGAAAGGGAAGCCTATGGGTTTATTTCGGAAAAACACAAGATTATTTTTAACGAAAACGGAATAAGAACGACTCGTCTCATTGCTAACGTGTTCAGCGAATATAATTGCCTGACAATCGCCTCTGAAGAAATGAACCAAGGCAGCAAGAAGTTTGTTTGGATGAAAAACGGGTTTTCTCTTGTTTGTAGCGCGTGGTATCGCTCTTTTGATAGTTATTGGGAAGCAAATCTCCGGTGAAGTCCAAACCGATCAGTGAAGCACAGGCAGAGGGAGTGTTGAGCAAATATACGATACCTGAGTTGCCGGAAATCAAACCGACGCCGGATGTGATTTTAGCGCATGAAGTGTCGGAGGACAAGATCCGTTTTGGGCGGATGGCTGCAATATGAATCTGATCCGTAACCACATTATCTACTATAAAAGGCAAATAAGTGAGCTTTGCGAGCAGAACGGCTTGAAATCCTGAAGTGCTGGGAAAGGGAACTGCCGCCCCTAATGGATATCGACTATATGGCGCAGCCGGGATAAAATCCGTGAGGATGCAAAAGAAGCTCTCATAAGGATGAAAGGGTATCCTGCATATCTTGAATTGCTGGCAATCAGGAATGTATTCAGTCCCAAACAGCTTGAAAAGATCAGCTATTTCAATGTGATTGGATATGTGACCGGATTGAAATGGCAATCGAGCAGGACGATCTTCTCACGCAGCGCCGGTATTGCTACAACAATTATCTGGACAACTTTGAGAATTGTCTGAAACGCTCAAGAGAACTGAAACCGGAGAGCTTTCAGTTGAATCTGTTTGATCAGATTTCTGCGTAAGGGGTGTCGGTATGGGAAGAGGTTCTATCGGTAACAGAAGCGACTACAAAACAGTAAGAGGATATTATATTTCCGGCGGTTACAATGAAGGCTTTGGCGGGAAGTTTAATTTCCTTCTGGAACCCCTTTTTAGGTAATGATAACGAGCGATTATTTTATGTCGAGAAAAAGAAAACGGGAAATATGAGGTGACGGGCGAAGGATATGAAGAATGAATTGCGAATGCGGGCAGTAGAGGTGTTGCAAAGAGAGTTCGGCGATGACTGGCAGACACCGTGCAGTCGCTCGGAACCGAAAATCTCCGCCGGCGCGTCGGTAAAGAACTGACCAGCTTTATAGCTTTTCCAGACAGAGGCTGCGGCGGAAGCAACCTTTGGCGAGGGAAATTGCTCGCCGAAGGTCGTGGAGAGCGGTGGCAAAGTATGTTATGGATGCAAAGCGGTATTACGGAAAAAAGTATTTCGGATTTTACGCTGCTCGACCCGATGTCGGGCAGCGGTACATCTAAGTTTGCGGCGGATAATCTCAGAATACGGTCTGTTCTGTATGACCTGAATCCGGATGCTCCGCAGGGCAGAGGTAACTGGAATGCTTTTGCGTGATGAAGTGGACGAATCGGCGGATTTGATATTCTTTCATCCGCCCTACCATTCGATGATCGCATATTCCGGCAATATGTGGGGGCAAACCGCACCCTGATGATCTTTCAAGGTGCGGCAGCTATCGTGAGTTTATTGAGAAAACTGAATTTTGTGTTGAAGAAGCTGTATACGCTCATCATGGTCATCGGGATGGTCCCGCTGAACGCATTTGCCTGGGGAACGGAGGGGAAGTGTGCTCCTCAAAGTTCGGAAGCGCGTATGTGGGGTATGACGGCGGAAAGTATTATTCCGCAAGCAAAATCGACTTTATTGCCTACGACAGCAACGGCAACATCTCAAAGCACACGAAAGCGGGTGGAAACGCAAGACGAAAGTTTACTTTTACCAATGCCGCCGGCGCGGAGCATACGGTATATTGCGTTGAGTCCGAAATCGATTTCACATCTTCAAACAACGGATACACCTCTTCCAGCGGCAGCAACAGCAGATATTTTCAGAACCTGCCGAAAGTTGCACGCGAGGGCATTATGCTTACAACGGTATACGGTTGGCAGGAGGGTTGAATACGCCGGTTGGGGAACAAACAACGATGACTAAGTAAAAAGAACAAAAGATCAATCGCGGGGAAATGGACAGGTATCTGGTTACGGATAATCACCCGGCGATTATTGATAGGAAACATTTCGGATGGTAAAAAGGAGATGGTGAAGCGAAGTTCTAAACGCCGTACTTCCTCCAATGCAGTTACCGAACTCGGAAAGTACAGTAGTAAATATGCGCTCAGCGAACTTCTTTTCTGTGATATTTGTGGAAGTCCGTTCAGAAGAAAGACATGGACAAGAAAAGGCGTAAAAAGGGTTTATTGGAGATGCCTATGCAATATACGCTGAAATACACTTCGGAGGTTCAGATATGAACAAAACAGAATTTGTTGCCGCAGTTGCATAAGCGGCAGGCGCAAGCAAGAAAGACGCAGAAAACATTATTAATGCAACCCTCGCACAGATCGAAAAAGTGCTTGTTGCAGGCGACAAGGTACAGTTTGTCGGTTTCGGCACTTTTGAAACCCGTGAGCGTGGAGAGAGAACCGCAAAGAATCCCCGTACCGGCGAGGCGATCACCGTTCCGGCAGCTAAGGCTCCGGCATTTAAAGCAGGCAAGGCTCTCAAGGATGCCGTCAATAAGTAAACCGAATTACAAAGCAAAAGGCACAGCCATCGAAATGATAGCTGTGCCCTTTTTGAATATCTACCTTTTATTGCACATTACCGAGGCGCAGAACATACCGTCCTTTACTTCAAAGCGGCAGACACCGCCGTAATGCTCGGCAATGCTTTTTACCGACTGTGTTCCAAGCCCGGGACCTTTATGCTTGGTCGAGAGAAATTCATTATCGGTTGTGCGCCGGAGCGTTCCGGTAAAGGTGTTATCGACTGTGACGCAAAGGGTGCTGCCTTTAAGCCTTGCCCGAATATCAATTTTTCGGTCATCACCGTGTTCCTCTTTGCAGGCGTCTATGGCGTTCTCGATCAGGTTGCCGAACAGAACGGAAATATCGGTATCCGAAACGAAAATATCGCCGGGGATCTCTGCGTTGACGATGTAGTCAATATCATTATCCTTAGCCTGCTGCGCGAAATAAAGCAATACGGCATTGGCGGCGGGATTCTCGCAGAAACGAATGAGCGAATCGTCCGGCAGACTGTCGTTATAGCCGTCGAGATATTTTAGTAATGCGTCAAGCTCTCCCTTGCTCACATATTCGCGTATAAGCGAGATATGATGCCGCACATCGTGCTTGGCACGGCGGGCGTCGGTGATTTTTCCTGCAGATTCTCATATTGCACCGCCTGCATAGAAAGCTGATGATTCTTTTCCTCCAGCTCCAGCGTTTGATTTTGCTCCAAAATCAAGCGGGTCACGACATAGTAGATCAGAATCGCTCCCACATTGATGATAAACAAAAACAGAGTATTCTTCGGACGCAGCGCAATTTCCAGCGCCGAACGGAAACAACGCTGTATATTGCAAAATACCATACGATATAGAAGGTTGCGGGGATCAGCCACAAATACCGCCATTCAAAGCCGGACGGTTCTTTTTTCTACTGCCGGAGTGAATACGGACTTCATATAAAGAAAGATCGGCACAGAGAGAATGATCTCCACGGCAAAGAGCATCATCGAGAACGACCAGCGGTAGCTCTGCATAGCCAATGCCGGAAACAAAAGTCCCTCAATGCATTTGGCGGAGATTACGGCGAAGTTGGCAAGATTGGAGATCATCAGCAGCGTGAAAAGCGTTTTGCCGAAATGCTTCTTCACGGCGAGAAAATAGAAAGCGGCATACAGCGCTGTGCTGAGCGCACTGGCGATTGCGGCATGATTTCCGGGAACAAAGCTGACCCATGCGCCGAGCAGCACCTGAATGACAGACAGCAGTCCGATCAGAATTCCGGTAACGCCTCTTGAAAACCGCAGACTGTGCCGGAACGGATAGAGCGCCAGAGCAGGAAACGGCAGAAAGTTCAGCAGCGAATATACGATGATCTCAATGAACCGATAAACAGGCGGCATTACCGTTTGCCTCCTTTACGCAGTTGCTCAAACAGGAAGGATGAATAGGCATCCGTCACCTCTTTGGCTTTACGGCGGCTGATGGGAATAAGACTGCCGTTGCTCATGGTAAAGGTGTCTGCGTTCTGTGCGTCGACCTCGTGAAAGTTGATGATCAGCCCTTTCGACGGGATAAAGAAATACGGATAATCGCAAAGCGGTGCTTCAATCTCCGAAAGGTTTGCCCGCAGGATGATATCCTTCCCGTATTTGCAGTGCAGCGTCGTATAATGTGCGGCGTAGTCTGCATAAATGATATCGCGCAGTACGACGCTTTTGCCGTCAGGCAGCTGTATTGTCCGTTCTTTTTCGACTTGGGCAAGATCTATGCGGTCAAGCATTGCTTTGACACGCTCCCGGTCAAACGGCTTGTGCAGATAGTAGCAGGCATTTACCTCGTAGCTCTCGCTGGCAAACTCATTGCTTGTGGTGCCGAATGCGATACGGACATCGCTGTCCGTTTTGCGTATTTCCTTGCCACATCCATGCCGGTGAGCTTGTCCATGAAAATATCCAGCACGATCAGTTCAAAAGCGCCGGGCTGCCAAGTTTGCAGAAAGTCCTCTCCGCTTTTGAAATATGTAAGTTCGGCAGATGAACCGAGCAATTCTCCAAAATAAGTTTGCAGACATTCATACATCCGTATGTCGTCGTCAACGATTGCGATTCTCAAAACCAAAACTCCTCTTTATGCTATACGGTCGTGTATTCTTCAATTACATTCATTATACCACATGATTGTGAAAAAACAAAGCGTCAATCCCCAAATGATTACCGCTTGAGTCCTTTTTTGACCGCTTGCGCCAAACCGATTGCGGAAATTTCAGATATCAGTTATGATATCTATGTATAATTGTGCCTGCGAGGAGGTGCCATATGAGGTTGATTCTATACGGAACAGAGGCGGACAGAGATGAGTTTATGTGCTCTGTTACTGCTTTGCCGGACCTGCGTTACCGTAAAATGCAGGTAACAGACTATCCGGATTATGACAGCTTTATCACAGGACTCGGAGAAAGCCCGCCGGACTGCATCGTGATTGCGATGGACGGCGCGGACGGTATGGAGGGTGTAATCGCCGCCAAAAGCGTTTGCAAAGATGTCCCGGTGCTTTGGTTTTCGGATGACAACGGATTCGGCGTGCAGTCCTACAGGCTCGGCTGTGCATATTTTCATAAAAAGCCTGTTTCCCCGCAGGTCCTCTCTGCGGCGATTGCAAGATGCGTGTAAAGGAGTAACGAGATGAACACAAACATGACACTGGAAAACGGATACTTTCCGTGCTGCTGACGGTTATCATGGTATTTTCCATGGTGCCGCTATCGGTATTTGCGGCGGACGGCAATCAGGCATCTGTTACCGTAAACAAAACGGAAACCGAGTACGCCACCATTCAGGAGGCATTTGATGCAGCGAAGAAGCTTTACCGAACCCTGTACGGTCAAGGTGCTGCAAAGCTTTAAGGGCAGCATGGTCCTTGGGGTAACCTTCACCGCCGAGGATAACTGCGATATTACGCTTGATGTCAACGGCTTTGATATGTACAATCGTAATACCAGAGATCAGGCATCGGCAAGTATGTTCACCTTTGAAAAAGGGTACAAACGCCCACCTGACCGTGGTAAACACCGCCGAAAACAGGGGAGACTTACGGCGGTATTTTCTACTATCCGAACGGCACCGACATTTCAAACAGCGTGTTTCATATGGAGGGCGGAACGCTCACCATCGAAGATGTCGGCGGCGACGGTATCAAGAACAAAACATCTAACTACGACAAAATCTCGGGCAGCATCCTCTATCTTGACGGCGGAAATGTTACCATAAACGGCAGCAAATTCGGCGAAGAAAACAGCATTGTGCCCCTTTATGTAAAGAGCGGAAATCTGACTGTAAACGGCGGCACATTTATCACCCAGCAGGGCAATGCTTTGCGTATAGCAGAGGGATTCGACGGCAAGGTCAGCCTGTCGGGCGGTAAGTTTTCCAGCACCTTTTACAAGCTCTGATTTGGATAAAATGGGTAACTTGTTCAGGTTTACAGCATTCCCAGCATTCTGCGTGAGGACGGCGGCAAGGTAGACGATCTGCTTGCAAAGGGCTATGTATATCAAAAGAACGACGACGATGAAAAAGAACTCCGAGTCGGCACTTTACCGTGAGATTTCGGTTGTACCTGAACCCGGCGTGAAATACATTGCGGCGGACGGCACCGAGCAGAACTGCACGGAGTACACCGAGCTTACCGAGTCTACCGATGGATCCACAGGGTTGAATGGTTGGTACGTTGTCAAGGAACGGTGAATATAGCGGGAAATCTCGGTGTTACCGCCAACAATACGCTTAATCTGGATTCTTTGCGATGGAGCAGAACTCAATCTGCGATACACCTTATATTTAATGGGCGGCGCAACGCTCAATATCTACGGCCAAAGCGGCGGCACAGGCAATAATCGACCGCAAAAAGCAGGAATCATAACCCGGGCATTGGGCTTGTGGACAATACCAATGCCTATAACGGCACCGTGAATATCTACGGCGGCACCGTAATTGCACAGTCCGACGGTGGAGCGGGAGCGCAGGCTATCGGCTTAAACCCCTGCATTATGACCGGCAAGGTTAATGTCACCATTGCCAGGGCTTGAAAATGTGTTAAGACCGACGACTAAAAATATTTATGGTGGGCGCTCTGATAATACTGACAGCAATACGTAACTGAACGAAGTAATACTGAT
>VOFG01002228.1_pt1 | contig 33375 bp, 45 predicted proteins | sample 5384171 | NCBI WGS metagenome assembly VOFG01 (sample SAMN12384726, study PRJNA508395) | human gut metagenome | isolation source: healthy gut F | host: Homo sapiens
CGGTAACGCCAGCGGTCGTATTCTTCTTTGGTAATCTCGCCTGCTTTCAGCTTGGCGGCTGTTCGCCCCATGCGGCAAGCATCCTGTGAAGCTTCCGCTGCGTCGCGTCCCTGGATATGAACGCGCAGATGTACCTCATCCTCACACTCGCAGACCTCAAGACCGTAGCGGTCTTCCAGCGTAAACAGCGTGTGCATCAGCCCCACATAGGAGTCAATGTCCGGTACGTCCAGCGCCTTGGGCGAAACGTCAAGCACCTGTGCCAGCGCAGCGGTCACATCCGCTTTCGGGGTTCTGGAGCCATTCTCGTACTGCGCAAGGCGGACATCTGCGGATTTCTCCGGAAAGCCCAGCGCCATGCCAAGGTATTTCTGTGTCATGCCCCGCATCATGCGGAAAAAGTGGATGCGCTCACCAATCGCCATAATAGCCATCTCCTGTGTCGGTCGTCTTCGATAACGAGTATAGCAGATATGTTTAATTTCGTCAAGAAAAATCTAAGCAAATTTATTTAATATTTTCCCTGCAAACCGGTTTGACTTAAACTTATATGTATAGTACAATAGTTGCAAGCTAAGCATATTAGCTTAATTCATAGAAATTTTACAATTTGGATACCAACAAATGCCGGAAAAATGTCCGTTGTAAAGAGCGAGGGGGTGGAATCCAAAAGCTGCAAAATTGAATGACCGTCCAAGGGATACTTCCTCCGGGGAAGCACGCGATGAAATGAGCGTGCCAAGGAGAAAAGAAAAACGGCACAGCGCCGAAAAGGGTTGCCTGTCAGAGTCCTGCGGATAGAACGGCGAAGCAATCAACCACAAATCAGGAAAGGAAGGTATTTTGCCTATGGCAGGAGAAATTTTTATGAGAGTCAATGAAGTCGCGGAAGAGCTTGGCGTATCGATTCCGTATGCGTATAAGCTCATCCGTAAGCTGAATGAAGAGCTGCGAAAGACCGGCTGCATCACCATTGCAGGCAGGATCGACCGCAAGTTCTTCCATGAGAAGTTCTACGGAACGAGAGAACCGAAGGAAAGAAGGGAATCGAATGGCAGCGTTTAAGGACAAGAAGAACGGCTCATGGTATGTGCAGTTTCGCTATACCGACTGGCGCGGTGAGCGCCAGCAGAAATTGAAGCGCGGTTTTGCGACCAAGAAAGAGGCTCAGGCATGGGAACGCGAGTTTCTGATGCAGAAGCAGGCTGATGTCAATATGAGCTTCGAGAGCTTTGTGGCGCTCTATGAAAAGGACGTCAAGCCCAAGCTGAAGCTCAACACATGGCTCAGCAAGGAGCATATCATCCGCACAAAGATCCTGCCGTATTTCAAGAAGCGCAAGCTCTCAGAGATCACCGCCCGTGATGTGATCGACTGGCAGAACGAGATACGGCAGCACACCAAGTCAAGCGGCGAAAGCTATTCCCCGGACTATCTCAAGAACGTTCATACCCAACTGAGCTGTATTTTCAACCACGCCATCAAGTATTACGGCTTGCAGATCAATCCCGCTGCAAAGGCCGGAAATATGGGCAGCGAGCAGACGAAGGAAATGCTGTTTTGGACGAAGGAAGAATACCTCAAATTCATCGACGCCATGATGGACAAACCCATGCTGTACTACGCCTTTGAAATCCTGTACTGGTGTGGCATCCGCGAGGGTGAGCTGCTGGCGCTGACGCCTGCGGACTTCGATTTTGAGAAGAAAACGCTCCGCATCAATAAATCCTATCAGCGCTTACAGGGCAAGGACGTTATCACCACGCCGAAAACGAAGAAAAGCAACCGCGTGATCCAGATGCCTGACTTTCTCTGTGATGAGATACAGGACTACTTCAAGGAACTTTATGGACTGGAATCGGACAGCCGTATTTTTCCTCTGTCCAACTATGCCTTCAAGCGCGGGATGGCGTTTGGCTGCAAGGCGTCTGGTGTCAAGGTCATTAGAATCCACGATTTGAGACACAGCCACGTTTCCCTTCTTATCAACATGGGCTATTCCGCCGTTGCCATCGGCAATCGCGTGGGGCACGAAAGCGTGGAGATCACCTACCGGTACGCACACCTGTTCCCAACCGTTCAGAAGGAAATGGCAGATAAATTGAACGTCGAAAGGGGTAATTGAAAATGTCGCTGAAAAACCGAGACAACAAAAACCGCTGGAGGAACAAGACCGTGGCCTTCCGGGTATCCCCGGAGGAAGATGCGCAAATCGAAACCTTTGTCAAGCTCTCAGGGCTGACGAAACAGGACTACATCACCCGCCGTTTGACTGGCAAGGACGTGTGGTGCAGGGTAATCCGAGAGTTTACAAGGCCCTGCGCGACCAGCTTGCCGCTGTTCTGGACGAACTGCGGCGCATTGAAGCGGGCGACAGCGTAAGTGACGAGTTGCTGGATGTGGTTGAAATGATCGCCGCCATCATGGACGGTATGAAGGAGGAAAATGCCTATGGAAAATGAACTCTGCAAAAAGAAAACGACCGCCCCGGACACATCTGTTGGCGCAGATGATGGGCAGCCGCTTCACAATTCAACTGAGAACAGTATATCCGCTTTTGAAGAAGAAATCAACGGTGATTTTCAAAACAGCACGGAAAGTCTGGATGAAATCTACCGCAGGATACAGCGTCTAACCGACCCGCATTACCTGCACACGATCTCCATGACCGAGCTGTACCAGACCGCATATCAGAGCAGACCGCCGATCATCGACGGCTTGTTCTACGCGGGCGCGTACATCCTGCAGGTGCGCCAAAGATCGGCAAATCATTTCTGGTGGCGCAGATTGCCTATCATGTCAGCACTGGTGAAGCCCTGTGGGGCTACGAAGTCCATCCCGGCACGGTGCTGTACCTTGCCTTGGAGGACGATTTTCAGCGCATCCAGAGCCGGATGTTCATGATGTACGGCGTCAACGACACCGACCGGCTGCACTTTGCAACCGCTGCGGGCAAGATTGGAAACGGGCTGGACGAGCAGCTTGAAAATTTCGTGCGGGAGCATCCCGACACCAGACTCATTATCATTGACACCATGCAGAAAATCCGGGAAGTCGGCGGCGAGGCGTACAGCTACGCCAGCGATTATGAGATCATCGGTCGGCTCAAGCAGTTTGCCGACAAGCACTGCATCTGCGTTTTGACCGTCCACCACACCCGCAAGCAGCCTGCTGGTGACAGCTTTGAAATGATCTCCGGTACGACAGGGTTGCTCGGCTGCGCGGACGGGTCGCTTCTTATGCAGAAGAAAAAGCGCACAGCGCTGGAGGCAACTATCGACGTGGTGGGGCGCGACCAGCAGGATCAGATCCTCTATCTGAAAAAGGATGCCGATACACAGATTTGGAATCTTGAAAAGGTGGAGAACGAGCTGCACATAGAACCGCCCGATCACGTTCTGGAAGCCGTTGCCGAGCTGGTGTCCGCAGAACAGCCGGTGTGGACAGGCTCGCCCTCCGCGCTTACCGATGCTGTCCATGTCGGTATGGCGGCAAACGCCCTGAGCAAGTATTTGAATGTGAAGTCTGGCAGGCTGTCGGGCGAATACCACGTCCGCTATGAGAACAAAGTCCGGCACGAGGGGCGGCGTATTACGCTGACCTATGATGCTGAAAGCAAATAAGCCGCGCGACGGCTGCGACGGTTGCGACGGTAAATCTGATACCACCAAAAAACAACCGTCACAATCGTTGCGACCGTCGCGGAAAGGAGCGAAGTAACATGAAAACTGTGCAAATCCCCTATGACCTGTTTCTCGACCTCGCCATGTACCATCTGCGGGGCGAAGATGCTTACGAAGAAGAAATCCGTCATGGCTTGGAGCAGAAGCTCGACGCCATGCTGAACCGGCAGCTCTATTCCCGGTACAAAACGGCACCGACCGAGGCAGAACGGGAACAGGCACGACAGGAATACCTTGACCGGCGCGGCGTTCCGCAGAGCTATCGTTGGACTGTTCCTCCGTGGGAGCTGTGACAGGAGCGTGCCACGCTCCTGTGGTTGGCAGACAAGGCAATGCATTGGCGGCTATCCCCGCGCATCCCCCGTCCCCATCGAAAAATCCGCAGAGTTTGAGATGGCTGTGGGCAGAAGATTATGCGCAGAGAATGCCTGCAAATAAGCTGCTGACCACGCCGGTTTTAAGGTTTGTATCCACACTGCAAACCGCAAAACCGGCAGAGGCTTCCGCAGAAGCCGCATACCCTCTCGGAGAGCCCACGATACTTTGCAGCCGCAGGATGAAAGTATCATAGTGGGTTATTACACTTCCGCAGAAGTGCCTCCCGAAAGCTACCTGTCCTGCACAATCTGAAATCAGGAGGTAACCTGCCTATGGCAAGAGGCGACGGTATTCACCGTACCAGCGCAAGAAACGCAAGAATGAAAGACGCAGACATCGGCAACGCGCAGGCACACAACGAGCGCGAAAAATCGTCGTATGTCAATCAGGACATCGTTCCTGAACGGACACCATACAACGTCCATTTCAAATCACCAACCGCCGGATATAAGGAGATGTTCGAGCAGATGCGCTCTGACGGCGTGATTTCCACGCGCGGTTTGAAAGCAGATGCTGAGAAATTCGGAGAGCTGATCTTCGACGTCAACTCCGCGTACTTCTATAACCACGGCGGCTATGAGTTTGCAAAACAATTTTACACTGACGCATACAAAGCTGCAATCAAAATTGTGGGCGGCGAGCAATACATCCTATCGGCGGTCATGCACGCCGACGAGCGCAACCGCGCCATGTCCGACGCACTGGGGCAGGACGTGTTCCATTATCACCTTCATGTGGTCTACATCCCTGTCGTGGAGAAACAGATTCTATGGACGAAGCGGTGCAAGGACAAGTCGCTGGTGGGCAAGGTCAAGGAGACGGTCATGCAGGTGAGCATGAGCAAGAAATGGGATTCCAAGCCCACGCTGGACGAGAACGGTACGCCGATTCTGAGCGCCAAGGGCAAGCCCGTCCTCAAAAAGTCCTATAGCGTGTTGCAGGATGATTTCTTCCGGTATATGCGCGACGCCGGGTACAACGATGTGGAGCGCGGCGAACGCGGCAGCTCCGAGGAACACCTGACAGTGACGCAGTTCAAGGTGCAGCAGGAGCAGGCACGGCTGGCAGAACTCACGGAGCAGAACCGACAGCAGGAGCAGCAGGCAGCGACGCTCGGAAAACAGATCGAAAAAATTCAGAATCAGCAGGTCGATGTGGCAGCCATTGAAAAGATTGAAGCGAAGTCCATTCCCTTTTCTACCAAGGTTGCCGTGGAGCGTGAGGATTTTGAACATCTGTCCAAGCTTGCAAAGAAGTACATTACAATCGAGAAAAAGGAATCCAAGCTGCAAAAAGGCTCTGGACGCGGCAAACAGGCTGATTGCAAAGCTGAAAACAGAAATCGCCGGTTTGAAACAGGAGCTTTCCGAGTACAAATCTGTTCGCAGCAAGCTCCGCACATCGGATCTGGAACGCGAAAACGCAGAGCTTCGCGGAAAAGTGCAACGCTATGAGGACGTGATCCAGCGCAATAACCTCTGGCATTTCTTCCGTCCACGCAGAGAAAAAGCGGCAATGCGGGACGATGCCCGCTGATGTCGTGTTGAGCTGAGAAAAACGGATTTTATCGAATGGGAGCGTCCGAATCGAGCAGCGTATCATTTGGGCGCTCCCCATTCAAAAATCAGCCTGCTTTTACAGGTGTAGAGCTGAAAAAATCTTGAAAATGTGCCTGTTTTTGCAGAACAGGCAGAAATGGAGGCAATATGAAAACTGGACTGACTAAACGGCAGAAAACGACCTGCATCTATTTTGACGAAGCCAGCAAAACCGTCGAAATTCAGACGCACAATACCGCGCTCAAAAAGCGGCTGACACAGTACGCGGCAGAGCATCCCAACCTGTGCAGGCAAACCGACGATGACGAACAGGGCGGTCTGACCTTCGAGATCGACCGCAGGCGCTTTGCTGTCCGTCTGACCGCGCCGTATTCCGACGAGCGCCGTCACGCAGCAAGCGAGCTTGCCAAGAAGAATGGGCTGAAAGGACGAGTATAAGACCGCATTAGCCACAGCCGCCCACAGGAGCTTGGATGCTCCTGCGGGCGACTCTTTTCTTTGCAGAGAACATCTCACGTTCTGAGGAGATTATCTTGCGAACATCGTCGTTTTGTGCTATAATACAATCAGTTTAAATTTGGAACGGAGAATTGCAATGCCTATTTCCTACGATAAGCTCTGGAAGCTGTTGATCGATAAGAAAATGAACCGGACAGATTTGAAAGATGCCTCCGGTATCAGCTTCAATGTGCTTGCCAAAATGGGAAAAAACGAATTTGTCTCTATGGAAAGCCTGCATAAGATTTGCTTGACGCTCAAATGTGATGTAGGAGACATCATGGAGTTCATTGATGAAGGAGATACAGAACAGTCATGATTTCAATCGAACTACGCAGGAGTGAAAAGAAAATGCAGCAACCGTTGACTTGTGTTGAAATATGCGCTGGCGCTGGTGGACAGGCTTTGGGGCTTGCAATGGCGGGTTTGTCCATGTTGCGCTTGTCGAGTATGAAGAAGATTATTGCAAGGTATTAAAGCAGAATCGCCCGGAGTGGAACGTCATTTGCGCAGATGTTCACGATTTTGACGGACGCCCATACCACGGCGTCGATCTGCTGGCTGGCGGCGTTCCTTGCCCGCCTTTCTCCATTGCAGGAAAGCAGCTCGGTCAGGAAGACGAAAGGGACCTTTTCCCGGAGGCCATTCGGCTTATCAAAGAAATTCAGCCGCGTGCTGTCATGCTTGAAAATGTCCGTGGCTTTCTTGATTCGGGTTTTGATGAATACCGCGACCACATTTTCACATCGATTCAAAAGCTCGGCTATGTAACCCATATCAAGCTCTTGAACGCCTCTGACTATGGTGTTCCACAGCTACGTCCCCGGGTGGTTATTATCGGAATTCGGAAGGATCAGATTGGAGCATTTACCTATCCTGATGAACAACCAGATAGTGCCCCCACTGTTGGCGATACGCTCCGTGATTTGATGGCACAGAATGGATGGGAAGGTGCAAAGCGGTGGGCATCTAATGCAAACCGGATTGCCCCAACTCTTGTAGGCGGCTCCAAGAAGCATGGCGGTCCCGACCTTGGTCCCACACGCGCCCGTAATGCATGGGCAGAGCTTGGCGTAGATGGCCGAGGAATTGCAAACGAAGCACCGGCTCCCGGATTTGAGGGTATGCCCCGGTTGACAAGCCGAATGATGGCACGGATTCAAGGTTTCCCCGATACATGGACATTCGGAAACCGGAAAACCGTAGCCTGTAGGATGATTGGAAATGCATTCCCGCCCCCGGTTGCTCGGGCAGTTGGAGAAAAAATAAAGGAGTGTTTGGAGCATGGATGCATTGATAGCAAACGCGAGATTCCACTTTCACAAGCAGTTGTTTGAAACCAACACACTGACGTTGACCACGGCAGGTGTCGCATCCAATGCAGACACCAGCAGCCGCGGCTCAAAGGCGATTGCGCGGAGGATCGTTGACATTCTTGTGGAGGAACAGCATCATGCTGTCTCCACGGTTGACAAAATTTCCGGGCAGACTCTCGGAAAGCAATTTGAAACGCTGACAATGGAGTTCCTGCGTGAAACCTTTCCCTATTTGCAGAACCTCCGTCCCGGAAACTGGACAATTCTTCAGCTCGGCAATAACAACAAACTGAAAACAAGCGATTTTGCGCAGTACGAGCATCTTGCTTACTTAAATGCGCTTACGACACAGAACGCACAGTTGGCTGCTGCACTCGGGAATGATTACCTCGTTGCACCTGACGTTGTTGTTTACCGCGATCTCTATGAGGACAGCGAGATCAATGCCGCCCAGCCCATTGTTGATGACGAAATCTGCAAGATGGCTGATATTCGGAAGTCTAACGGCGGCAAGCCCATTCTTCATGCGAGTGTTTCTGCAAAGTACACGATGCGCAGCGACCGCGCACAGAACAGCCGCACAGAGGCATTGAACCTGATTCGTAACCGAAAGGGACATTTGCCGCACATCGTTGTTGTGACGGCTGAGCCTATGCCGAATCGCTTGGCATCTCTTGCGCTCGGCACTGGCGATATTGACTGCGTATATCACTTTGCACTCTATGAACTGATTCGAGCAGTTAAAGAGGCGGGTTCTGAGGATGCGGTAGAAACGTTGGAAACCTTGGTGCAGGGCAAGCGGCTGAAGGATATTTCCGATCTGCCGCTGGATTTGTCTGTGTAATGGCTGATTCTGTTTCCTCTGTCCGCCGTAGTGAGATCATGTCGCACATCAAAAGCAAAGATACCAGTATTGAACTTTTGGTGCGCCGCAAGCTGTTTTCTATGGGATACCGCTACCGTGTGAATTACAAGGCGCTGCCCGGAAAACCGGATATTGTATTCACCAGAAAGAAAATTGCTATCTTCATTCATGGATGCTATTGGCATGGGCATAATTGCGGCAGTCATTATGCTCATGCCAGCCAATCCAATAAAGCATATTGGGGACCCAAGATAGAGCGAACAAAGCAACGAGATCAAGAGCATATTCAGGCACTTGAGGCTGACGGCTGGAAAGTCATTGTGCTGTGGGAATGTGAAATAAGAGGTAATTTTGACGGCACAATGAATGCATTAATAGCGGTGTTGTAAAATCACTTTGTTAAGACAGAGAGAAGAGGTGCAAAGATGTCATTCTTAATTGCTGTTCATGTGAATGAAGGTATTGTCCTTGCAAGTGACCGCCGTACAACCTATACAAATACACAAACTTGTGGCGATACAATCATTCAACGCATAGGCATACACACTACAAACTCTACTGACAAAACATTTCCCTGTCCTAATGGAGCTGGTATATCAACTTGTGGCGATGCATCTTTGCTAGGAAAGCCGATAACAGGTTTTATACAAGATATGATACGATCACGAATTGGTGATGATTGTCCTGTATCCTCTATTCCGCAAGTAATTATTGACTATTTTAATGAACTTCCACTAGTACCAGATACTCACTTCATCGTAGCAGGATATGATAAAACAGAGTCTGGGAAACAGCAGTTGCTGTATAAGGTACGTGTTAAGGAAAAAAGTATTGATCAAATTAACACTGATAGCCAAGGAGCCTTTTGGGATGGTGAAACCTATACCCTTACACTGTTAATACAGAATGTTGCAATCAAGACTAACGATAACAATTATCTTGATCTTCCTTTGAAGATATCCTTTGGGGGTATTTTTACCTGCATAATGCCGTCAAGCTGTCTGGCTACCTCCACCTGCTTGTTGGGGTACAGGTGACTGTACGTGTCCATCGTTGTCTGTACCTTTTCATGTCCGAGCCGCTCCGCGATCAGCAGCGGTGAGAAGCCCATCTCCACCAGCAGGCTGGCGTGGCTGTGTCGAATGTCATGCACCCGTATCCGCTTCACGCCCGAAGCCTTGCAGCCATACTCCATTTCGTGGTATAGAAAGCTCTTGGTGTAGGGAAAGAGCCTGTCGTCCTTTTGCAGCCCGTAGCAATGGGACATATACTCCTGCAAACAGTTGCAAAGGCCGTCGGGAATAGGGATAGTACGGATGCTTTTCGGTGTTTTCGGAGTGGTGATAATATCCTCTTTGCCGAGGCGCTGATAGCTCTTGTTCACCGTCAGGGTTTTCTTTTCAAAGTCGATGTCCGACGGTGTGAGTGCCAGCAGCTCTCCCTCCCGAATCCCCGTGTAGTACATGGTCATGAATACCGTGTAGCTGGCGGGACGGTCTTTCATGCTCTCGATAAATGTCTGGAACTCGTCCTTTGTCCAGAACAGCATTTCATCGGGTTGCTTCTTGCCCATGCTCCCCGCCTTGTGGCAGGGATTTTCTTTCAGTCCATAGTATTTGACTGCGTAGTTGAAAATCGCCGTGAGCTGGTTGTTGATGCACTTGAGATAGGTCTGGGCGTAAGGCTTGCCGTTTTCATCCCGGTAGCTGGTCAGGGCGTTCTGCCATTGGCGCACGTGAGTGGGCTTGATCTCGTTCAGCGGGATTTTCTTGAAGAAGGGCGTTACCTTCAGGTCGATCAGCCATTTCTTGCTGGCAACGGTTGAGGGCTTGAGGCGGTGCTCCATATCCTTGACATACAGAGAGATGAAGTCACCGAAGGTCATGCCGAGGCTGCCCGTAGATTGGCTGATAAAGTCACGTTCCCATTGCAGGGCTTCCTTCTTGGTGGCAAAGCCGCGCTTCTTTTTGTGGATGGTCTTGCCTGTCCAGTCCGTTACCCGGATCTGCGACATCCAGCGACCGGTGTCGCCGTCTTTTGTTACCGACATTTTTTACCTCCTTCCCTCAAGAATCAGGCTTTGATCAGGTTATTCACTCGCTACTCTCGCTTTTACCGTATTCCCTTTCCAGAAACTCCGTCCGCTTTGCGATTCGCTCATCGCGGTCAAGCTCCTCCGGCTCTGTGCATTTGACTGCGTTCGCAGCGTAATATGCCAAAGTCTGCTCCTTCCAGCGCTTATATGCTGCCTGCGTGGAGTTATAGGCGCAAAGCTCGCTGCGCTCATCCTCCCACTGTTCAAGAAAGAGGCACATATCCGCATTGAACTCCGCCGTGCTCTTTCCATCAAAGGAAACCGAGCACTCCCATTGCTTGCTGCGGGGCGGCTTCTGCACATTGATCTTGAAGTCGATGCCCTCTACCGTTTCCAGCTTAAAGAGAAAGTCCATCACGTCGGCAAGCGTTCTGATCTGTGTTGTACTGGATTCGTAGCCGAGGATATAGGTCGGCGTTGAATCCAACAGGTCGGCAATCTGGTTGACAACGGCAATCGACACTTCGATCTCTCCGGTTTCGTACTTCTGTACGGTGCGGAGAGATTTTTTAAGCATCTGTGCCAGCTCGGTCTGGTTCAGCCCTTTGCGTTTTCGGAGCTGCTTGATTCTCTGCCCAATGGCGGGATAATCGAAATTGTCCATGTCTGATTCACCTCGTCCATATCATACCACAGAATAAAGCGAATTGCAAGTACATATTTTTATTTTCCAAAGGCTTGACAGATGCATCTTGTGTGCGTATAATTAAATATGTACTCAGGGTGCGCATTTCGGAGGGAGCTGGGAAAAGGGGCGTGAATAAAAGATACGCAGGCTGAGGAGATCACATTGAAACAGGAGGTACTATGAGAGCACAGTTTATCACAGCGTCAGAGGTGGCAGAGATCATGGGAATCAGCCGCAGCAAGGCGTATCAGATCGTCCGGGAGATGAACAGGAGCTGAAAGCCCAGGGCTATCTGACCGTAGCCGGAAAATGCCCTGCCCAGTATTTCAAGCAGAAGTTCTACGGCTTCCAGATTCCCGGAGGTGAGCGCAATGACGGAAAATGAGAAAACGACCGCCCTCATCCCATCTGTTGGCGCAGATGGAGGGCAGCCGCCTCACAATTCAACTAACCAGAGCATACCACATGAAACCTGCGAAAGCAATCCCCCGGAGGAAAATATTGAGGAAATGCGCGAGAGAATCCGACGCATGAACGACCCGCATTATCTTCATACCGTTTCCATGACAGAGCTGTATCAGACCGCATACAAGAACAGACCGCCCGTCATAGACGGTCTGCTCTACTCCGGGGCATATATCCTCGCAGGAGCGCCCAAAATCGGAAAATCATTTCTGGTAGCGCAGCTTGCCTACCATGTCAGCACAGGGCAAAGGCTGTGGGGCGATGAAGTCCACCAGGGTACGGTTCTGTACCTTGCGCTGGAGGATGATTTCCAGAGAATCCAGAGCCGGATGTTTATGATGTACGGCGTGGCGGATACCGCCAGCCTGCATTTTGCAACGGCAGCAAACAAAATCGGAAACGGTCTTGACGAGCAGCTTGAGAATTTCATAAAGGAACACCCCGACACGAAGCTGGTTGCCATTGACACCATGCAGAAGATTCGGGAAGCCGGAGGTGAGGCTTACAGCTACGCCAGCGACTATGGGATCATCGGCAAGCTCAAGCGCTTTGCGGGCAGACACAGCATTTGCATCGTTACCGTCCATCACACAAGAAAACAGCCAGCCGGAGACAGCTTTGAAACGATCTCCGGCACGACGGGACTTCTCGGTTGTGCAGACGGAGCCCTCTTGATGCAGAAGAAGAAACGGACTGTATTGGAGGCCACGGTCAATGCGGTGGGGCGAGATCAACAGGATCAGATTCTATATCTGAAAAAAGATGCCGACACGCAGATATGGAGCCTTGAACGGACAGAGAACGAGCCGTATCAGGAACCGCCCGACCCGGTATTGGATACGGTTTCCCAGCTTGTTTCCGCCGAAAGCAGAGAATGGACAGGCAGCCCGACTGAACTTGCGGAAGCGGTCAACACAGGCATGGCAGCAAACGCTCTCACCAAATACCTGAACGTAAAATCCGGAAGGCTGATGGACGAGTACCATGTGAAGTATGAGAACAGGGCCAAACACTTCGGGCGGCAGGTGAAGCTCACCTATATGGTAATCGGCAATGTTGAGTACGAAGTAATCGACTGAGGACTGCGCGACGGCTGCGACGGTTGCAACGGTTGCAACGGTGAAAATGATACTGTCAGAGCAACCGTCGCTATCGTTGCGACCGTCGCGGAAAGGAAAGGATAGGAAAATGAAAAGCGTACAAATCCCCTATGATCTTTTCATCGACCTCGCCATGTACCATCTGCGGGGCGAGGATGATTTCGAAGAGGAAATCCGTCAGGGCTTGGAGCAGAAGCTCGATGCCATACTGAACCGGCAGCTCTATTCCCGGTACAAGACTGCTCCCACCGAAGAAGAACGGGAGCAGGCACGGCAGGAGTATCTTGACCGGCGTGGAGTGCCGCAGAGCTACCGATGGACTACTCCTCCTTGGGAACTGTAACAGGAGCGTGCCACGCTCCTGTTGCTGGCAGACAAGGTAAAGCATTGGCTGACACAGCCCCTCGCATCCCCGTCTCCATCGAAAAACCCGCAGATTTTGAGATGGATGGCGGAGAGGATTTTCAAAATTCTCTCTGCCTGTGGGCGGCAGCGTTGCAGCAAATTCGATTGCTGAAAGGCTGACGGTCACGCCGTGGATTTTGCAAAGTGGGTACTACTTGCAAACCACGGCAGAGGCTTCCGCAGAAGCCGCATTCCCCGTTCCCCCTCGGAGAGCCCACGATACTTTGCAGCCGCAGGATGAAAGTATCATAGTGGGTTATTACACTTCCGCAGAAGTGCTCCCTCGGAAGCTACCCCATCCTGCGCAATCTGAAATCAGGAGGTAAACTGCCTATGGCGAGAGGCGACGGTATTGACCGTACCAACGCAAGAAATATGAGGCTGACCGCTACCAGAATCGGCAACGCGCAGCAGCACAACGAACGGGAAAAGGAATCCTATGTCAATCAGGATATTGTCCCGGAGAGAACGCACCTCAATGTCCATTTCAAGAAACCGGCCGCCGGATATGCGGAGATGTTTGAGCAGATGAAAGAGGATGGGATCATCTCCACCCGCGGACTGAAAGAGGACGCCTTTCTCTACGGCGAACTGGTCTTTGACGTAAACACCGCCTTCTTCTATAATCACGGCGGTTATGACTTCGCAAAACAATTTTACACCGACGCATACAAAGCCGCAATCAAAATCGTAGGCGGAGAGCAGTATATTTTCTCTGCGGTCATGCACGCCGACGAGCGCAACCGGGCCATGTCCGACGCGCTGGGGCAGGACGTGTACCACTATCACCTTCATGTTGTCTACATTCCCATCGTGGAAAAGCAGATCCTATGGACGAAACGGTGCAAGGATAAATCGCTGGTGGGAACGGTCAAGGAAACGATCCAGCAGGTCAGCATGAGCAAAAAGTGGGATTCCAAGCCCGCACTGGACGAGCATGGGAAACCGCTGCTGAACGCAAACGGAAAAACTGTGCTCCGAAAATCCTATTCTGTTCTGCAAGATGATTTCTTCGCCGCCATGCGAAAGGCAGGGTATGACGATGTGGAGCGAGGCGAACGCGGCAGCTCCGAGGAACATCTGACCGTGACGCAGTTCAAGGTGCAGCAGGAACAGGCGCGGCTGGCAGAATTCACAGAGCAGAACCGTCAACAGGAAAAACAGGCAGCAACACTTGGGAGCAAAATTGAAAAAATCCAGAATCAGCGGGTCGATGTGCGGTCTATCGAAAAAATCGTGGCAACGTCCATTCCCTTCTCACCCAAAGTTGCCGTGGAGCGTGAGGACTTTGACCGACTTTCCACTCTGGCAAAGAAGTACGTTACAGCAGAGAAAAAGGAATCCAAACTGCAAAAGGCGTTGGATGCGGCAAACAAACTGATTGCAAAACTCAAGGCAGAGATCGACGGTTTGAAGCAGGAGATTTCCGATTATAAGTCTGTCCGCAGCAAGCTCCGTGCGGCAGAATTGGAGCGTGAAAATACGGAGCTGCGCGTGAAAGTCCGCAGCTATGAGGATGTAATTCAGCGCAATAATCTGTGGCGATTCTTCCATCCGCTCAGAGAAAAAGCGGTCACGAGGGACGAAGCTCGCTGATTCCTGTGTAGAGCCGGAAAAAACGCATTTTATCGAATGGGAGCGCGTCAGACAGGGCAGACATCGTCCGGCGCGCTCCTGTTTGAAAATCGTCGTTTTCTTCGAGTCAAGATCCGGAGAAAAAGCCGAAAAATGCCACTCCTGTGCAAGAGAGGGCAGAAAGGAGAGTTTATGAGAACAGGGCTTACCAAGCAGGAAAAGACCACTGATATTTGGTTTGACGAGAAAGACCCCCCATCCATATCCGCACACACAACACCGACCTCAAGAACAGGTTGACCGCCTATGCCTCAGCACACCCCGGCGAGTGCCGGCAGACCGACGCAGATCCGGAAACGGGCTGCATGGAGTTTGGATTCTGCAAGGGGCGTTTCTCCTTTCCGCCTGACCGTCCCATACAGCGCAGAACGCCGCAGGGCGGCAAGCGAGGCGGCGAAAAAGTGCGGCGTTCATAGAAAAGTTGCACATTTGTATGGAGACAGGAATTGAAAAGTTCGTGCCTTTGCATGGTATAATCATATTGGATAGGTTTATCCGCGCAAAGCAAAAGATGATGATATGCCCGAAAGGAGGAAGCCTTTTATGAAACGACTGCCAATTATTGTGCTGACGCTTGCGCTCTGCCTGCTGATAGCGGGCTGCGGCGCAAAGCCAAACGAGCCAGCCGACGGGGACTCTGCAAAAGCGGGGATCGTCGAGCGGATGGCAACGGTAAAAGCAGAGGAAATCAAATATATCTCATCATTGTAAGCGCCGAAGACATGGCCTCCGTCCTCAATGCCGCAGCGGAACACCATAGCGAGCAGCCCGGTCAAGGCTTGGACCATTATACGATGGAGATATACCTCTCCGGGGGCCTGACACATACAGCTCCGTCTGACGAACACTTCGTTTTCTTTGCCGGATTGGATGAAAACCATATAAACGGCATTTATTTCAACGGAAAAGGAGACAGCCATCGCATGAGCTTTGAGGACGAAACGCTCTACTGGCTGATCCGCAACGGTTACCGCACCGAAGTACAGGTAGACAAAGACGCTTATGAATACCATCAGGTCCATTCTTGACCAGCGGGCGCAGCGATTGGCCGCGCAGTGCGCCTCTCCCTCCCGAACGGATATCCTCACCGGCTATGAGGTTGTGCAGTTTTATCAAAAGAAGTCCTTACGGATGAAAGCGGCAGCTACACGGTCTATTGCTGGGAACCCGCGTTTCTGACGGCTTCTCCCGATGATATTCCGTGGGCGGGCGGAATGTATCTCGATGCGGACGGCAGGCTCTGCGCCTATGAGCAGTACACCTATTTTGTGACAAAAGGTGAATCCGGAGACTTCCCGCCTTACCGTTTCCTGTTCTGGGATTTGTATAACGGAGAAACCGAAGAGGCAGGAAAAGAGCACGCTTTGCAGCGTATCCGGCAGGCGTTTGAACCGGCGATTCAGGCGCATTGGGCGGAGGATGTGTTGGTCGGCCTTTCCGATTACCACGAGGTTTCCGTCAGTACGGCAGAGCCGCTGGCCAGGGTGCTGCTTTCCTGCGAGTATGCCGTAAAGGACTTCAAGGTGCTGGGAATCGAGGCTTCTATGAGCAGCAGCCTATCGTTTTTCACAGAAGAGCTGTACGCTCTGGACGAGCTGTCATCGGATCGTCCGCTACTGCTGAATATGACATTCTATGGTCTGCTGCCGTATTACGGGGTATCCTACGTCGATGACAGCGGCGAAACGATAAGCTATTCCATCAATATGAGCGGCAAAGACGGCTCTGTGATTTTAACCGAGTTTTTACCGTGCACACAGTGCGATACAGTCTCGAACGGTCGATAATCAAAAACATCAAAGCGCAATCGGCAGAAATCGGTTGCGCTTTTTCACTGCCTGCCCCATACAGCGCAGAACGCCGCAGGGCGGCAAGCGAGGCAGCGAAAAAGTGCGGCGTTCATGGAAAAGACACCGGACGGTAAGATAATTATGCTTGACAAGTTTACTTGGCGTTGATATAATAATGACAAGAAAACTTGGAAAGGGGCGATTCTGTTCAATGAATAAAGAGAATATTTTGGAAAGCAGCCGCAGAGAAAACAAAAATAGAGATTTAGCAGAAATGGAGGTGACCGCGCAGGCAGGAAACATTGCCGGACGTGTCGGTGCTACGGTCTGCGTTGTTCTCACTCTTATCTTTCGTATCTTCACAAAAACATACTTTCTAAGTCCGTGGGTTGTTTATTTCAGCATCCTTACCACACACACTCTTGTAAAGTATGAAAGTCTAAAGAGAAAAAACCGACTTGATCCTTGGCATTCTCTATTTGGCGATGTGCCTCACGTTTTTTGCCTTTTTTATCCTGCGGCTTGTGGAGGTCAAGGAATGAATGACGAGCTGAAATTGAAAAACAACCTCAAGGAAGCACGCGCAGAGAAAAAGCTATCCCAAACACAACTGGCGGAAATGATTGGTGTATCGAGAAACACAATCAGTTCCATTGAAACAGGGCAATTCAACCCCACCGCAAAGCTGGCATTGATCCTCTGCATTGCTCTGGACAAGAAATTTGAAGAACTGTTTTATTTTTAAGGAGGAAGCGAATGGATAATATCGCTCTGTTGATCTTAGGCATATTCATCTCCGTTATTGGAATCGTGAATATGACTGGAAATATCAGCACAATACATTCCTACAACCGAAGAAAGGTCAAGGAAGAAGATGTGCCGAAGTATGGGAGAGCCGTTGGCACAGGTACGCTCATCATCGGTGTATCTTTGATAGCGGCATTTGTCACAACTTTCTGGAGTGAAAAGGCAATGTATTTCATTGTTATTCCGGCGCTCGTCGTCGGCTTGGGCTTTATCTTGTATGCACAGTTCAAGTACAATAAGGGAATCTTTTAAGAGTAATCTTGCAAAGTAATCCAACAAACTTGAATCTGACGGGCAGGCACAGTCTGTGCTTGCCCGCCTTGTTTGCCAAACAGCGAAACGGGCGGCGGCAGTCAATGGCGCGAAGCGTTCATCTTGACCAATGACAGACGCAACCCGTTGCGCTATATTCTTCCCGTCAGCTATCGAGGGGGGTCGTAATCTGTCACGGCGTTCAGGTAGGCTTCGGGATCGCCGTTCAGAACCAGATCGGCATACGCAAGTGGATCATTGTAGATCAGATAATCCAGCTCTGACCGCTGGAAGCGGTTATCGGCAACTTCGTTTTCAACGGCGGTGCAGTCAATGGAAATCTGGCTTCCATCATCAAAAACCAATTCCACGCAGGCTGTGTCTATGTTGAATTGACAGGATATAAGTTTGCTCATGGTCATACCTCCAAGATGTTTTTTGAGGTGAATCAGGCGGTCAATTTCCGGGTGATTATTGGCGGGAATCATATCGAAATCTGCCGCAAATCATTCAAAATAAGTCGTTGCGAACGGTTAGTATGTATAAAATAGCTGGCTACAAAACGGCTACAAAATTCGTAAGGAACCTATGTACAGCCCGAAATACGTGGATTATTTGGACAAAATGCGTATCGAGAGTGCATTTTTAACCCTAAATCAAACCCTTAAATCAAAGCGTATTCCTGCGACCAGAACATAGGTTGGCTTCCGTAATACAGCCCCTTGCTTTGCCGGCGGGCAGCGCCGTCCCCGGCACCGCCTTCAGCAGCACCACCTCGTCGCCGTCCCGTTTTACAAAGGTACTGGCAGTAACGCTGATCCGCGGCTGCTGGGTCTTGGTCACCGTCACGGTGATGATGCCGCCGGTCATTTCAGAGGCCGGGATGCGATACCAGTTTTCGCGCTCCATGGCTTCGAAGGTCACAGTGCGGCCGCTTCGCTGGGCGCTGATGGTGTAGGTGCAGTCGTCCGTCGGATCAATAAAGAACTGGAATTCCTTGTCATTTTTGGCCTGATAACTACCCTTGCCGTCCATCACATCCGCCGCGCCGCTGCCCACAAACACCACCTGCGTGGTACCGGACTGCGCCGCCTTGATGACGGTGATGACCACGTCTCCGGTGATCTCCCGCCGGGAATGGTGTAGGTGCTGCCGTTGGCAATGGGGTTCACAAGGCGGCCGCCCACCGTGACGGACACGGCATAATCATAGTTGTTGGCGCGGTTCACAGAAAAGATATAGTCGTTGCCGAACGTCGCCTTTGACGACCACTGCACCACATCGTCCTGACCGCTGCCGGTCAGCTCTACGGTGTACGTCCGGGAAACGGGTTCAGAGGCATAGATCACCAGATTGCCGGTAACAGCGCTCACCGTGTACGTTCCGTCGCCGTTGTCCTCCACAGCGACCGCCTGCCCGTCCATTTCGGCGGTAAAGCCGTAATCCATCCCTGCCGGGGCAGAGAAGGTGTAGTCCTGCCCCTTCAGGACGAAGCTCGCACCGCTGATGCCATCCACATCCGGCAGCTCTACGGCGCAGCCGCCCGCGTGGATGGTCACGGTGCTCGTCGTAATATCGGCGGCACGGGCATCCCTCAGCGCATTGACACCGCGATCCACATAGGCCTCCGTCAACGTCACCTGCGCATCGCCCACCGCCCGGACGTTAAACGTCACAACAAAAGACTGCCCGATTCTCTGTTCACCGTATCCCGCGATGGTCAACGTACCGTTGCTATCCTCCACGATCTCCGGCATGGCCTCACCGGCTGTTGCAATGCCCCCATAGCCCAGCCTCTCGCTGTCATAGCGCAGCACGAAGTGGTACGCGTTGTAGCTGTCATCATTCTCATCCTGTGACGTCAGCTTCAAAGCGACCTTGACGCTGCCTCCCTCCGCATTGGTGGTATCGCTGTACAGCAGCGCGACACGAAAAAGCGCCGGCTCCTCACCCGTTACACGGGCAGGCAGCACGGCGCAAAGCAGAACAACGGCCAAAAGCACAGAAAGAATCTTTTTGGTAACATGTATCTTTTGCATTTGTGATCCACCCCTATCCAATCAGGAAATTTTCGCCTTGTAGGGTCCTGAGCGGCAAAAATTCCCCCTGAATCCCGCAAAACCAACAAAATTCTAACCATATTATGTCTTAATTTGCAATAGTTTTTGCACAATTTATGTGTAGAATCTTTTGTACAAGCTTTGTGCACGTTGCACAAATCGCCTCAAATGCGGTATATTACGCTGCGCTTTATTCTTATTCAGTCAATTATCAGCAACTTTTACGGTAGCATCCATCGAAAGACAATGCCGCTGATTTAAATTTTCACAAACACGCCCAGGGGTAAAGGCCTTTATCCGGCCTTCACCCCTGGGCTTGATCAGTCTGCCTTGCGGCAGGCTCCATTTGTTTGTATGGTTTACTTTTCCAACCTCACAGCACACACTATCCGTCCGCGCACAGTCATCTGACGACACAGTGCCTGATCGCATCCGCAGCATAACGCTGCACCCGGTATTCGGTTGACCCCCGTTTGTGCGGCTCTGATCCGCACGCAGGTCCCCCAAATCCCCTGCATTGTGTCAATTACCCACTAATTTGTGGTTCCAGCGACCATACTGTACCATACTTTTCTGAAAAGGCAAGTGTCCTGCCGCAAATTTTTCAGTTTTTCCTTTCAAAATGTTTTTCTTCCCGCCGCCATTGTGTCCCGCCTGAAAATATGGTATGCTGGGGAAAACAACAGACAAAGGAGCGCTTGATATGCGTCTGATCTCATGGAACGTCAACGGCCTGCGGGCCTGTCTCGGCAAGGGTTTTCTGGACTTCTGCGCCTTCGCGGACGCAGATGTGATTTGCCTGCAGGAGACGAAGATGCGCCCGGAACAGGCGGAATTCGACCTGCCGGGCTAACGCATGTACTGGAACAGCGCCGACAAGGCCGGCTATTCCGGCACCGCCGTGTTTACCCGGCGGACGCCCCTCTCCGTCACCTATGACTTCGGCAAGGAGGTCCACCGCCACGAGGGACGGGTCATCACCGCCGAGTTTGAGGACTTCTGGCTGGTGTGCTGCTACACCCCAACTCCAAGGATCAGCTTTCCCGGCTGGACTACCGCATGGAATGGGAGGACGACCTACGGGAATACCTCCTGGAGCTGGACGCGGTGAAGCCGGTGGTCTATTGCGGCGACCTGAATGTGGCGCACCAGGAGATCGACCTGAAGAACCCGAAAACCAACCGGATGACCCCCGGGTCTTTTCCGACGAGGAGCGCGGGAAGATGACCCAACTGCTCTCCCGCGGCTTTGTGGACACCTTCCGCGCCCTGTACCCGGAGCGCACCGGCGCATACTCCTGGTGGAGCTACCGCTTCCACGCCCGGGAGAACAACGCAGGATGGCGCATCGACTACTTCATCGTGTCCCGGCGGCTGATGCCCCGGGTAAAAAGCGCCGACATCTGGCCGGAGGTCACCGGCAGCGACCACTGCCCGGTGGTGCTGGAGCTGGCGGGTGAGCGCCTGACAAACTACCACATACCGCCCGGCACCGGGCATAGGAGGAACACCATGGAACGGACATACATCGACACACTGGCGCAGCTCATCGCGCGCAGCCCCACCTGCTACCACGCGGCAGCCACCGCCGCAGAGCTGCTGGCGGCGGCCGGATATACCCCTCTGGACGAGGGGCAGCGCTGGCAGCTGCGCCCCGGTGGGAAATATTACATGACGCGGGGCGGCTCTGCCCTGATCGCCTTCCGTGTACCGGAGCACGCCCCGGCGGGCTTCCGTCTGGCGGCGGCGCACGGGGACTCCCCCTGCTTCAAGCTGAAGGAAAATGCCGCCCTGCGGGACGGCGGCTATCTGCGGCTGAACACGGAGGTCTACGGCGGCCTGCGCATGTCCAGCTGGTTCGACAGGCCGCTGTCGGTGGCCGGGCGGCTGTTCACCGAGGAGGACGGCGTCCTCCGCCAGACGCTGGTGAACATCGACCGCGACCTGCTGGTGATCCCCAGCGTGGCCATTCACTTCGACCGCGCCGCCAACGACGGCGTCAAGTACCGCGCCAACGTGGACACGCTGCCGCTGGCCGGAAGCGACGGAGCGGCGGACATCCTGACCCTGGCGGCGGAGTCCGCCGGGCTGCGCCCGGAGGACGTGCTGGGCAGCGACCTGCTGGTGTACTCTTAGGCAGCCGGGCACGCTGCTGGGCAGCAGCGGCGAGCTGTTCATGGCGCCCCGTCTGGACGATCAGGCCTGCGTGTGGGGCTGCCTGCACGGGTTTCTGGAGAGCGGCGGCGGCGCGCACCTGCCGGTGTTCTGCCTGCTGGACAACGAGGAGGTCGGCTCCGCCACGCCGGAGGGCGCCGCCTCCACCCTGCTGCGGGACGTGCTGCGGCGCATCACCGGGGCACTGGGTATAGACGAGGAGGGCTATCAGATGCTGCTGTCCCGCAGCATGCTGGTGTCGGCGGACAACGCCCACGCCATCCACCCCGCCCACCCGGAGCTAAGCGACAAGGACAACGCGCCCCGGCTCAACGGCGGCATCGTGCTGAGATTCAGCGCTCCCGCGCCGCTACGCCACCGACGGCGGCTCCGCCGCCGCCTTCCGCGCCCTGTGCCGCCGGGCGGACGTGCCGGTGCAGACCATGGCCAATCGCTCTGACCTGCCGGGCGGCTCCACGCTGGGCAGCATCGCGGGCACGCTGGTGCCGGTCAGCGCCGTGGACATCGGCCTGGCGCAGCTGGCCATGCACGCGGCGGTGGAGGTCATGGGTGCAGAGGATTACCCCCGGCTCATCGCCGCCATGCGGCAATTTATAAGGAGTGACCACACATGAAAAAGCCATCTGACAAGTCGCCGCGCCGCACCGGCGCGCAGCTGAAGGCCGCCATCCGCCGCCAGCCCTCTGTGTTCGCCGTATACACGATCCTGCGGCTGATCGTGCTGGCCACGCTGGTGTCCTCCATCCTCCGCGGCGAATACGAGAGCGCCTTTATATGCCTGCTGGTGCTGGTGCTGTTCATGCTGCCGTTTTTCATCCAGCAGAACTTCGGCATCGAGCTGCCGAGCACGCTGGAGATCATTATCCTGGTCTTCATTTTCGCGGCAGAGATCCTCGGCGAGCTGAAATGCTATTTCATCACGTTCCACCACTGGGACACCATGCTGCACACCACCACCGGCTTCCCTGTGCGCCGCCACCGGCTTTGCGCTCATCGACATTCTCAACCGCAACAGCCGCATCAAATTCCAGCTGTCCCCGATCTATGTGGCGCTGGTGGCCTTCTGCTTTTCCATGACGGTCGGCGTGCTGTGGGAATTCTTCGAATTCGGCATGGATCGGCTGTTCCAGATGGACATGCAGAAGGACACCGTGGTCAACTCCATCACCTCGGTGATGCTGGATCCCACCAACAGCAACATCCCCGTCACCATTGACGGCATCACCTCCGTGCAGGTAAACGGGCAGGAGCTGGGCTTCGGCGGCTATCTGGACATCGGCCTGTACGATACCATGGAGGATCTGTTCGTCAACTTCATCGGTGCCGTGACCTTCAGCGTCATCGGCTACTTCTACATCAAGCACAGAGGTCACGGCAAGCTGGCTAAGGCGTTCATCCCCACCATCACAGACAAGGTGGACGGCGCCGCGCCGCCGGAAAACACAACTGACAGACACAAGCGCGGCCCTCGGACGTATCCGAAGGCCGGCGCTTTTTTATCTCCGCTTATTCCTCTTCCTTGCGTCTGCGGCGCAGCAGCTCCAGTCCCGTCAGGGACGTTACCGCCGCCGCTGTATAGGCCGCGATGCCCGCGTCAAAGGTGGTGGGGCTGCTCTTGCCGCTGCCCACGGTGAACGCCGCGGTCAGGCTCCCGCTGTCCGTCAGGACGGTGAGCGTATGACTGCCCTTTGGCCAGCCTGTTCAGGTACGATGCCTTGAGATACAGCTCCACGGGATAGCTCCCTCGACGGTGTAGCTGCCCCTGCCGATGGTTCTGCCGTCCACCTGCACGCCCGTGATCCCGGACACGGCGGCGCGGAAGATCAGCCCGTAAACGCCGCCGGGATACTCCGTCCCGCTGGGCGGGTTGGTGCCGTTCCGCACGGGATAGAGGCTGGGCGCGTAGTACACCCGCCGCTTGGCGATGACCGTATCCTCCTGCTCGATCTCCTCCTGCGCGGCGGCATCCTTATAATACTTGCCGCAGCCGCCGCAGTGCCAGTATTCGATGTTGCCCTCGGCGCTGGTGGTGGCGGCCTTGGCGGGCACGTTCACCAGATTCGCGTGGTGGGCGGGGTTGAGATCGCCATATCCGGCACCGCAAACGCTGCATTTTGCCTTTTCGGTGCATGTCGCCGTCCCGCCGGAGCAGTCCTTGGTTTCGGAGCCGGTGCAGCCGTCCACCGTGCATTGGCGGGTGTGCGTGCCGTCGCCGTTTGATGTCCATTCACCGTAGGTGTGCCCATCGTTGACCGTAACGGTCATTTCGGCGGTGTTGCCCGCCTTGTCGGCAACAACGATCCTCTGCCCGCCGTTTGCCGGAGCAAGGGTAAAGCCGCCGTTTTCGTTAAGCGTGACCGCCGCGCCGTTTACGGTGACGGTATCCACATATTTCTCGTTGATCGTGACTGTCTGCGCCTTGCAATAGGTCTTGCCGTTCTCTATGCCGCCGATGACCGGCTGAACATTGTCAAGCGTTATGCGGTCGGAGCGAAGGTATGTTATGTTCAGGCTCGCATCAACGAGCATTGCATAAACAATATGCTCCCCCGCTGGGGTCTATGTGGAACGGCTCCTCGTACCCGCTGAATACGAGAGATTGAAGCTCCGCCTCGGAGAGATCCTGATGGGTCACCAGATAAGAGACGAACACGGTTCCGCTGTTGTCGGCGGCGTTTATCGTCACCGTCTGCGTATCCTTAAAGAACAGACCGAAGGTGATGTTGTTGAGGAACGCTTTCCAGCTGTTCTTGCTGATTTTGATTTCGCCCGTTGGCTTTTCGCTGTCCTTCCACTTGGCCGTGATGGTCATATCCCCGGCCGGCATGGTGGCGGGAATTTCCGTGTCCCAGCCGATGAAAGTATAGCCCTCTCTTGTCGGGTCGGCAGGGGCGGTGATGGCCGCGCCGTACTCCTGCGTGATGGGCGCGACCGCGCTGCCGCCGTCGTGTCAAAGGTCACGGTGTACCGGTTGATTTCCCACTGCGCCTTGATGGTCATATCCCCGGCAGGCATGGTCGCGGGAATTTCCGGCTCCCAGCCCATGAAGGTATAGCCTTCTCTTGTCGGGTCGGCAGGGGCGATGATGGCCGTGCCGTAGTCCTGCGTGATGGAGGGAACCTCGCTGCCGCCGGCGGTATCAAAGGTGATGGTGTACGAATTCGCCGTCCACTTGGCTGTCAGGGTCATGCCCTTCGTCACAGGCGCGGTAAAGTTATACTAGTTTCCGTCCGTGCAGTCCTCGTCAGTGTACCACCCGCCGAAGGTAAGGCCGTTCACTTTCGGATCATCGGGCTTGACTGCTTTCTCGCCCGCCTGGACGATCTGCTTGGCATAGGTTCCACCCAAAGCCCCGTAAGCATAGGTCACGGTGACGGGCGTGCCATTGGGGTCGGGTATGTTGGTCTTGTCAGTAAGCTCGCTGCCGGTGTCGATGGGCTGACCACTGAGCTTGGCGTTCTTTTCCAGAGTCAGCCCGTGATAGAATGTGCCGCCGGAGACATAGCCCTCCGTGCGGACGGGGCCGTAAAAGGTGCCGCCGGAGAGGTTGCCGCAGAATTTCTCCCACGCTGTGTCCATGTTCCCATTAGAGTCCGTCACGGTGACGCTGCCATGGAAAATACCGCCCCTTATGTCGCCCTCGCAGTAGACATCGCCGGTAAAGACCGTGGTAGGCTTCTCGTCCGTGTGGTCGATGGCGTCGGTGGCCTTTACGGAGTCTAAGTAGTTATTTTTTGTGCCAATCTTGTTCGTTCCCACATACACCGTGCCCTCCACCCGGCCGCCGTTGGCATAGAGGAAGCAGCCGGGATAATTGACGGTAAAGGTCGAGCCAATATCCATATAGACCGCGGCGCCGTTGGTGGCTTTGCAGCCCGTGATGCGGGCATTCTCCCCCAGCTCCAACTCAGCAAAGCCGATCAGGGCCACGCCGCCGCCGTGTTCCGCCTCGCAGCCGGAGATCACAGCGTCCAGAACAGACACCGGGCCGTTTGTGTGGTCGCGGACAGACAGGCCGCCGCCGTGTTCGCTTGCCTTGCAGTTTTCGATGCGGCCGCCGGTGATCCGGACGGTACCCTCGGATGCCGAGATGCCGCCGCCGCCGGACATGGCAGAGCAGCCGCTGATGACGCCGCCGGACATGGTGACGGAGCCGGCCTTGGCATAGATCGCGCCGCCGTTGGCGCCGTTGTTGGCGGAGAGGACGCAGTTCCGGATGGCGCCGCCGGTCATGGTGACGGAGCCGCCCTCGGCATAGATGCCGCCGCCAAACGCGGAATTCGCTCCGCTCTGGACGCCGCAGGCATAGATGGTGCCGCCCCCGCCAGCACGAAGGACGCGCCCGCCTCCACATACACGCCGCCGCCATAGTAATTGTAGGACTGTCCCGCGCCATTGTCATACTTTAAACCCCTTGCCGCCGGTGATGAGGCCGCCTGCAGGGAGCGCCGCGTCGGTATGGGCCGCCGCGGGGTCGCTGTCGTCCAGCGTCAGGGGTGCTGCCGCTGGTGACGCGGAAGATGCTGTCGGGCTGTGCGCTCTGGTCAAAGCGCAGGACGTGGCCGTTCAGATCCACGGTGACATTGTGCTGTATCTTCAGCCCCGCCGTAATGGTGATGTCCGCCGTCAGCCTGACCACACCGTTGGCGCTGTCTGCCAGTGCGGCGGTCAGCTCCTGCTCGTTTGAGACCTCCTGAGCTTTGAGTGTCCAGCGAGCCGTGAGGGTAATGTTCTCGTTGACGGCAGTGGTGAAGTCCCACTGCGCGCCGTCGGAGGTATACCACCCGTCAAAGGTGTAGCCGTGCTTGGCGAGGTCAACGGGCTTGATGGCCGTGCTGCCGCTGGGCACGATCTGCGTGGCGTAGATCCCGCCGTTGGCCTTGTAGGTCACGGTGATACCGCTGATCGCGCCTTCGGTGATCGTGCTGTAATTTGTCACCACGCCGTTAAACGTGCCGCCGCTGATCGTGCCCTCGTTGACCACCTCGCCGTTAAAAGGTGCCGTCGGTGATCATGCCACTGTTGACCACCCTGCCGTTAAAAGGTACCGCCGCGTATCGTGCCCGTGTTTTGCACCGATCCGTCAAACGTGCCGCCGCTGATGCTGCTGCGGTAGCTCATCCTCACGGCGTCCGTTTTACCTCCGTCAGCCGTACAGCCGGTGATCCTCACATTGCCGCTGATCGCAGGAGTTCCGCCGTTGTCAGAAATGCCGCCGCCAAATGCGTCCCCGCCACTGCTGTGTTTTGCATGGCAGTCCCGGATCTCCGCCGTGCCGGACAAGGTCATAGTTCCTTCATTGTAGATGCCGCCGCCATAAGAATAGACTCCCACCGTCGTGCAGCCCGTGATACTGCCGCCGGACATGTTGAACGTGCCGCTATCAGCCACGAACACCCCGCCGCCCCGCGCATGAAAGGTGGCGGAAGCCGTAGCCATACAGCCCACGATATTGCCGCCCTTCATGGTGAACGTGCCGCCGCCCGCCACGTACACGCCGCCGCCTTTTCAGCGCTGCCGCCGTAGATGACGCCGCCCTTAACGATCTTTGTGCCGTTTTGCTCATCCCGCACCCACAGGCCGTCAGTGTTGGGGTGAACTTATGCTCCGCATCGGGTCGGCTGTCTCTGATGGTCAGGTGTACGCCTTTTTCCACCTTAATGCCGGTCATTTTTCAGCACATAGCCGTTCAGGTCGATAACGAGGTCAAAGGCCACGTCCATGCTGCCGGAGTACTCGACATCGTTCAGCAGCTTGAGACTGCCGCCAGCGACCAGTGCCGCGTAAATGTCCTCAGGCGCCGTTGTCTCTCCGGCGGTACCCATCGCCGCTGCGGAGGCCTTCAGCTCTCCCTCGCCCTGTACAAATTCCCGCGCAGGCTCCTCCGGCTCCCCGGCTCCTGCTCCTTCTCCGGGTCGCCGGGCTCTTCGCCCTCCCCGGTCTGCTCCTCCGGGTCGCCGGGTTCTTCGCCCTTCCCGGTCTGCTCCTCCGGGTCGCCGGGCTCTTCGCCCTCCCCGATCTGCTCTGCCTGTTCGATCTCCGTTACCGGCTCCCCCACGGCTGCGTCCTCCGCCAGTGCCTGCACCGGCAGCAACGACAGCGCCATGACCAGAGCCATCAGTACGCTTACGATACGTCGTTTCATAGTCCTCTCCTTTTTCTCCTCACGTCCCCGCGCTCTCCCGTGCGCACCTCAGAACGAATTTTTCGCCGCATGGCACGTATACCACCATTATGCCATACAATGCTGCAAAAAGCAAGAGGAAATGCATATAAAATGTACATAACTTGTACATAACTTGTACGTAACTTGCACTGCAATTGCGCCTTCCCTCTCCCGCTGCCCGCCGCCGGGAAGGAAACGGAGTTTCCACCTTTGTCAATGTCATTTGCCGGAAACAGTTGTCCCCTTCCATGCCCATCAGCGGCTGATTTGTCCGCGCACATCTTGCATTACCGGCTGCGGCGGGATATAATCGATATGCAGGGTACCGCACAGAAGGAGCGTGACGGGTCATGTGGAGACTGTTTGCATTCGGTTCGGCGCTGTTTGCCGGACGGACGTCCATTCTGGCCAAATGCGGCATCCGGGAAACGGATTCCACTGTGGCCACCGCCATCCGCACCATGGTGGTGCTGGCGTTTTCGTGGCTCATGGTGTTTATCGCGGGTTCACAGGGCACCATCCGGAGACATCAGCGGGAAAACGCTGCTGTTTCTGGTGCTGTCCGGCCTGGCCACCGGCGGCAGCTGGCTGTGCTACTTCAAGGCCTTGCAGCTGGGCGACGTGAACAAGGTGGTGCCCATCGACAAGTCCAGCACGGTGCTGACCACCCTTCTGGCGGCTATTTTTTTTGCGGGAGGGCGTCAGTCTGCCCAAGGGCATCGGCGTGGCGCTCATTGCCGCGGGCACATTTTTGATGATCGAGAAAAAGCAGAGCACCGGCGGGGCAAAAAGCGCCGCGTGGCTGTGGTTTGCTCTCGGCTCCGCCGTGTTCGCCAGCCTGACGGCCATACTGGGCAAGGTGGGCATCAGCGGCGTGGAGTCCAATCTGGGCACGGCCATCCGCACCGGTGTGGTGCTGGTGATGTCGTGGGTCATGGTGTTCGTCACCGGCAAGCAGGGGGCGCTGAGGCGCATCCCCGGAATGAGCTGGGCTTTATCTGCCTGTCGGGGCTGGCCACCGGCGGCAGCTGGCTTTGCTACTACAGGGCGTTGCAGGACGGCCCTGCCAGCGTGGTAGTCCCCATCGACAAGCTGAGTATCCTTGTGACCATCGCGTTTTCCTATGTCGTGTTCCACGAGAGGCTGACGAAACGCTCCGCGCTGGGGCTTGTCCTCGTTGTGGGCGGCACGCTGCTGATGCTGGTATGACCACCGCCTGTACGGAGACGAAGAAAGGAGTACACCATGCTGCACACCGTTCTGGCGTTTATACCGCTGCTGTTTCTGATCATATACGCGCTCAAAAGCCGCAAGATGGCGGACGCCATGGTGCTCGCCACCCTGCTGGCCATGGTGCTGGTACACCGGGAGCGGTTCATCACCGGCACCATCGAGGCCATGTACGCCACCCTGTCAAGCTCGTCCTATCAGTTTGCCCTCTGCGTCATCATCAGCTTCGGCGGCATGATCGCTCTGTTTCAGGCCTCCGGTGGGCTGATGGGCTTCCGCGACCTGCTGGCAAAGGTGGCCTCCACGCCCCGGCGCACGCTGCTGCTGGCGTGGCTTTTGTCGGTGGTCATGTTTGTGGACGAGTACCTCAACGCGCTGACGGTGACCATCTCCCTGCGGGGCGTAAGCGACAGAAACCGCATCCCCCGCGAGCATCTGGCGGTGCAGACCAACATCATGGCCTGCTGCCTGTGCGTCACGGTGCCGTTCTCCAGCTGGACGGCCTTCAGCGTGGGGCTGATCTCCGATTTTGGACTGGGGTTTGACGACTATCTGCATGCGGTGCCCTTTATGTTCTATCCGCTGGCTATGATACTGCTGAGCCTGCTGCTGGCGCTGGGCGCATTTCCCAAGGTGGGCGGGCTGAAGCAGGCGTACCGGCGGGTGGCGTCCGGCGGTGCGCCCTTTGAGCAGTCCGGCTCCGCGGAAAAGCTGGTGGATATCGCGGACGTGGACGAGGACAACGTCTCCTCCGCATGGAACGCCATTATCCCGCTGGCGGCGCTGGTGAGCGGCACCGTCCTTTTTGACAACGACCTGCTGCACGGCATCGTCATCGCGCTGGTGGTGCAGTTCCTGCTGTATGTGCTCCGGAGGCGCATGACGGTGGGCGAATATTTCAGCCACTTCTTTGCGGGCGCCAAGGGCATGGTGAGCATCGCCATTGTGGTGGGCTTCGGGCTGATGCTCAGCGACGCCAACCGTGCGCTGGGGCTGTTCGACATTCTCATCAACGGCATCGGCAGCGCCGTGCCCGCGTATCTCATCGCGCCGCTGGCGTTCCTTCTGGTGGCGCTGACGGTGTTCGCCGTAGGCGGCTGCTGGGCGGTGATGACCATCGCCATACCGGTGTTCATCCCCATGGGGCTGGCGGCGGGAGTGGCCGCACCGCTGATGATCGCCGCCGTCATGAGCGGCGTGACGCTGGGGTACAGTCTGTGCTTCTACGCCGACGCGGTGCTGATGACCACCGCAGGCTCCGGCGTGTCCAACCTGACCATTATCCGCGCCACCACGCCCTACGCGCTGGCGGTGGGGACGCTGTCCGCCGCCGCGCTGCTGGTGGCGGGGCTGTAAAAAGAAGCGGTGCACAGCACCGCTTCCTTTTTTTGCTCAGAATTTCAGCAGAACGCCCACCAGCGCGGAAATGCCGATGAACACGATGGGGTGCCATTTCTTTACCACCGGCACCCAGTTGGTACACACCAGCAGCACCGCCGCCAGCGCGATGGCGGCCAGTTCAGGGCGGCGAAGCCGGTCATACCACTGTGCAGCAAGGCGATAGGTACTACGGAGATGCCCGCCGCCGCCACCAGTGCGGTGGAGGCGGGGCGCAGGCCGTAGAACGCGGCGCTGACCCACTTGCTGTCGCGAAAGGCTTTCAGGAACGCCGCCACGATGAGAATGACGATAACGGAGGGGGTTACCAGCCCGATGGTGGCGATCAGTGCTCCGCCGATGCCCCCGGTGGTAAAGCCTACATAGGTGGCCATGTTGACACCAATGGGCCCCGGGGTGGATTCGGACACCGCCAGCATATCCGCCAGCTGGGCATGGGTAAACCATCCAGTGCGTTCGGCCATATCCTGCAGGAAGGGCAGAGTGGCCAGCCCGCCGCCTACGGCGAACAGGCCGGTCTTGAAGAATTCCCAGAATAGTTGGAGGTACAGCATTATTTCGCCCTCCTTATCACGTTCTGAATGACGATGCCCAGCGCCGCGGCCGCCGCCACGAAGATGACGGGGGACAGGTCGGTGAGCAGCGCCGCCGCCAGCACAGCAAGGAAGATCACTCCGGCCGCCCAGTCCTTCACAGCGCTCTTGAACAGCTTGACCACCGCGTTGAAGATCAGCACGCACACGCATACACGGATACCCGCAAAGGCGTGCTGCACCCAAGCCAGATGGGAGACGTGTTAATGACGCCTGCCAGTGCGGAGATGATGATCAGCGATGGGAACACAATGCCCATGGTGGCCACGATGCCGCCGATAATACCGGCCTGCTTCTGCCCTATGAAGGTGGCGGTGTTTACAGCGATGATGCCCGGCGTGCACTGGCCGATGGCGAAGTAATCCGTCAGCTCCTCGTCGGTGGCCCAGCCCTTGTCCTCCACGATCTCACGCTGGAGAATCGGCAGCATGGCCATACCGCCGCCGAAGGTCATCACGCCCACCTTGGCAAAGGTGAGGAACAGCTGACCGAGAAGTTTTGTGTTCATGCTCGTATCACCTCATTCGATATATCCGTACAGTCCCCGCACCGATACTTCGCCGCTGCGGACTGTCTCCGTTTCGCCGTTTTCATACTGCACCGTCAGGCCGAACTGCTGATCCACGTCCAGCGCTATGGCCTGTCGGGATGCATCGCCCCGCAGCACCCGCACCGGCCTGCCCAGATTCACGCACCGGCGGCGGTATTCCTCCCGCCACGCCTGCGGATGGGGCAGCGCCTGCCGCATGGCCGTCAGCTGCTCCAGCAGACCTCCGCCAGCGCGTCCGGGGACACGCTGTACCCCGCATGGCAAGGGAGGCGGCGATGTCCGCGATACCCGGCGGAAAGGCCGTCTGCGCCACGTTGACGCCGATACCCACCACCAGCCACTCTGCACTGCCGTCCGGCCGCAGGCTGGCTCTCCGTCAGGATGCCGCACAGCTTCCGCCCCGCCAGCACCACGTCGTTGCACCACTTGATGCCGCACACCGCGCCGCAGACCTGCTGGATGGCGCGGCACGGCCACCGCCGCCAGCGGCGTAACGGTGAGCAGCTGCTCAGCGGGGCAGCCGCGCCATAGGACGGACAGGTACAGCCCGCCCTCCGGCGACAGGAACGAGCGCCCCAGACGGCCTTTCCCGGCGGCCTGACGCCGGACGATGACCGCCGTGTTGTCCGCGCCCTGCGCGGCCAGCGCCTTGCATACGTTGTTGGTGGAGTCCACTTCATCGCAGCGCAGGATGCTCCATGCCACAGGCGGCACCTCCCTTCATCGGAAACCCAATTTTACCACCGGGAGCCGTATTTGTAAATATAGTCTGTCGATAAATCCGCCCGGTCACAAATATCGGAGGGAAGGATATAGTATTTAATTTTGAGATTTTGCAGGCAGCTTGGCGGAAAAGTCCGTTCGGACTTTTCCGCCAAGCTGTATAGTTGACAGGTGCTGAGATTTTTAGTATCATCGGGGCAGAGAAAGGCACGGGAGGCGACCGCCATGAACAACACACGCAAGCTGGTATATACGGCGTTGCTGGCCGCACTGACGGCGGCGGGCGCGTTTATGCGCATCCCCATGGGATACAGCTCCGTGACGCTGCAATACCTGTTCACCGCCATGGCAGGGCTGCTGCTGGGGCGGAAGTGGGGCGCGCTGAGCCAGCTGATATATGTGCTGCTGGGGCTGGTGGGCCTGCCCATCTTCACCATGGGCGGCGGCTTTGGCTATGTGTTCCAGCCCACGTTCGGGTTCCTGCTGGGGCTGATCCCGGCCGCATGGGTGGTTGGTGCCGTGGCAGGGGAGAGTCTGGACCCCAAACGCATGGCACTGGCGTCGCTGGCGGGACTGGCCGCGCTGTACGCCGTGGGAATGCCCTACATGGCCTCATACTCAACGCCTACATGGGCAAGGGTATGACGTTTTCCGCCCTCCTCTGGGCCGGGATGCTGCCCTACCTGCCGGGCGACGCAGTGAAGATCATCGTGGCGGCGGGCGTGTGCCCCGTGCTGCGGCGGCGGCTGAAACTGGCCGATGGCAGCCATAAGCAGGGTGAATGAGCTTGTGCAATACGAACAAAAGCACTTCTGTGCATCCGCCGCAGAATTGGAGCAGACATGTATTGCTTTTTGGCGGAGCACCCCGTATAATAGGCAAGAAAAATCGAGAGGAGGGACACGCCATGACCTGTAAGACGATCGTGAAAAAGCGGACTGGCGCTCCCTCTGTTTTTGTTTCTGATATTGTTTCCATTTGACCGGTGTTTTTCACCGGTCATTT
>VOFG01004312.1_pt1 | contig 33368 bp, 45 predicted proteins | sample 5384171 | NCBI WGS metagenome assembly VOFG01 (sample SAMN12384726, study PRJNA508395) | human gut metagenome | isolation source: healthy gut F | host: Homo sapiens
TTACGTATTGCTACCGGAACCGCTTTTCACTCTGGTGCGTTTGATTGAAAATGAGTTACTTGCCGGGGCGGAGGGAATAGAGACTCGATGGGGCGGCCGCTGTCGGTTTATGTGGAACGGATGGTATAAAGAGGGGGAGAGATTTGTCCCGGTGGACATATTCCGGAGGAATGGCCTGAAGGCATGTATATATCCTCCGTTCGGGAAAATGATAAAGAAGTAGGGACTTCCGGTTATTATTTACTGAACAGTTCGAAGGTAATTTTATATCCGAAGCCTATTTGTTTGAAGTTTTCCAGAGAGAGGAACAGTCCCATGTCGAACACGAAGGTCCCGATACCGTAACCCAATTCGAAATAAGGCCCTAAATGGTCCATGGTGAGCATGTTGAGGTATAAACGTTCGTTCTGTATATGGTTGGTATATTTGATAAGATGGCGTAGCACAAGAAACGGGGCTTGTAAGAGATGTGTCCTCTGACGTAGTAGGGAGATGCGTTGTACCATCGGCCGTTTAAAGCCTGAATACTCCTCCGATTTCGTCGTTCCATCCTTCGGGGAGGTTGCTTTTTGCAGGAAGTTGACGAAATCACGAAATAAGTTTCTTCCTGATTGGTGAACAGTCCCATTCCGATACGGTAATACAGGTTGGGAGAGGAGGCTCGTACGGATGTGGTGTTGCATGTCGAATTCAATGCGTTCATAAACGCCTGTACTTTTGAATATGTTTCTGAGTCCACGCTCGTAATCCACGATGAAAGTTGGGAAACGGGACTTCAGGTTGATTTTCTGCCGGCCGTTCATGTAATAGTATTGGCCGGGGAGTCCATTCCACCCGAATGCGCGGTGCGAAACTGTTATACTGCGGCCGTATGTTGGCCTGTAAGCCTTCTGCCACGTTTTTCCGGAAGTTCCACCTGTCGGAAACTTTCTTCAGGATGCTCGGCCGGTGTACGGCGATGGAACATGAATCCCAATCCTACGGACAGGCCGTTGGTGATTTCGAGGTGGTTGCTGATTTCAAAATTCAAGTCTTTGAAAAAGGTCCAGGTTCAGTTTGTCGAAGTCGATGATGCTGTCCGACGGAATCTTTTTGAGTTCATCGATAATGCGGCTGTTCCCGATGCGGTTGCCGTTTCCGACGTTGACTTTTACCGTTCCCATGTGTTCCGGCCAATATTGGTATTCGGCACCTACATTCCAATAAAATTCGTTGTGAGTGAAGTTATATCCTAAGCGTGTCCCGACGTGAAGGGATTGGCTGTTTCGGAATGTGGTGTTGAATTTCAAATCTTGCCGGTAGGCGATGCCGGTCGTTTTGCTGTAACTGAACATCAGCGGATTGATGAAGGGAGAGTTTTGCAACGTGGCATTGTTGCTTAGTTTCCAGTCACTATCGGTCAGGAAGAAGTCGCCCACCGAGCCCCAGATGTTTTTTCTTGAAAGGCTGGGTCGTTTCTTTCTGTATGTATTTCATGGAATCCATCCGTGCCTTGTACCTTTTATATATACAGTTCGGAGTTGTCAAAGGAGTGGGCCGCAGAGAGTCGAAACGGGCGAAGTCCTTTGTATAGGCCTGACGGTCGCATTGTAGGGAAAAAGATGCGGTGAGGTTGTAGTTCGGTTTGGAAATGCTGTCTTCCGGTGTGTTGCGACGGTGATGTATTTCCTTATAAGTCGGCTGGATTCGTAATATCCTTCCATGATATTGAAAGCAAAGGCAAACGATGCGTTGATGTCGTTTTTCACCGGCAGATATTCCGTGTCGGTACCGATGTCTCCCATGGTGATGCGGCAATCGAAAAGCAACAAATCGGCTTGTCCTTTGAATGAAATCTCGCGTACGCTCCATACTCCTTCCGTAATCGTCATTCTTCCGTCCAATAACTGGAAGCTTTTTGTTACGGGGATAAAACGAATATGGTATTCGATGCGTTGTTGCCGGTCGCACGACACGGAGTCGATGGCGTAGCGGTAGTATTTATTGCTGTTGGGAGCCAAAGGGGAGAGCAGACGTTGCCCCATCAGGTAAAGGGGCATAGATGTTGACGTTGAAATAATCCGTAATGCCCGGTATTTCACGAGCCTCGCCCAACGTGCCGGTATAAGCCTTGATTTTCTGGTCGTATATGTTGGGAGCGGTGTAGTGCAGGTCGCTGTATGTCTCTACGATAAAACGGTTGGCGTCTTTCGGAGTTCTGAACAATCCCGGAATGAAACGGAATCCCCGGTTTTTCTTGATGATATCCAGTTGGGCTTTGATGTATAACTCTGCGCGGTATTCGTGGATGAAGTCCATATATTGTGAAGCGGCATGGTGCATCCGGCTGATGATGGAGTCGGCGGCTTCCAAGCGCGCTTGCATCACCAGAGGAAAGGACAGCATGCATCCCCACAATATATATCGTATGAAACTCACGTTTATCGGTTTTCAAAGTGATACTGGCAAAGATAATAATAAAAATGGATATTGTGTATCGCTGTTTTTCTTAATTTTGTGCCCAAATTCACATACACGATATTTATGGGCGGTTTTTTCGGCGTCATCTCAAAGACGCAGTGCGTGGCCGATTTGTTTTACGGCACAGATTATAATTCTCATTTAGGTACGCGGCGTGGCGGATTGGCCACTTATAGTAAAGAGCATGGTTTCATCCGCTCGATACATAATTTGGAGAGTACTTATTTCCGGACGAAGTTTGAGGACGAGTTAGGGCAGTTTAAAGGGAATGCCGGTGTCGGTATCATCAGTGATACGGATGCACAGCCTTTGTTGATGAACTCGCATTTGGGGCGTTTTGCGATCGTGACGGTAGCGAAAATCAATAATGCGGAAGACCTGGCCGCAAAGCTTCTGGAGCAGGGCATGCATTTCTCGGAGTTCAGTTCGGGTAAGATTAATCCTACGGAACTGATAGCTTTGCTTATTAACCAAGGACAGACTTTCGTGGAAGGCATCGAACACATGTATAAGGAAATCAAAGGGTCTTGTTCCTTGTTGTTGCTGACGGAAGATGGCATTATAGCCGCAAGAGACAGTTGGGGGCGCACGCCGGTCGTAGTCGGTAAGAAAGAAGGAGCATATGCCGTAACCGGGGAGTCTACGGCATTTCCCAATCTGGATTACGAGACCGTGTATTACCTTGGTCCCGGCGAGATTGTCCGGTTGCAGGCCGAGGGGATGGAGTGTTTGCGCCGTCCGCACAAGCGCATGCAAGTCTGTTCCTTCCTTTGGGTGTATTACGGTTTCCCCACTTCCTGCTATGAGGGTAAGAACGTGGAAGAGTTCCGTTTTGCCTGCGGCAAGAAGATGGGAGAGCGAGACCGGGCGGAAGTGGATTGTGCCTGTGGTATACCGGATTCCGGTATCGGTATGGCTTTGGGGTATGCGGCAGGAAAGGGAGTGCCCTATCAGCGTGCCATCTCCGGCAATACCCTACATGGCCCCGGAGCTTTCACGCCGAGCAATCAGGGAGATGCGTTCCTTGTGGCCAAGATGAAACTGATAGCCAACCGCGACATGCTGAAAGACAAGCGCGTGCTTTTCTGCGATGATTCCATCGTGAGGGGGACGCAACTGCGCGACAATACGAAAATCTTATTCGACTATGGAGCCAAAGAGGTGCACATGCGTATCGCTTGCCCCCTCCGTTGATTTACGGTTGCCCGTTCATCAATTTCACGTCGTCGAAAAGCGATATGGAGTTGATTACGCGTCGGCTGATCAAGGAGTTCGAGGGGATGAGAACAAGAACTTGGAAAAATACGCACAGACGGGATCGCCGGAATACCAACGTATGGTGGATACGATAGCCGAACGCCTGAACCTCTCCTCCTTGAAGTTCAACACGCTGGAAGACCTTATAGAAGCCATAGGCTTGCCTAAATGTCAGGTATGTACGCATTGTTTCGACGGGAGCAGCCGCTTTAATTTTGGAAGAGGATAATACGGATGAATAGCGCTTGTCCTCCGGGGACGACGGATGAACGTGGTACCGTAAGCAGAAGAGCCGTATGAGTGCATTTTATATCATACTGACAACAGCTCTTTATTTCCTTCTGCTGTTTGCCGTCTCCCGTAAGGCCGGTGGGGCGGGGGACAACGATACGTTTTTCCGGGGCAACAGACGGTTGCCTTGGTGGGTCGTGGCGTTCGGCATGATAGGAGCTTCGTTGTCGGGCGTGAGTTTCGTGTCGGTACCGGGAATGGTACGGGATGTGGATATGACCTACATGCAGATGTGTGTAGGTTTCTTTTTGGGTATCTCGTAGTGGCTTTCGTATTGTTGCCTTTTGTATTATAAGCTGAACCTGACCTCTATTTATACTTTATCTGGATGTCCGGTTCGGCAAGACGGCCTATCGCACCGGAGCTTTTTTTCTTGTTGTCTAAAATGTTGGGGAGCCGCTGCCCGGTTGTATTTAGTGTGCCTGATTTTGCAAAATTATGTGTTCGGAAGCATGGGCGTTCCGTTCGAGATTACGGCGGCCGGAACGGTTTCCTGATTTGGCTGTACACTTTCAGGGGAGGCATAAAGTCGTTGGTGTGGACCGACGCTTTGCAGACTTTATGTCTGATAACGGCATTGGTATTGATTTTTGTACCAACTGTGTCGCTTGAATGATTTTACGGTAACTGAGGCGATACGGCATGTAACGGAAAGCCCTTACGGCCGTTGGATAGAGTGGGACGATTGGACTTCACGGCAGCATTTCGTGAAACAGTTCTTCAGCGGTGTTTTCATTGTGATTGTCATGACGGGATTGGATCAGGACATGATGCAGAAGAACCTCACGTGCAAGAACCTGCGTGATGCGCAGAAAGACATGTGTTCGTACGGTCTTTCGTTCATTCCTTTGAATATGCTGTTTCTGGGGATGGGCATCTTGCTGTTGGCTTTGGCATCGCGCGAGGGCATAGCCTTGCCCGTGAAGGGAGACGACATTCTGCCCTTGTTTTGTGCAGAAGGCTATTTAGGGAATGAAGTGTTGGTGTTGTTTACTATCGGTATTATCGCGGCGGCGTTCAGCAGTGCGGATTCCGCACTGACAGCCTTGACTACCAGTTTTTGTGTGGACATTCTGGACGTGGAGCGGAGGTTTGCCCGTCCGGAGGCGGTAAGAAAGAGGGTACACGGAGTGATAGCTTTGCTCTTTGTCGGCTTTATCCTGTGTTTTGAAGCCGTAAACGATTCCAGTGTCATCGATGCCATTTATGTGGTGGCTTCTACACTTACGGGCCGTTGTTGGGCTTGTTTGCTTTCGGTATGTTTACCCGGCGCAAACCGTGGCCTGCGGCTGTCCCGTGGATTTGTGTCACGGCACCCGTGTGTTGCTACTTGTTGGACGTCTGGACCGCTTCGGTCTACGGCTATCGTTTCGGATATGAGTTGCTGATGTTGAACGGATTGTTTACGTTCGTGGGGTTGTATGCTTTTTCCAAGGCTTATTCTCCGGGTATGGACAAACGGTAGTAAGATTTTCTCTGCATTCCGTTTTGCGGATGTTCGCATGTCGGTGAGAATTTGTCCTGAAAATAATGTCCGGCGGGCACAAAACAACTTTTTGTGCCAACCGGAGCAAAATCGTATGCCCAACCAAGATGCCTTTTTGTAAGATCTATTTCAGTTTGGCATATTCTTTTTCGTCCACGGGTTCCAACCATTCGTTGCTGCTATCCTCACTGGGAACTTCGACGGCAAGATGAGAGAACCAACTGTCGGGCGCGGCCCCGTGCCAATGTTTTACGCCGGCAGGGATGTGGACGGCATCGCCGGGCAGGAGTTCCACCGGGTTCTTGCCCCATTCCTGATAATAACCGCGTCCTCCCACACAGATGAGGGTTTGTCCGCCGCCTTTGGAGGCCTTATGTATGTGCCAGTTGTTGCGGCAGCCCGGTTCGAAGGTCACATTGGCCACGGGAACACCTTCCTTCAGGATAGGGGCAGTAGCTTTGGCCCGTGAAATACCGGGCGTATGCATCGTTGGGTTGTCCCACCGGGAAGAAGATGGTTTGTGCATAGGCTTCGACCGAACCTGCGGCCACGCTTTCGGCATTCCCGTCCCATACCTCTTTTGCCATGCGGAACGCTGCCCATGCCTTAGCCATCCGGCGTAGAATGCGGCATGGGTGAGGATTTCGGCCATCTCTGTCCGGGTCACCCCGTTCTTTTTGGCCGATTCGAGATGGTACTTGAAAGAGGAATCGGTCAGCCCCTGAGACATGAGGGATACCACCGTGACGATGGAACGGTCGCGGAGCGAAAGCAAGTCGTTGCGGCTCCATACTTCCCCCGAAGAGGATGTCGTCGTTCAGGTGTGCGAATTCGGGCGCGAACTCTCCGAGCGCGTCGCGTCCGGCGGTCTGTTGGATTTTTACTTGTGATTTTGCCATGATGGGAAAAAATTAAAGTCAGTGATAGGATGAATAAAGTTTTTGGGTTCTCATGATGATATGTTTTTGGATTCGACATTTTACGTTCATCTCCACGATGGGGCTACGCCGTATGCTTCCTTATATATTTTAGAGAAGTGCGACAGGTTTTTGAATCCCACATCGAAACAAGCTTCCGTCACTTTTTTCTTTCCGGATAGTATCAAGTCGCGGGCGGCTTCCAGACGGCGTTTAATAATCCACTTTTTGCGGGGTCAGGTCGCTGACCTTGGCAAAGTCCCGTTTGAAAGTGGCCAGGCTGCGCCCCGTGTAGCTTGCGATTTCGTTCATGGAGAGGTCGAGCATGTAGTTTTCGTTCAGGTAATCGAGGATGTCTATCTTCCACGGTTCCACGAAATCGAACAGGGACGCATAAAGGTTCCGGTCGGTGTGGAGCAATACGTATACCCCCTCGGTCATTTTCAGTTTCAGCATGTCTTCGGAGGGTTTCTTTCCGGCTTCGAAATAAGGAATGACCGATTCGAACAGTGAACGGATGTCCGGGCGGTCGGAGGGGAGGACGCGAAGGCTTGTCTTGTCGCGCTTGGCATCTCCCGGTATGAGCCGGTTGTCGAGCGACCGATAGAAATCCCTTAGGAAAGGCCGGGAGAACTTTAGCACGATGGAGCGGTACGGTTTTCCGTTTTCCACCTTCTTGTGCAGCCACATCCGGTTGTCGCGCCGCATGAAAGCACATTCACCTGGATGCAAGACGGTTTTCTTCCCCCGTTCCTCTATTTCCAGTTCGCCGGAACATAGATAAATGAGCGTGTGTTCCCTGTTCTCGTGGGCGCATCCCCGGTCGTCGTTGAAGTAACATGCGATAAGTATGTTCGAGCAGTCAAAAACTTCCAAATGTTCCATATCGTCAGCCTTTTGTTGGTGCAAATATAGTGCATTGTACGGGGATGATGTTTGTTGTAAGGTTCAAATTTTCAAAAATACTTTCTTATAGCGCAATCATGAACGACGAACCCAGTGTGAGCATGTTCATGTATTCCCCCGCTGTTTTTACTATGCGACGGAAGTAAATCATAGTCGAGGAAAAAGCGGATTCCATAATGTGCCTTGGCCTTGAACGTCAGCGAAATTCCGCTTCCGATGCAGCATATTAGACCAGTTGACTACCAATATTTTATAAATATAATGGTAGAAAAGTCCGTTTTGCACTTCTTTTTCTTCGCTGAACGAGTACAAAATTAGTGCATTTTTTCGGATTATGAAAGCAAGTGAAAAACTTTGTGCAAAATCATTTTTGAAGGGCTGATTTGAGGTGTATTAGTGAAAAGTATGGAATATATTGCATCGCATTTTGTCGGTGGTGATGTTCGCTGTTATTTCGCTGGTTGTTTCTCCAAGGTTGAAGATGATGTAGTGTATTATAACGATGCCGGCCAAAAGAAAAATAAGGCAATCTTTTTTTCTCCTCTTTTTGACTTTACTTTAATGGACGTATATATGAATACGAGGATAAAGTAAAGTCGTTTTTTCTTTTGGTCGGCAAAATAGTTTTATAGAATTCTCTGAAATAATAGCTGAAAATCGAACTATTAGTAGTGTTTTTGCCCCCCCGAAAAGTTTAAAAAGTGGCTGTTATGGAAGATGTTTATTCGCTCTCCGATGTCACTGCCAATAAAATAAATTTTGATCTTTTATTGGTTCCCGCAAAAGTGTATCTTTCGTTTTTTAGGTCAATGAACTTTAATAGAAAATTCGTGTTTTCAGTTATTCGAAAAAATTGAATAACTGAAAATCCTAAGCCCCAACATATCATATAATATAGAAATAGATGCCTTTTCATTCACTATATGATACATTGAGGTTTAAAAACATATTCTTAGTTGGTCTATGTTTGTCACAATATAAGGTTCTTGCCCGGTTCAAAACCGTTAGTGATATGTTCATTCTGACATACATATCCCAGTTGATTGCAAATCACCCTTGTGCCATTTATTTCCACATCAATATTGGTATGTGAATGTCCATAAATCCAAGCATCAATATTATTATCAGATATAAGTTTGCTCAAATCAGTAGCAAATGCACTATTCAAAACAGAACCCTTATGATGAGGGGCAACCACCTTCTAATGTGGGAAGATGATGTGTTACCACTACAATGTGTTCTGCGGTGCTTTCTGCCAGACTTTCCTTGATGAAATCCAAGCAGAAAATATGCATTTGATTAAATTCTTCTGTTTGGAGCAATTTATCATTATACTTTATCTGCCGGAAGTCGTTCATGCCTTTCCACACAAAATATTCGTCAGCTGGTGAGATGTGAGACCACAAAGTGCTCATGATAAAATCTATATCATCAATCCGTATCACCTGATTTTGATAATATCCTACATTTTTCTTGAACATCCAATTCCATTGTAACCCCTCATCCATCACATCACAATAATTGTAATACTCGTGGTTTCCGGGCACGATGAGCACCTGACAATAATTCGCAGAGGCCCATTTCCAGAAATTACTTAGAGGTGCAATCTTGTTTTTCAAGTAGAATATATCTCCGGCAAGAACTAGAATATCACCCGTTGCAGGTAATTCATTATGTTTTAACCACCTGCTGTTATCACAGAATTCCAAATGCAGGTCGCTCATATATTGTATCTTCATTCTTACTGTCCTCCTTTCTCAATTTGTTTGGTTATTATTCTTTTGACTTGTTCAAATGATACCGGCGTAAAGTTATTGTTGTCAACTCCGACATCATACTGCGTTGGATAGAGATACTGGAGTCGGGCAGCGTCAATTCCGGTGTTGTTTTTCCTTGTGTGAACGTGCCCAAATAGTTGCCACACATCTTTATATCCGCCATCAAAGCATAGAAAAGGGTAATGATTCAGATATATCTTTGCTTGTTGACCTCTATGTGCATCTGCATTGCCACATGTTCAAATCGGTCAATATATCCTTGGCGTATATTTTTCAAATCGTGGTTGCCCATAATCAGATATATCCTGCCGTTCAATCTGTCAAGCATTTTAGTCCATTCAGCTGAACCGCCAAGGCAAAAATCGCCCAAGTGAAAAACAATATCATCCTGTCCGATTGTATTATTCCAGTTGGAGATGATAGTTTCGTTCATCATTTCCGCATCCTCAAAAGGTCTGTTGCAGAAACGAATGATATTTCCGTGATAAAAGTGGGTATCAGATGTAAAAAATACTTTACTGCCATCAAATTTATAGTTCATTTTTTTCAATTTATGTGCATCACTGCACGTTAATAATCAAGTTATCAGTACCCATTAGACGGAAAAGGCAGAAGAGCATCACAAAGGCGACTGTCACAAATGGGTATAAAAACAAAATAGTTGGAATTCGGTAAGGCCTCTCCAACTATTCAGCTTATATACTCACTCAAAGTACAAAAAAGTGTACTCGCTATGTTCGTTGGAAGGTATTTATTATACGAGGCTCAATGCGTGAAATATGAACACCAACACAGATTCAGTGCGTTTATTGCTCTGAATTGCGGCTGTTATTGATAATATGTTCATTCTGTATCTACGCATTGTTAGTGTTTATATTGTCTCAAAATCAATGCAAAATTAGCAAATAAATCCCATACTCCCATTACTTTCCACTAATTTTTTTGCCATACACCACATATATCGGATTTAATATCCTCTATTATACTCGTAATTCAAATAAAATGTGTAACTTTGCATTTGACGCAATCTATAATTGAATACAATATGGCGAATTTGAATTGTATAAAGGCTGTTTTTAGCTGAGAAGGGGATTATGAGTAAGTGGCTTGCTAAAACTTTGAAGAAAGATCCGGCAACGGTATCAAAGTGGTGCAACAATCATTCACAACCCGATTTATACACATTGGCACGGATAGCAGAAGTTCTGGATGTAGATATTCACAGATTGATTCGTCATACAAAAGAAGAATAGAGGATATGAAACATACAATAGAAGAAATACGGCAGATGCAGGAAGGTCAGACTTTTTGACTGTAAAAGTATCCTTATTGAGCCAAAACATCTTGCCACCATCATAGTCGCTATGGCTAATGCAGATGGTGGGATGATTGCTGTGGGCATATCCGACAAGACGCGCAGAATAGAGGGTGTTGACCAAGACAAGGAACATCTCAATGAGATATTGCGTGTGCCTTTGGACTTTTTTGCGTTCCTTCGGTTTCTGTTACGCCTGAATATATACCTTGCACGGATGCGGAGGACGTGATAACCGTGTGTTGCTGATGCATATTCCTGCGAGTCCGAGACTTCATGCGAATCAAGCGGATGAAGTGTTTTGGCGTGTCGGAGACAAATCACGCAAACTGACTTTTGACGAGCGTTTGCAACTCATGTACGACAAAGGAGAACGCTATTATGAGGATTCCACTGCATACGATGCCACGCTTGATGATATAGATATGGATGCAGTCAAAGCCTATATGAAGCGGATAGGATACGGCAAGTCTGCAATGGAGTATCTGCAAGAAAACAAGGGCTTTGTTATCTATAAAGACAATGTACCGCAAGTCAGCGCTGCTTGTATATTGCTTTTTGGCAAGCATCCTCAGACATATTTTCCACGTGCAAGAGTTCGTTTTATCAAATATTTTGGTACGGAGGAAAAGGTTGGTCGTGAAATGAATGTCATCAAAGATGTTACTTTCGATGGTCGTATTCTTGAACAGATACAGAAAACTGTTGAATATCTCGAAACGCAGGTAAAGGAACATTCCTATCTTGGAGAAGATGGTATCTTCAAGACCGACCGTGAATATCCAAAGTTTGTGATACAAGAGATGGTAGTAAATTCTGTTTGCCATCGCGATTACAGTATAAAGGGAACGGAAATCCAGATAAAGATGTTTGATGACCGTCTTGTGTTCGAGACACCGGGTAAGTTGCCGGGAATCGTCCGCACAGACAATATACGTCACACCCATTTCTCCCGAAATCCGAAAATAGCGGAATATCTCAAAGCATACGATTATGTAAAAAGAGTTCGGTGAAGGAGTTGATCGTATGTGTCGTGAGTTGTCTGCATTAGGTGTCAGAGAACCGCAATACAACTTGGTTGCCTTTTATCATGAAAGCAACAGTTTGTGCGAAGGTTTTGGATGAAGGGCAGGAAAAGGAGCATGAAACTGTCTGTTCCGACCAAATGGGGCATAACAAGGGCATAACAAGGGCGCAACAAGGGCATAATAAGATACTTTCTCTTATTGCAGAAAACCCACAAATCAGTATCTCTGCATTAGCAAAACAATGTGAAGTCTCGAGAAAGCAATGAGAATAACACTGGAACGTTTGAAAGCAGGGAGTGTTATTAAACGTGTTGGACCAAGTTTTGGGGGCATTGGGAAATCCTTTTATCAACCTCTGAGGAACCAAAGTAATACGAATTATGGCAAAAAATCGATAAATAAGAAAGACAATCTCCCAATGGAGGAGGTGCTGTGGAAAGCGTGTGATGCATTGCGAGGCTCAATAGAGCCGAGCGAATATAAGCACGTTGTCCTGTCATTGATATTTTTGAAGTATGCAGGCTTCCATTTTGAGAAACGCCGTCAGGAAATAATTAATGACGGTCTTGAAGACTTTGTTGATAGCGTGGAGTTTTATGCTGCCAAGAATGTGTTTTATCTTCCGGAAAAGGCTCGATGGTCATATATCAAGGAAAACGCAAAAGCAGCCAAATATTGCTTCAATCGTAGATAAGGCACTTGCTGATATAGAGAAAGAGAGAACAAACCTTTGCATGGTGCATTGCCTAATAATTATTATAGTTCGCTGGGTATAGAGGCCGAAAACTCGGTTCACTACTTGATAAGATTGATGGCTTTGACTCTATACTCGAATCGGCTGACGGTATTCCCTGAAACTTGTTGCACAGGTCAATGTCTATTTCTTCAAAGGTGCATTTGCCGTGTATGAAGTTCTTGAAATGGAGATAAACGAACTCCCCATTTCTGATCGTGCTTGCGGAGTTGCTGACGATAGTATTCTAAGAAATCACCCTTTAGTTTGTACCGGTCGAAGAAGTCATACCGTTCATTTACGACAGATTCAAACCTACGGCAACGGATGGCTTCGGCTTTCTCGGTCATTACATCGTTGAAATTCTGCTCCCGTTTGTTCTTCGGATTGGCATAGATATAAATGCCAAGCGATTCGTGACGGATTACTTTCATCGTTTCCTTGTCTCTATATCCCGGATAATAATCCAGATAGAACGACAACATTTTGTTCTTTAGAGGTCTTGTCCTCAATGTTACAGTTTTACATTCGTGCATACTCTACTATATTATATTGTTGTTAACAATTTGCTGCAAACCAACGAAATGGTTCAATGCAGACCTATAATCGTCAGGAGTAATTTTCCTGTCTGTATGGAATAATTTTTCAGGTGACGGATTTTTCAGCCATCACCTTATCAAAATCCTCTTTCAACAGGAACATGGATTTGCCGTGGTGCATCTTTCGGATGTTGTTATACCGGGCATAGTTATAGACATCATCCCTACGCAAACCATATTTTTCCATAGCTTCAGCTACGCTGTAATACTTTTCGCGTTGGTCGAAACCGCCGTTCTTGATAATGTCGATATGGTCTTTGGAGTATTGGACTTTGCCATAGACTACACGGGAGGGGATTTTGTGGCGATGTACAAACGAGCATCTGGCATCTTTGCTCATACCGTATATTTCTTCCATCTGCTCTGCGCCAATCCATTCTTTGATATTGTCAGCTGCCTTGTATTTGGTGAAGAAACGGTTTACTGCTAACTGTTCGTAATAGTTGAATCCTCCGTGACTGATTTTCGGGATGTCGTTTTCACGGCACAGCCTGCAAATGGTTTTCTTGGTCATCTGATATGTGACTGCAATCTGTTCCGACGAGTAGTAGCCATCGGGAATTGTAAAAGGTTCTTTCTGCTCCTGCTGGGATCTGCTTTCGCGCTTTTGGGTGTATATGTACCATCCCGATGTTCACGATATACTTTGTCAAATTCGGTGCGCAATACCATAGTCCGGCTTCCTTGCTTGAACCTCGTTATATCGTATTTGTTGACATAATAGCTGATGTTTATTTGATAGCGTCTATATGAGCACGGGAATAATATACCTCGTGGTGGCGGTTGATTCGCGGAATGTTGTGCCGCAGGGCAAATGTGACAACGGCATTACGGCTCATACCGTATTTTCCATGACCTGTTCCGGAGTGTAATAACAGTCCGGATTTATTGCTTCGGCAAGGTCGGCGAAATACTTGTCTATGAGGGTGCGATTGTAGAATACACGGCTACCTTCTTCAACCGACGCAGAAAATGTTTTGTATCATTTTTGACTTGTAATAGATTGATATTTAATATATTATGTTTTTATGAAATGCTTCGGGGACAAACTAGGGACAAAAATTTGCTATCAAAAGATAAAAAGAGCAAATATAAGGTCTATCCCTTGATGTTTTTAGGCCAATTTTTTGTCCTTCGGAAAGAAAAACAATCCCGTTTCTCATCATACGATGATATTCGAAGCACACTGCAAATATAATAAAGTTTAGTCTGTTTTTTGTATATCTCTTCAAGTTCTAAACTAAACGGCTTTTATAAGCTCCCAAAGCTATACCTATTTTTCTTTTGGCCAGCAAAATTATTAAAGGAGACCTTACTTTGTCCTTTCAGTTCTGTCTCTTTTCACCAGTCGTTGTTTGGGCTATGTGCTTTGGCGGCATATCCTCGGTTTTACCTTTCCCTGTTTTAGCCTTTTTCTTACTTTCTCCATTATTCCGCATATCCCCTTCGGGCTACCTGATGTGAATTGTGTGGCAAAGGTGCTTGTCATGTCTCTCTTGTCTGCAAGGTCATAGCCTTGGGTTCACAGCCAAATCTCCACCTTCTGCTTCACAGAGGTCGTATTTAGCCGTGAAACCTTGCATAAGGAGCCATGACACCTTTTGAGACGACATAATTAAATCAAGCCCGAAAGTAGTAGATGCTACAAGAGGGAAAAACAAAAAACAATCTTAAAATTTAAGCATTATAACATTCAGAGAATTTATGAAAGAAAACGGTAACGAAATAAAAACAATGTTTTGGGAAGATTTTTCGATAGCAGAGCGATTTGTCCTTTCGGCTATTCAGTACACGTTCAATCGTGCTTTCAAAGAGTGGAAAGAAGATTACGAATTTCTAACCGAACTGGTATTGGTGCTTAACTATAAGATATGGCAATACCACGAAAAAGACCGGAGTTCGCGGAACTCTACAATACCCTTTGAGGAACAGACCGACCAATATGCGATGGAGAACCTGAAAGATGAAGAGCTAAGTTATTTCTTTGATGTAACGGATTAAGCGTAAGAGTGTAGGGAGCTGGCTTCGGTCGGGTTCTCTTCCGTGCAGATCCCTTTATTAGCGCGGATTCCCCTTTTATTTTACATTGTCATGTGTTACTGACATAAAATTGTGTTGCACAATTTTCGTTTCTATCGGAATAGCCATTTGTATCTTTTAGGTTGGATTTACCTTGTTGGAGATTACGATTGCAGAATTACAGAAGCTACGCGAAAGCGAAGACCATATAGAATTTAAAGGAGGCAAAAGCATAATTACACGTTTGCCGGAGGAAAACACGTTGATCTAAAAGACAGGCGGCGGTGTGTATTGGGGTGTATTGCTGCCTTGGCGAATGAAAAGGGTGGACGATTGGTATTAAGGAATGGTATATGCTCCATGCGGTTGTCGGTTCGGATTTTGCAGAAAACGAAGTGGGAGAACTCACAGATGAAATCTACGAAAGATTAGGAATAAGGATAGAAGCTACCGAACTTTACGAAGACGGTGCGTGTGCTTGTACTATCTGTTCCATCTCGTCCCGTAGGTAGGTTGTTGAGATTTGAGGGAGTACCTCTTATGCGTACAGGGGAAAGCCTGCGGGCAATGTCCGATGCCGAGATTTTCAGGATATTGTCTGAACAGGAACCGGATTTTTCAGCCAAGATATGCGAGGGGCTTACTATAGAGGATTTGGATAAGGAGGCCATAGCAGAAATGAAAACCCAATATGCGCGAAAGCAGGAAAATCCGTTGTTTCAAAACTATCCCGACGAACAAGTGCTATCTGATTTGGATTTGTTGAAGGACGGGAAATTGAATTATGCGGCACTCATTCTGCTTGGGAAACCGAAGCCATACGGAAATATCTCCCTCAGAACAATATCGTTGTAGGGTTCAGGATGTATCACTCGATGATACAATATACCGCTTGCAAAGAATTTCAGTTGCTGTTATTCATAACGATTGACAAGGTATGGGATTACATCAACCAGCCTGCCAGCAATCCGCTTCTGTATTACAATGACGGCTCTTATATATTCGATATACCATCTTTCAACAAAGAGGTAATCGGAGAGGCGATATTGAATGTTTGCTGCCACCGCTCAATGTTGATTCAGAGCGATGTCGTCATCAAGCAGTATCCCGATAGTATAACCATTACCAATGCTGGTGGTTTTCTGTCCGGAGTGGATATGAACAACATTTTGACAGTGAACAGCGTTCCGCGCAGTAAGCTGATGAGCGAGATATTGCAGAAGACAGGATTGGTGGAGCGTTCCGGTTAGGGAGTGGAAAAAATGTTCTACAACTGCATTATGGAGGGGAAAGAGCTGCCTGACTATTCAGGAACAGACTCGTATTAGGTAAGTCTCACATTCAATGCTCCTATACTTGATACGGCTTTTGTTATTTTCATCAGGAAGGTACAGGACAATAGATCTGCGGCCGAGCAACTGAATGTCTTTGAATTGCTGGCTTTGTACAAAATAGCAATGAGGGATTACGAGGGGCTCGAAGAAAAGACTTTAAAAACTGTCGGAAGAAAACCTTGTCATTTACGAAAATGGCTCTTATCGTTTGTCCGAGGAATATCGGAATGAGTCTGCTGAAAGACTGAAAGGGCTTGAGCATGACTCACCTCAAGTTGGTTTCAGACTGTTTTTATAAAAATGGTTATATAAATCGTTCTCTTCTCAAAAAGGTATTTCAAGACATGTTGTCCGAAAAACAAATTAGAGGCTTGATTTCAAAGATGGAAAATGTAGGGATTATACAGAAAGATGGTGCAGGCAAATATACCCGTTGTGTAAAAGCACCGGATTTTCCATCGATTGTCTAGGGCCGCAAGAATCAATTTTAGGGCTGTAAGATTTCAACTGTCTGTTTATTAGCTTATTTGATTAGGGGCCGCAAAAGTCGATTTTACGTCCACAAAGATTTCCGACAATAGACTGAAAAATATGAAAAATCCTTGTAATAATTTGGTGATTATCGCAGGGATTTGATTTTTTAGCACTCCTAATCAAAAGATTTAGATAAGCGGAGCCTTATGATCTACTTTCCATACAATGAGGAAATGTGTAGTTATACTGATACATGGATGGGTGAACTATATGAAAACGAGTATCCATTGGTTTCTAAAGGGTATGGTCAGGAATGATCAATTTGAAAACTCATAAACTTCTGAATTCGAAGCCCGAATATGGCAGTTTGTATTTGCAAGCCAAGGTATGTGATAGTGGGACCTATTTCTTACTTGACAAAGACAAAAAGACAATATGTAAAATTGCAGATTATGTTCCTAACGGTTTAATTCCAGAGGTAGATGGTTGTGGCGATTATATTCGTCTTAGAATCAATGAGGATGACATGATAAATTGGTTTGAAGAACCGGATTTTTTTTGACTTTATGGAAGACTTTGAGGTTGTTGAGAAAAATCGATGTGCACATTAAAGAAGAAATCTATACTGTATACCAAAGTCGAGTTCACTTATAACCAGCTTATGGCAAAATTGTTTCGATTGCCTAAATTCATACAGATGGAAATAGGAAAGGCGTTGATAGCAAATGCTTCGGAAGAATTTGAAAAGGAAGAGTAAGAACATCCTTCTTGAGTTACATAGTTTATAGTAATGAACCCTGCTAAATTATATCTTCACTGATATAATATCTATATTCATATAGACTCAGTTTCTTGTTTTGTTATGCGTTATGTGGAGTTTATTTACTAATTTTGCACTGATTTTGAAATAACATAAAACTAACAATGCAGAGAATTTGGATGGGCATACTATCAATCACCACAATTTAGGGTAATAAACGCTCGGAATGTGTGTTGAATGTTCATGTCTCCGGTATTGAATCTCGTATTGTAAATACTTTCCAGCGAACATAATAAAGTACATTTTACTATACTTTGATCTAGAATAGAGACTGAATGGCTGGAGAGTCTTTAGCAAACTTTTCAACTATTTTGTTTTATACCCATTTATGGCAGTTACTTTTGTGATACTTCTCTGTCATTTCCGTTTGATGGGTGATTGATAACTTGATTATTAACGTGCAGTGATGCACATAAATTGAGAAGAAATAAATTATAAATTTGATGGCAGCAAGGTGTTCTTTACATCTGATACCCACTTTTATCACGGAAATAGACACTGTCTGGAATTTTGTGTAAATGGAAACAGGATTCACTTGTAAGTTCTCTTATATCTGATTCTGTTTTCAAATATAAGCATAAATTGGTTCATAATTTGAATCCCGTATTTTCCATTTACACAAAATATTCTATAGTGCCGAATTATACAATTTATTAGTGCTTCTCGTATAGCATCATGAGCAGGTGTTTCTTCTTGTTGTATACCATCTTTTATCATAATAGGATGTGGTAAAACCTGTATCAATCTATTATATACTTTTATATAGAAATGATAGAGGTTTGCTTCCCATAGATACGGTGTGTCCACCTTACATTAGAATCTCTGTGGTGATTAGCATCAGCAAACATACGTCTTATTTCTGCTTCTGTACATAGATAGTTATCTTCATGGTTTCTTCTGTAGGTATACTTACCTTTTCCTTGTTGTGATCCAAGATTTTTAAATGATTGATATTGCCTAAGGTTATGTGAAAAAAATAATAGAATAGGTATTAGTTTGTGATATTTGTAGAAATTTAAGAACATGTGCCTGCATCATCTTTAGGTCGTTATGCCGAAGAATCAATCAAGAATGAGTCAGCAAAAGATTATATTTTGAGATATCTGCAGGAAGCAGATTTTAATATTTCAAATATTACTTCCAAAGAACAGGAAACGCATAAGGGGCCGATTAATTATACTATGTATCAGCATAAAGTTTCATCTGATGATGGTAACAATGATTATTATGAGTTTCCGGAACTGTTTGAATCGGACGGTACTATTCGTACATTTGGCCTGGCTGCTCAAGTACAAAAGATTCTTGAAAAAGATGCTTTTCTCGCAGTTGACGAGATTGAATCTTCTCTTCATCCAAAATTGATAGAATACATCATTGAACGTTTTCTAAAAGAATCAGAACAGGCACAGTTGTTGCTCACTACGCATTATGATGGACTGTTAGGAGAGGAAGATTTGCTTAGAAAAGATAATGTTTGGTTTACTGAACGAATCTATGCAACAGATTTGCAGTATAGATATGTGTTTGAAGTTGATGTACAACGCCAGAAAACAAATTTAGAAAAAGACTTATGAAGAATGCTGGATTAAAGCACGTATTGGACTATCGGATTTATTGGATCAAGAACTCTCTTTTTATAGAACGTGTTAATCAAAACAGATATGATATTCAAATAAAAGAGAATAATATGCATCGAAAAAATATCTTATTGGAATTAGGTAAACAAGCGGTAGATATAGAAAAGAGAAAGTTATTTCTGCAAGAGATTAAGGATGTTAACATGGAACTGGAACGATTAGATAAAAAATTATTTCATACTATGATGATGTTGATAAGATGACCACTTTGATTAAAGATTTTTCGCTTGAATTAAATAGTACTATAAAGGCCTTATTTGATATTTCTTTATTGCTTATTAAAGAGAAAGAGGCTCAATTTAAATTAGAAAAATAAGGGTTTGGTATATATGTTTTAAGTTTTAGGATCACTAGTGTCCCATTAAAATTGGTCCGAATTAAAATTTAAATGAACTTGGCCTATTTGGTCCGAATCGTTCTTTGTCATTTTGAAATTTAGTTTTATCAAAGAGGTCTCTCAGATGAGTTTTATCTGTCAATGAGATATTCAATATTTGTAGTACTTCGTATGTACTTTACTAGTCTACATACTAAATAAGGCACGCTATATTTATATTTCTGCAATCCTATATGATAAGAACCGGTAAGTTTGACTTTGTACGATATCGGAAGTGGTAAGGTTTATGAAGAAGTTTTCCTAATGCTGGCGTTTCCTCCTAATCAAATATGTCTATACAGATTTTTCGGTAGTTGAGGAAGGCTTGCTGTTAAACACATAATAAATAAAGCTTGTAAATAGAGAAGGCTGAAGAATGAAGTCATAGAATTTAGCGCATGATCTTTTCTTTTTATCACTGAACTTTTCGTTTTTCAGTAATATTTTGTAATTTTGCCACACAATTGAGAAACATATATAAAATATGGTAACTATATATTGCCTTAAAGTGTAAATCCTTGTTAAGCAGTAGGATATAGAAAATATAAACCTTCTATAAATCGTATAATCGTGTATAGAGGGTTTTGCTGTAAGATAGTATATAGTCACTTAATATTTTGCCCTAAATAATATATAATGTATAGTCATGGATAAGGACATAAATCGCATCAAAGGAATGTTGGCAGAGAAGAAGCGCACAAACAAGTGGCTTGTAGAACAATTACCTTAGATCCTGCTACAGTATTAAAATGGTGCACGAATGCAGCATAATCCAGCCTCGAGACTCTATTTCAGATAGCAAAGGGCTAGAAGTAGGGGAAGAGGAGGTGCTCGTTTATCCTTCAAAGATGTGACAATAACATATAAGAAATATACTGATGGATATGCAAGTAGAAGAAATAACACAAATATTACGAGAGTCACCAAGCGTACGACTCATAAAATCAAGAAGTGTGGATTTCTTCTTGTCTTTTGTCATTGAAGCGTTTGAAGGACAGGCGGCTATAATGCAGGAACGCTTGCACATGCTACTGGAGAACCGACTGGATGAGCAGGAAAATACGTTGGTGGAGGATGATTCTGAAATGACGAGACTAGTAGAGTCTAACGAACAGAAAGCGAAACGGCTCATCAAAGACTGGACAGACAAGGGATTCTTGACCAACTATCAGAACGAAGAGGGAGAGGTGATATACGAGATTTCGTCGCACACAAGCAAACTGATGGATTGGGTGGTGAGCTTGAAAAAAGAGGATTACATCGGTACTGAATCAAAGTTCAAGACACTGTTTTCCCAACTGAAGGAATTGGTGGAATACTCGAACGAGGACCGTGAGAAGCGACTAGAATTGCTCCGAGCCAAAAAAATGGAGATAGAGCATCAGATTCAGCGACTGGAGATGGGCGAAGAGGTCGAGGTGTATGAGGACTACCAGATAGAACCACGATACAATAGCTTGAACAAACTGGCGAAGGAACTGCTGAGCGATTTCAAAGAGGTGGATGACAACTTTAAGGGGATTATCAAAGAGATATACGAGCGCCAGACAGAAAATGCAGAGAAGAAAGCTTTGTTGAACTACATCTTTGATGCATATGGCGAACTAAAACAATCGCAACAAGGCAAAAGTTTCTATGCATTTTGGGAGTTTCTGCTCTCGGCCGATCTGCAGAAAGAATGGGACGAGTTGGCTGGTGCACTCTACAAAACGCTGGAAAATAGAGGCATTGATGCACATGACATGTTTCTCAAGGAAATGAAAAAGCATCTGTTTGACGCTGGTGAGAAGGTTGCGAAACCAACGACCGCATGAGCGAGAAACTGAGTCGAATCATTCGCCAGAACGGACATATGAATGCTGAGGCGACAAAGCAAGTAATCAACGATATAAAGAAACTACTCATCGAAGCCAGCAGACGGAAAGAAAAACCAGAAGCTTCGCTTGAATATGAAACCATTGATATCAATCTGCCAGTCGAGCGCCCTCTGACTCTGGCTCCTATAAAAGAGACTGTGTATAAGGATAAGCCTGATATGGCTGAACTGAGTCTGGACGACTTGGAGCGCATAGGCAAACTCTACAATCCGTATCACATCGACCGTCTGGTGCTGAGAGACCGCATCAACGAGGTGCTGAACGACAGACAGCAGACGACCCTGGCAGAGGTGATAGAGCGGAACGAAGGTGTGGAGAAAGGTCTGTCGGAAGTGTTTGGATACATTGGCGTGCTGAAGGAATATAAGACTGTGGTAAACGAAGAGCGCCAGCAATATATTGTTTTTTGCAGAAAACAAAACGATATCAATTCCCGAAATTATAATAACAAGATGAACGCAGTAAATATACAACCATACAGCAGGGCTGTAGTGAAACTGTTGAAAGGCATCGTAGAGAAAGACGATGTAGTTTGGAATGATTTACTCGACTACCAAAGCGAGATACTGGACTATATCAGCGTGATGGGGCTGGAACTCATCGTGAAAAAGGATGAGGGTTTTGCCTTTGTCAAGCAACTGAAATTGGACGATGACAAAACGTTGAACATGGTGTCGAGAAGGTCGTATGGTTTTGAGGTTTCGGTGATACTCATCGTGTTGAGGCAGATACTCGAAGACTTCGACAGCAATCCAACAGAGTCGCAGGCTTCGTACAAGTATGTAACCGCTACTGAAATAAAGGAAGAGGCAGAATTGTTTCTTCCCGCCACATTCAATCGTGCCAAGTTTGAGAAAGACCTTGACCGCTATATAGACAGCATAGCAGGCTTTGGTTTCCTTGTGGAAGCAAAGCATGCTGAGGGCGAGAAACGCTATAAAATACATCGCATCATCAAGGAGAAGGTGACACTGGACGATCTATTGGAATTCAAAAACAAACTGAACGACTATGATGCAGCAGATGAATCTCTTTAATACCAGTCCGGAAGTGGCAGGCTTCAAGCTTGACTATTTGGAAGTGTGGAACTGGGGTACATTCGACCAAAAGGTGTACTGCATGAATACGCAGGGCAATAACTCGCTGCTGACCGGTGCCAACGCATCGGGCAAGAGTACGCTGGTAGATGCTCTGCTCACGCTGCTAGTGCCACTGAAGCGCCAACGGTTCTACAACCAATCATCGGGTGTGGAGAAGAAGGGCAACCGTACAGAGGAGTCGTACTTCTTTGGCAACTATGGCAATCAGCAGCAGGAGGGTGCAGCGAGCACTACCACGCTTAGATTGCGAGACAAAGGGGCACGTTCGGTACTTCTTGCATCGTTCTGCAATGTGGACAAACGTGTGGTGACGCTGTTTCAGGTGCGCTACTACACTGGCGAGGAACTGAAGGTGTTGTTTGGTATAGCTCGCGAACCGCTGACTATAAAGCGCGACTTTTCAGAGTTTGACCTGCATGGCGACTGGCGCAAGCGACTGACGAAGAAATACAATACGAATGACACAAGACGCAAGATAGAGTTTTTTGACGGCCCGGTTGCGTATGGCGAGAAGATGATAGCCCTCTTCGGAATGCGTTCGGACAAGGCGCTTACACTCTTCAATCAGATAGTGGGCGTGAAAGTGTTGGACGATCTAGACAGTTTCATCCGTACGAATATGCTCGAGGAAGTGCCGGCTGAGGAAAAGTACCAGGAACTAAAGGACAACTTCCAAAATCTGATGGAGGCGAAAACCAATATCGATAAGGTGAAGGAGCAGATTGCCCAACTGGAACCTATCAATACATTGGCAAAGGAACTGATGGCGATAGACACGCGCATAGCTGAATTGGAGCAAGAGAAGAGTGTGGTGGCCTATTGGTTTGCTGCGCGAACGGTGGATTTGTGCAACGAGGAGTTGGCGCGCTGCAAGAGCAACTTGAGAAAACTGGAAGATGAGTTGAAGGCGTTAAAGGTGAAGAAGAGTGAGCTGGAACAAGAGCAGACGTGCTTGTCGGTGGCTATTGAGAAGGACGAGGTGGGTCAGCAGATACGTGAGATTGAGAAGGAAATCAATCAGAAGGTGAAGATGCGTGATAACCGCAAGGCCAAAGCCGAAGAATACGATAAGCTGGCAAAGACGGTGGAGCTGACACAAAGTCCTGATGCAGAGGTATTCGATGCCAATCGTGCGACCGCCAAACACGAGAAAGATGCTCTGCAGGTAAAGATTGACAGGCAACTCATGGAAGAGAAGCGTCAGGCACAAAACCGTCAGGATGAAATCAACTGCACGATATCAGAGCGAGTGGATACTATACGCTATCTGCAGCAGCATAAGAACAATATCTCTGGTCGTGTGGCTGAGATTCGTGATGAGATACTGGAGGCTGTTGGTGCAACCGCCGAAGAGATTCCATTCATCGGTGAACTGATACGTGTGAAGGATATTGAGTGCGATTGGGAGTATGCCATCGAGCGTATTCTGCACAATTTTGCCTTGAGATTGGTGGTGCCAGAGAAGTATTACAAGCAGGTGAATGAGTATGTGAATGGTCATAATCTGCGAGGACGCATCGTGTATCAGCGATACGAGGGCACAGAGCCTCTTCGTGAGTTTGAGGATAGGACATTGAAGGTGGATTCGTTGCTCCGTAAGGTTGAATACAAGTCAAAGTGCTTGTATTTGGATTGGCTTGAGGATAGGTTATTTGCTGAGTTCAACTATAGTTGTGTTGATTCGCTTGCGGACTTCAACTATCTGCAAGAGAAAGCAGTAACGAAAGAGGGACTGATAAAAGCGAGAGGTGGTAAGCATGAGAAAGACGACCGACCAGAGACACGAGGCAAGGAACACTATGTGTTGGGCTGGGACAATAAGGAGAAGATTGCCATGCTGCAGGCGGAAGTACGCCAGTTGCAGCAGGATGAAAAGGAGGTGGCAACCAAAGTCCGTCGTATAGAGGCAGATACAAAGAATGCTCAGGAGAAGCGAGAAACCTACTCGAAGCTGTTTGATAAATACGATAAATTTGATGATATCGACTGGTGGTCGTGTGCACTCGTCATTCAGCAAAAAAGGAAGAACAGAAGCGACAACTGGAGGAGACCAATGATAAGGTGAAGATGTTGCAGGGGCAATTGGAGAGGGTGAGAAAGGAACTTGGTGCACTTGAGGAGAAGTTTAATGAAGCTATCGGTAACAAAGCATTATTGGAAAATCGTGAGAATATACTCAAGAAACAGAGCAATGATTGTGCTTTGGCTTTGGCTCAAATAGGCGTTGTTGATACCGATGCTTTTGAGTCGCAACACACAGATTTACTGAATGTGGCATTGGTGGGTTTGGACAAAATGCGTGACACGTTACAGAGTGACATCAATTCCGCTTTGCGGAAACAACGTGAGACGAAGGGTCGCAAGAATAGCGATTTGAAGAACCTGATTTATCGCTTCAAGAATCCCGTAGAGGAAATTACCATGAAGTATCACGATTGGCGTTCGGATGTGAGCCGTTTGCCCGAAGCCGTGGAGTTTATGGGCGAATATCAGGCCTATTACCAACGATTGCTTGACGAAGATTTACCAGGGTTTGAATCGCGCTTCAACAAGTATTTGCAGGAGAATATCATCAACAAAGGTCAGTGCATTCAATGTATTCTTCCAAAACTGGTGTCAGTCTATCACCAAGACCATCGACCAATTGAATTAGTATCTTGTGGGCATCGATTTCAAGGATGCTCCAAAGACGTATATCCAGTTGGTCGCAGCCAAACGATTGAACGTGGATTTGAAGGAGTTCCAAGACCTTCTGAGTAGTGCAATCCCGAACATCCATGAGATGAATTCAACAATCGATGGAAGCAAGATTCATTTCGAACAGCATATTGAACCGCTGATGTCTCGCTTACAGGTCGAATCATGGCGAAAGTCGGTGATGGATGTGCGTGGATGGTACACATATAAGTCGGAGGAGTTTTACCAAGACGATGATCAGAAGCGTAACACCTACGAGGCTATGGGACAGCTGTCAGGTGGCGAGAAGGCGCAATTGACATATACCATCCTGGGGTCAGCTATCGCTTATCAGTTTGGCTTGACTAAGAACGGACTCGACTCTTCGTTCCGCTTCATTGCCATAGATGAGGCTTTTCGCGCACAGGACGAGGACAAGGCTCGCTATCTGATTTCGCTCTGCAAACAACTCCATCTGCAGTTGCTCGTGGTGACTCCGAGTGACAACATCCACATCGTGGAGAACGATATTTCGTATGTGCATTATGTGGAGCGCAAGGGCGACCGTTCTGTACTCTATAATATGCCTATCAGTGAGTTTAAGGCAGAACGTGAAAGGAGTATGGAGGTATGATAACGGCAGTAGAAATACGTAAGAAGACGGAACGCAAGTATGTAGATTATTTGCGTTCGGTGGTAGCTGGCTCTGAGTTTGAACCAATTGTGATTCCTTGCGATAAGAAAGCGAGCGCATCGATGGATGAGTATCAGCACGAACTGACGGACATCCGTTCGCAATCGAAAGAGGTGAAGGGCTTTGGTTACACGATTGAGTGGAAAACAGTGAAAACGAAAGCATTGGGCGAACAGGATCTGCCTGAGCGTGTGTTGTTCAGGAGTGCATCGGACGTTGAGCGCTTCTTGCTGAAGGGTGGTGAAGTGTCACAGTTTCGCAAGGATGTGGCGATGTTGTTTAATGAGTTTCCGCAGCTTCGTCCATGGGTGGAACGCTATCCACTTAAGGTGATGGAGAATGCTTCCTCTTGGCCTGATTTGTTGAAAGTTTTGCGCTATTTTGTGGCAAACCCTTGTCCTAGGTTGTACATTCGTGAATTGCCCATTGAGGTGCATACCAAGTTTATTGAACGTAACAAGGGAGTGCTTCGTGAGTTGCTGGATATTGTCATTGTAGAGCATGTCTGTTCGGATGAGAAGGAGTTCGAAAAGCGCTTTGGATTGCGATACGATGAGCCATGGGTGCGCATTCGTGTGTTGGAAGCATCGATTGCGAGTGAATACTTTTCTGGTGTAGACGATCTGACGATGCCTCAGAGTCAGTTCTGTGCGTTATCGTTGCCTGTGCAGAAGGTGTTTGTGGTGGAGAATAAAATCAACTTCCTGACTTTTCCCAAGTTGGCAGGAAGTCTGCTGATTTGGGGGCATGGATTCACCGTTGGCATCCTCAAGTCTGTTCCATTCATGCGGCACGCTTCCCTATACTATTGGGGCGACATTGATGTACAGGGCTTCGAAATTCTCTCGCAGTTCCGCAGTTATTTTCCCCAGACGCAAAGCCTTCTGATGGATCGCGCTACCTTTGACACCTATTTTGAAGGCGACAAAGGCACTCCAAGCAATTTATCAAAGCCTCTCCATCTTACCCCTGCGGAAGCCACACTGTATAATCATATCAAGTCTCACAACCTACGTCTAGAGCAAGAGAAAATTCCGCAAAAATGTATTGAAAATATATTCAATAGTTCGTTAAAAATTAGCCAAGTCTAAGTGGTTCTGCGGTAAATAAAAGTAGTTCTTTGAAAATTTTGTCAATTAATGTCGTGTCTGCTTGAATGGCGAACACGCCGTTCAAGCATATTGGCATTGTGTGTTACCGACTTGCATGAAGAAACCGAATATTTGATTTTCATTCTTTTGCAAGTGCCCTTGGCGAGATTGATTGCAGTAAGCGAAACGTTGAAGTGAAAGGCCATCTTTCTGAACAAGTCTTGACTATTACAGCTTACCATTCAAAAGCTTAGTTACTTCCAAAATAGATGTACATAATATGTCAAACTTGCGTTTTTACAAGTCTTCTGAGTCGTTTAGAAGCAATCTTTTCTCATTTTTCTTTGATTTACCATATGTGGCATGATAGATATATGATTTCCATCATCTCGGTTAAACCTTACATCTTTTGTTCTTGTAGGTTCATGCCACTAAGTCGAGTTAAATTTTGATTGTCTTAAAACTTCAATCTGCCAGCATCTTTAATAACAGATAATATTCTTTCTTATGTCTTTCCATCCTCGCTAAGTCTTTGTCTGTCGGGTGTAGAATGCGGGTAATATCCATATTGTACTGAAGGTCATTCAATTTGACTTTGATGGCCAAACGATGTCCGCGGAAACGCTCGATATATGTTTCACGATTGGTAGTTGTGCGGAAGTCCATTAGATCGAGAGCTTCTTCAATCTCGTCCCATTCTTACTTTGTTAATTTGTGGTATTTTTCGTTCGGAAAGGATCCTACGATATCTTCAAATTCATAAATCCAGTCATGTTTTTCCTTGTTCTTCTCCCAGTCATCCAGTATCGCTTTCAGTTTTCTAATGATCTCTTTTACGGTATGACCTGTATCTTCAGCTACATTAAACAGAAATCCCACGGTTTTTTCTTTCCAGTCGAAACCGTTTCGTCCGACAGTCGATAAATGTTCTTCAAAGTAATCTTTACCTGCTTGATCTACCTGTCCTTTGTGCAATTCTTTGGCCAATCGTGCCGCTGCGTATGCTACATGTATCTTATATCCCATGATATCTTCATAGGCATCTTTTGTTTTCTTTTGCAGCTTGAGGGTTAAACGTTCCCAAGTATTTGATATATTTCATATAAGTTCGTTCTCCCGCACCTGATAGCCCTGACATAGTGTCAAGTAGCTGGTCTGCAATCCGATCCAATACATTAATATCTTGGATATTGTTGCGCATCGCTTCATTCAACCGTTTTCCCGCCTGTTTCGCCATTCGTTGTTCCAATGCGATGCTCTGCTTGCAGAATGCTATAAAATTTGAGTCAAGTTTCATTCTTTTACACGCTTCTTTTTAATTAATTCCTTTTGTTTTTAATTATATAGTTAATTATAACATATTGGGCAGAGTATCATTGTCTGCCAAATATGTTGCTAATAATTATGGGATTATATCCCGTTTTTGTCAATGTTTACTTTTTTCTATTTCATCCCATTCTGCCAGAGAGATAATGTCATGGTATTGTTTCAATGATAAAACATTCTCCTCGCTATCCATACATTCGTATTCCCATGGAAGTTGATAAACGGTTCCTTCTTCATGATGGCCCATGTAGTCGTGAAATGTGTACGGAATCAATTTCACATGATCCTTCTCCTTGAGTATTCGTAAAAGTTTGGCAGCGTCGTGTATTTCCAAAGGAGCGCCAGACTTGTATAGTGCAGTGGCGACTTCTACCGCAACATCCACATACGCCGAGTAGCTGTTGGAAACAATGATTCTCCATCCGGGGCTGTCAAAATCCGATGCGAGTATATTCAACCGCAACAATCCCAGTTCCCCATAATGGTCCGAGGCGAATTTGTTGAAATCCGTCTCACTGTCGAGAGCGTATTTATCCTGCAAATCACAGAATTTAACCATGTTGTAATATGCGACATCCTGTAATTCCAATGGCACTCCATTCGGGAGGGTACGTATCTTTCGTGTAGTATCAAACCTTTCAAAATACCGGCCATAGGCTTCATGAGCGATCCGATAATATTTGCAATACGAACGTATCGTCATTGTATCTAACGGCCGCCCGAAATTCTTGCAGACGGAATCCTCCAGTGCTTTTATTGCCGTCGTCTCGTCTTCGACCTCAATTTTAAATCTCGGTTCTATTCTGTTGAACTCCTTTCTCGCAATTTTCCCGTCTCGCTGCTGGTAAGGAAGATGATTCGCTACATAATCATTGAACTCCTCCGGATCTTGTATGATAGTATCGATTAGCTTATGAAAATATAAGGTCAACTTAGCCAAGAAATCCCTTTGCCATTCATTGGGAAAATTGTTACCTACTCGGTTTATATATCGAGAATAATTCGCAATAGTAAAATACGAGTGTTTCCTATCCGTGAATTGTATGGTGCGATTTTTCTCTGTACCTGGCGGAGCTGACATGATACCATACCGTTTCTCTGGGATTTGACAATTCCCAATCCCGGAGGTATTCTTCCGTGCTCTCATATTCTCCGTCTGCAATCGACGCGTCGCAATCTCCCCCATTCTTCCTGAGTAGGGCGGGGCAATTCGATATAAAATCCTCTGTATTCATTGTCACCCATCTCTTCCAGTTGAGCAAATTGCTCCTGAAGTTTAACTAACATCTTCAATGTATCGTTATCAACCACGATTTCTGTATTGCGCCCGCTTCCGAGCTGTTCGAATATCGCAGCATTCAATCCGCATTCTTTTTTGCCAAGTCTATGAAAAGATGCCTGGTAAAGATTGTCTTCTTATGTCGTTCCATATCTCATTCGTTTTCAATCGTTAAAAATTTCCCCGGATCAAATCCATTGATTACATGCTCGTTTTCAAATGTATATCCCATCTGGTTGCAAATCACTTTTGTACTCCCGATTTCTGTGTCGATATTGGTATGCGAATGTCCGTAAATCCAAGCATTGATCCGGCTGTTAGCGATCAGGTCTCCGTATTCACTGGCAAAGGCACTGTTCAATACGGAACCTTTATGCTGAGGAGCAACAACCTGCAAAGTAGGCAGGTGGTGAGTCACGACCACTATGTGTTCTGCCGTACTTTCGGCAAGACTTTTTTGATATGCCCTAAACAGAAGTCATGCATCTGATTATATGCTTCCGTTTGGAGCAGTTTCCCTTTGTACATGGTCTGACGGAAATCGTTAAGTCCTTTCCAAACGAAATATTCGTCTGCCGGTTCGATATGCGACCAAAATGTGCTCATTATGAAATCGGTATCGTCTATTCTCAATACTTGATTTTGATAATAACCGACATTCTCTTTGAACATCCATCGCCATTGTAATCCCCGTTCCATCACATCGCAATAATTGTAATATTCATGGTTCCCCGGGAACAATAAGAACCTGCCTATAGTTTTTAGATGCCCATTTCCAGAAATTCCCCAAAGGAGCCACTCTGTCTTTCAGATAGAAAATGTCTCCGGCCAATACGAGTATATCGCCCGTTACCGGAAATCTGTTTTGTTTTATGTACCTGCTGTTCTCCCTGAACTCAAAATGCAGATCGCTCATATATTGTATTCTCATATTACTTATTTTTATTTGTTTGTTCAACCTGTTTTTGGATTATCCTCTTTACCAGCTCAAATGAGACCGGAGTAAAGTCATTATTATCCACTCCCACATCATATTGCGTCGGAAAGAGCATATCCAGCCGTGAAGCGTCTTTTTCCCGTATTATTCTTGCTCGTATGCACATGCCCGAACAGTTGCCACATATTCCTGTAAGCACCTCCATAGCAGAGGAACGGATAGTGGTTCAGGTAGATTTTCTGCTTGTCGACCTCTATGTGCATTTGCATGCTTGTCAATTCAAACCTGCTGGCGTACCCCTTGCCTGATATTTTTTAGATCATGATTACCGAGAATGAGATAGATTTTTCCATTCAGTCTGTTAAGAATCTTGGTCCATTCATGGGATCCTCCCAGGCAAAAATCCCCCAGATGAAACACTATATCATCTTGACCAACTACCCGGTTCCAGTTTTCGATCAGCGTTTCATTCATATCTTCTACATTCTTAAATGGCCTCTTGCAAAAGTCAATGATATTCGAATGATAAAAGTGCGTGTCCGATGTAAAATACACCTTGCTTCCGTCAAACTTGTAATTCATTTTGTCTCTTTTGTGCACATTGCTGTGCGGTTAATTAAAATTGGTTGTTCTTGTGCTCATTGTACGGAAATGACGAGAGAGGAATTGCACGGAGCAAACAGTCACCAATGGGCATAAAACAAAATAGTTGGAAAGTTCGGTAGGACTCTCCAACTATTCTGTTGTTTATTTTAAGATCAAGATACGAGCATCTATCGCATCTTATCTCCTATATCTGTTCGTTGGAAAGTATTTATGATATTCTCTGGCGTTTCAATGCTCCAAACATGAAGAACATACGACTGAACTTCGAAGCATTTGTTGCCTCGAATTGTCGTTTGGGATAATATGTTCATTCTATTTTGCTGCATTGTAAATTTTCAAAAGAGGCGCAAATGTACAGAATAATTTCGCAATACTCCAAATATTTTTCAGTGAATTCTTCAAATCACCCTATAAAATCACTGATATTCAAATATACAAATCGCTTGATTATCAGAATCTATTTTGGCTGAAAAAACAATTCAGTTCTATTCGAATATTATCTGTAATTTGGATAAGTTTTAGTGGTACTGATAAAATTTGCCTATTTATCACTGTTAAATTGTATGAGGGACAGAATTTTGTCACCTTGTATCCGTTCAAGGGAACAAAGTCGGGGGACAAAATTATGAAAAATTGATACAATACTTTATTGTTACCTTTGCATTTAAATATGTTTGATTATCAATGTTATCTAAGTTGGACTGTTTCTTCAAACTTTTACTTTCAGTATTGATAATAGAGATGTGATTTGTGACAAGATCATGTTGGCAGAATCTGTTTGGTCTGTCTTGTTGAGTAAAATGACTAAGCGGGTATCCGGTCCGAGATGTTCTTTCACTTGGGTATAATAGGGAAGAAATTGTTCCGTGTTTTTGGTGGCATCTATTAAAAACAATACGATACGTGCTTGTTCTATTTTTGGTAAAAGTACGTTCGATACCCATGTATTTTCTACTTGGTCGTCTGTGTGGCGGATGCCTGCCGCATCGATAAAACGGAAAGTGATTCCCTGGAGGTTGATGGTATCCTCTATCACGTCGCGAGTGGTACCCTCGATGTCGGACACGATGGCACGATCTTCTTTTAGCAAAGCGTTGAGTAGGGTACTTTTTCCCCACGTTAGTATTACCGACAATGGCTACCGGGATGCCGTTTTTGATCACGTTGCCAAGGGAGAAGGAGGCACATAAGCGAGAAATTAACGTGTCAATACCGATGGCAATACTCCGAAGTTCCGATCGGTCGGCGAACTCCACGTCTTCCTCCGAGAAATCCAGTTCCAGTTCCAACAGGGAGGTGATGTGCAACAGTTCCATTCGCAGTTTCATCAGTTCGTCCGAGAATCCACCCCGCATTTGGCTTAATGCCATTTTGTGGGCGGCTGCCGAGGATGAGGCGATTAGATCTGCAACGGCTTCTGCTTGTGAAAGGTCCATTTTACCATTCAAGAAAGCCCGTTGAGTAAATTCTCCGGGGGCGGCAAGCCGTGCTCCGGAGGAGATTAATAGTTGTAATATGCGTTGCTGAATGTATACTGAACCATGGCAGGAAATTTCGATGGAGTCTTCTCCGGTGAAGGAGTGGGGGCGTGGAACACGGAGATTAGTACTTCATCAATCAGTTCCTCCTTGTTGACGATCTTTTTCCGAAATGAATTGTATTCGGAAGAACATCCACCAGTTTTTTATAGGAAGGTGAAACAAATATCCGGTCACAAATTTCAATACATCCTTTCCCTGATAGGCGAATCACGGCGATAGCACCCATTCGGGGGCCGTGGCATTGGCACATATTACAGTCTGGTCATTCATGGTAATTTCTTTCGTGCAAAGGTATATCTTTTTTATCGCGTATAGACTAAAAAAATGAATCCAAATGAGTGTTCATTGGGATTCATTTTTTGATTCTGTATTTGCTTATAAAAATTGCAAGAGTACTGCCCCGCAAGAGTACCCACCCCCGAACACGGAGAGTGCCACGAGGTCACCATGGTCGACTCGGTCAAGGTTTTGCGATAAGGCGATAGCACAACTAGGGCATCCCGTGTTACCCTACTTCCTCGATGTTCGATAACATGATCTTCGGGAAATCGATCTGACGTGCAACGGTAGCCATGATTCGCTTGTTGGCTTGGTGAGAGGCGATGAATTTCAAGTCTGTCAGTTTTTATACCTTGACTATTGGTTACAGCATTTAACCCTCGATCATGTAATGGCAGGCATTGATAAACACGTCACGGCCTTCCGGCATACCGATCACCCCCGTGATGTGGGCGTAGGTAAAACGGCTGTGTCTGCTTTTACCGATGTCCAAGTCCGCGGTGAATATATTAAGTATGCGGGCGGCTTTTTT
>VOFG01003565.1_pt1 | contig 33351 bp, 46 predicted proteins | sample 5384171 | NCBI WGS metagenome assembly VOFG01 (sample SAMN12384726, study PRJNA508395) | human gut metagenome | isolation source: healthy gut F | host: Homo sapiens
ACGTGTGACAGAAGCAATCGTTTTGGGAGGCAGAGATTTTTCATGCGTGTGATAAAAAAAGTCCTGCATGAAAAAAGAAAAAACAACAGAAGCCCATATCCAGCAGCTTCAGCAGGCGGGGAAACAGGGTGTCCGATATACAGCGATGATGCCAGATGCCCGATTCGCACGCAGACTGAGAGGAGAAAAACAATGATCGTACTGCAACTGCTGTTTTATTGTCTGCTGTTTACCGCAATGGTAAAAATCGCTGTGATCGGCGGTGCTGTCAATGGACTGTACTTTTATCCCAAGGAGGTGCAGGATCTCGCCATCGAACTGGGACTGATCGACCGCAATACGATGAACCGGAAACGAAAATGCTTTATGATACCGTTCTTTATCGTGATGCTTGCTGCTCTTGTGCTGATTATCGGTTTATGGAACGGGGCTTCCTCCTTTGGTGAGGCCTATTGGCAGGCGCTGCTGTTTCTTGAGGTCATGAATATCTATGACGGCGTTGTAATCGACAAGCTATGGGTCGGGCACAGCCAGTTTTGGGTGCTGCCAGGGCTTGAAGATGCGTCGTTCGTGCAGACCTGGAGGCAGGTGCTGAAAAAGCGAAGTATACTGGCGCTGATCTGGGTTGCGGGAGCGGCAATTGTCGGCGGTATTGTCCATTTGATTTTCTAAGAAGTTGGAAATTGCCCAAATGAAAAGCAGAATCATGAACTGCAATCGGAGGCAAAAAGATGAAGACGGAGAAACCGAAAAGCTGATTCGATGGTACATCTCGGTGCGATCGGAGCAGTTCTGATGGCCGCCGGAAACTGGATGCAGAGATCCGCACGGTTCCGGGCGGTCATGTAGGCTTTATCGTTCAGGCGGAACGGTATCTTGATTTGATGGAAACATTTTTGCAGAAAATTTTTTGAAGGAAGTCTTTCCGTGAAAAAGCACACCCAATGAAAAAAAAAGGAGTCTTGCATATGAAACCTGATTACAAAAACTGGATCCCCAAAGGGATGCTGTATTCGTTGATTGCCGGAACAGTGCTGTCGCTTGCGCTGCTGCTCATCTTTGGCGTATTCGGAATCGGTGTGAGCGGAAAACTGCGCATTGCGCTGGGGGTGGTATTCGGCATCGCCTTTGTCATCTGTGCAAAGTACACCGAGTGGTGCGTGCATGCCTATCGGAGCTTTTCCTATGACGGCGAACGCAAGCTCTCAAAGCAGATCATTGAAGGAACCGCGCATTATGTCACCCTGCCGGAGGGCGGCGTTGGGCTGGATGTGGGCTGCGGCAGCGGTGCGCTGACCATTGCCTGTGCCAAACGAAACCCGCAGGGAAAAATGATTGGCATCGACCGCTGGGGCAAGGAATATGCTTCCTTCAGTCTGCCGTTGTGCGAAAAAACGCCGCTGCGGAGGGCGTGAGGAACGCTTCGTTCCGGCGCGGGAACGCCTTAAAACTGGATTTCCCCGACGAGAGCTTCGACGCAGTGACCAGCAACTATGTCTATCATAATATCACGGGAAAGGACAAGCAGCAGCTTCTGCTGGAAACGCTGCGCGTGCTGAAAAAGGGCGGAACGTTTGCCATCCATGACCTGATGTCGCCTCGCAGATACGGCGATATGCAGGAGTTTGTCCAAAAGCTCAGGGATATGGGCTATGAGCGCGTAGAGCTGATCGACACGACCGACGGCAGCTTTATGACGCCGAAGGAAGCCGGACGCCTGATGCTTTGCGGTTCAACATTGCTGGTGGGAAGAAAGTAATCGGCGCGGCATCATGGAAAGCTGATCTCCGCACAGTTTGACAGCTACCGCCGGAGCATGGCAGAATGTACCGACCGCAAGACTGCCGGGCTATATATGGACGACGATGGTCTATCACTTCGGCGGCTGGGCTGCGTTTTTCGGGTCTGCAAATAAATCACGGGAGGAAAAGCGATATGAAATATAACGGTTTTTATTTCTGGATGTTCAAAAGCCCGATGAAACAGGTTCTGGCGGAGAAGTACGGCAGGGAATATGCCGCCGACATTATGAAAAAGAGCAAAAAGGTCTATCGTGAGCTTGTCGAGAAAGCAGACGACATCGGTGACGATAACCCAATGGCGTACAACGAGCTGTTCGCCCTTGCCTTCGTTGCGCCCTATGTGGCAAGCGAAAAGAAAATTCCGCCAACGGCCGTGCAGGAAATGATGCGCCGCTCACTCTATCATATCAAGTGGTATTTTGCAAAGACCGACTTGAATACCGACAAGGGCAAGGCGGAGAACAAAAAGAGCGTTGTCAAATACGCCAAATGGTACACGCCCGAAAAGGAAGCGAAATACCCGACCTCCTTCAAGGTGGATTTTGTCGGGCAGCCGTATGAGGGTGCCTGTTACTACCGCATTACCCGCTGCCCGATTTGCATTTACACGGAGAAACTCGGTGTTTCCGAACTCATGCCGTTGTTCTGCGAACTTGATGAAGTGATGATCACGCTTCAGCACGGCGTGCTGCACAGAAAACAGACGCTGGCGAATGGCGGAGAGTATTGCGACTACTTTATCACCGGAAACAGAGAATAAACGGAGAAGCTCGTATCGGTCAATAGCTGATACGAGCTTCTTTTCATATTTTTAGATTGTGTTTCTTCAGACCTTCCACCCGGCAGCCTGCTTGCGCTCCACCACAAAACGGCGGTACTATGACTGCTCATCACTTTTGGCTCTTGAACTAGAGGTGAACTTTTAATGAAAAGCTCGAAAAATCAAGGATTTAGGGCTTGAAATTATAGGAAGTATCTCCGTGAATTGACAGGCGTTAGTACAACAACAATGTCTCGATTGTCGAAAGACGAAAATGTTAGCACTGAGATTCTTTCTAAATATGCTCTGCTTTAGGCTGTGATGTTGGAGACATCATAACACTTTTATTTTCTGTATTTTGAGGGAGTAAATCCATAATACCTTTTGAATATTTCAATCAATCTACTGGGGTTGGAGTATCCAACAATTCTTGAAATTTCCGCAATGGTGAGGTCGGTCTGAATAAGCATATGCTCGGCTACAGAGATCCTTTTCCTCTGAATGTATTCAGTAATGGACATATTATAAACTGACTTAAATAGCTTTTTCATTTTGCTTTCACTCATACATGCAATGGTGGAAAGCGTCCGCAACGTAATATTAAAACTGTAATGTTCGTCCATGTAATGCGTTAGTTCATCTAATGCCTGCAAATCTGTTTTGTTAATGGGTTGGCCATTCTCTTCATTTAGTCTGTTTTCTTTCAAATATGAAGCAAGATAAGAGATGATTTCATATATTTTTGCTTCTACTGTAATTCTGGACGCTTTCATGGAAAGCAGATACTCATATAGGCTTTGCATAGCATGATTAACATTTGGTAAATAGAATTTCCCTTTTTCTTTGAAAAAATCAGAAAAGTTTACTTCAAGATCACCGGAAATTTCCTGGAGATACTGATCAATAAATTCCTGGTCAAACTGCACGGTAATACATCTTAATGGAATCTGAGGATGATAAATAGCTTTATACTTTTCAGATGGTTCATAGCAGCGCAATGTATTCGGAGAAATATTTTGATACGGATAGAATTCATCTCCTGCGCCACTAATATAGAGAGCAAGTACATAACCAGACCCAATATGTTCTCCGACCATAGTTTCCTGGTTAAATCTTATATCTGTCACTGTAATGATGAAATCGTGGTGAACCTCACTTGTCCATTGAAATCCGGTTCCATATTTTGGGTTGATCTTATAATATGTTCCGTACTCTATTGGATTCTTTATCGATTCAACAAAGAAATCATCTCGTTTAACTTCTATCATTGGCTCCTCCCGAGGATACCTCGTTTAGATTAAACCGTTTTTAAGCAAAAAGAGGTGTATATTTGAAGTCAATGCGCAGTTTATATAAAAAACTATTTCATTATGTCCCAGATAAAAGAATTTGGGCATATTTCTCCATGGCGCTATCTGCCGCTGCCGTCTGCTCATATATGGGAGCATATTGGTTTCTGTGGCAGTCCATTGTGTCTATTCTGGTTATTCCCGTATATGAGAAGGCTATGTATGACGCAATTATTGTAGTCATACTTATGATTTTACGAGGCATTCTCAACATTGCATCGGCAACGTGTTCCCACTACTTAGGCTTCCGGCTTGAAACAAACTTAAGGAAAAATGGGCTTCATAAATTATTGGATGCCTCTTCTTCCTTTTTTGACCATAACAGCTCTGGAGAGATTCGAAAAATTATTGATGATAACGCAGCAGAAAACACACAAAACAGTGGCCCATTTGATTCCGGACAACGTCACTGCTGTTATGACGCCGGTGTTAATGTTTGTGCTGATGTTTGCAATAGACTATCGCCTTGGTATTCTCCTGATCCTTACAACTGTGATTGGTGTTCTTCAGTACCGTAAAATGTCCGGTGGTACTGAATTTCTGTCTGGCTATTCAGCGGCGCTTCAAAAAATGAGTGCGGCAACAGTAGAATATGTCAGAGGAATGCAGATCATAAAAATCTTCGGTGTAACTGTACAGTATTACAAAACTCTGATTAACTCGATCAAAGAGTACAAACAGTACGTCTATCAGTATAGCCTCAGCTGTAAGAATCCCTACGTCGGATTCCAGGTTCTGTTCAACGTGTTTTATGCTTTTGCTGTACCAGCCGCAGTTGTATTCATCAGCTATGGAGAACCTGCTATGCTAATCCTGGCAAAGATTGTTTTCTTTGCTGTGTTCTCCGGAGCTGTATTTACTTCTTTCACATCGATCATGTTTACGGGGCAGGATAACTTTGGCGCACAAAATACGCTGAATCAGCTTGATGAGCTGACTACTTCTATGGATCAGGCAAAGCTTCCACATGGAAACGAAGAGACCTTCCAAGATTTCAATATTGAATTTCGTCATGTTGACTTTAAGTATGATGACAACTTCGTGCTGAAGGATTTCAGCCTGACACTTCATCAGAATAAAACTTATGCGCTCATCGGGTCTTCCGGGGAGGAAAATCTACCATTGCAAAGCTGATTTCAGGTTTTATCCTGTCGATGGCGGCGAAATTCTGATTGGTGGAAAGAACATTCAGAGTTATTCTGAAAAAGCTCTCATTCAGAACATCGCATTTGTTTTCCAGCGCAGTCAATTACTAAAGACCTCAATTTACGAAAATGTCCGAATCGGAAATCCTCAGGCAACACGGCAGCAGATTATGGATGCACTTGACGCAGCGAACTGCACATCCATCCTTGACAAATTCCCCAGCGGGAGATGACCGTCATAGGGGCAAAGGGCGTATACCTTTCCGGTGGTGAGGTGCAAAGGATCGCCATTGCAAGGGCTATTCTAAAGAATGCGAATATCGTCATTATGGATGAGGCTTCTGCAGCTGCAGATCCGGAAAATGAATACGAGTTGCAGCAGGCTTTCCAAAAACTGATGAGGGGCAAAACAGTTATCATGATTGCACACAGGCTGTCCTCTATTCAGAATGTAGACCAGATCCTGTTTGTCCAGAATGGAAAAGTTGTGGAACAGGGAACCCACAATGAACTGATGGCCTGCAATGGACGTTATAAGGATTTTCAGGATGTATACTGCAAGGCAAATCAGTGGAGGCTGTTGAATGGAAATACCGGGAAACCGGTGGTATATCTCCTGTTTATGCTGGCAGCGACCCTGGTGATGTACTTAGTTATTAACTATAACTATAAAACGACCTATGATGAAACCTACCAGGAATCTGCAAATTTAAGAATTGATCTGGCGGAACAGCTTTCCAAACTGCCCCTATCCTATTTTTCAAAGCACAATTTGTCTGACCTTGCTCAAACAATCATGGCAGATGTGGCTTCGATTGAGCATGCTTTTTGCGAACGCAGTGGCTAATACCATAGGATTTGCAATTTACTTTTTGGTTATCAGCGCAGCCCTTCTGATCATGAATTGGAAATTAGGCCTCTGTGTATTGCTTCCCGTTCTTACTTCTGCTTCGGTTCTTTTCCTGACAAAGAAACTGCAGGTCAGAGATGTAAATAAACATTATGATAAGTTGAGAGATATTTCCGAAAGCTTTCAGAATGCAATCGAACTGAATCAGGAAATTAAAAGCTATGGGTTGAAAGAAAAAGTAGAAGCTCAAATGGACCAGCAGTTGGATGAGTCAGAAAATCTTCAGTGGAAAGCCCAAATCACCCAGACGATTCCTGTTACAATCGGCCAGACTTTATCGATTCTTCCTATTGGAATCACGGCAACTGTTGGCCTTTCGATGCTTGCCTCCGGTCAGGTAAGTATCCTGATTCTTCTGGGCTATATTATTATGGCAGCGAAACTCAGCGGGGCCATGGGTGGTGTTTTTGCTCTATCTGACGGAAATCTTTTATTTGGACGCAAGAATTGCCCGGATTGGTGAAATCAAGAATCATGAACTTCAGGGCGGAGAAAAGGCAGTCCTTTCAGATTTCAATGTAGAAATAAAGGATGTTTGTTTTTCCTACCAGAAAGACACCCAGGTGATTCGCCATGCATCCTTTACGGCGGAGCAAGGACAGGTAACCGCATTGGTCGGTCCCAGCGGCTGCGGAAAAACAACAATGCTTAAGCTCATCAGCAGACTATATGATGCAGATTCCGGTACCGTTCAGATCGGAGGAACCGACATACGAGAAATTCACACTGATAGCTTGTTCAAGTATGTTTCCATTGTTTTTCAGGAAGTCATTCTATTTAATACTTCTATTATGGAAAATATTCGCCTTGGGCGGCTGGATGCTTCTGACGAAGAAGTAATACGAGCTGCAAAACTGGCTGGTTGCAATGAGTTTGTCAGCCGTCTGCCAGACACCTACCAGACAATAATCGGGGAAAATGGAGCCAAACTCTCCGGCGGAGAACGTCAGCGGCTGTCCATTGCCAGAGCAATCCTGAAGGATGCTCCAATTATCATTCTGGATGAGATTGCTGCATCGTTAGATGTGGAAACAGAAGTCCAGATACAGACTGGATTAAATCATTTGATTCAAGGCAAGACCGTGATTGTTATTTCACACAGACTGAAGTCTATTGAAAATGCAGATAAGATCGTCGTTATGAAAGCAGGTACCGTAGAAGCCTGTGGAAAACATGCTCATCTGCTGAAACAGTCGTCCACATATAGAAAGATGATTGAAAAGTCCAATCTGGCAGAGAAATTTAACTACTAAGCAGGTCACCCTTCAGATGCAGACCGCACTGAAGGGTAACATAAAGGCATTTGGTTAACCATGTCTAACTGATTTCTGATGTGAGGAGGTGCATTATTTGAAGAAATATATTGGAAAAAGGATCATTAGCTTCCTCATTGTGCTGGTAGGCGTCAGCATTCTCTTTTTTGTTGATTGCTTGGTCCGGAAAAGATCCTGCAGAAATTATTGCACACCGAGGCGTATCCAATCCTACGCCGGAACAGATTGAGATGATTCGGGTGGAAATGGGATTGGATCAACCTCTCCCTGTGCGATATATTCAGTGGCTTTCCGGAATGTTTACAGGAGAACTTGGGACTTCTTTGACCACTCATCAACCGATTGTAAAGGATCTGCACAAGTATCTGGCTACGACCACATCTCTTGTAGGGATGGCCATTCTATGGATTATCGTGCTCACCGTTCCGATTAGTTTGCTCTGTGCCAGAAAGCGGAACCGCCTTTTCGATCAGGTTACCAGAGGCATTACTATCTGCGGTATTTGTGTGCCAACTTTCTGGCTGGGATTCCTTCTTCTACTGTTCTTTGCGATTCATCTGAAATGGTTCAGTGTCTTACCAAGTCCAGGTTGGAGGGGCTTTTTACTACCTTCATTTGCCCTGGCGGTTCCCAGTTCGTGTTCACTCATCCGAATTATGCGTTCCTCTCTTCTGGCTGAATTATCTTCTGATTATGTTCGGTTTGCAAAAGCCCGTGGACTATCTGCCAACAGAATTCTGGTATGCCACATTCTGCGAAATGCCTTACCGCCTGTTGTTACAATTTTCTTTCAGCAATTCGGCTTTCTAATTGCCGGAGGGGCGGTAATCGAAAGTGTTTTTTCAATCAAGGGAATCGGAACTTATCTGGTGGACAGTGTGGTTGCAGCAGATACGATTGCAGTTTCTACCTGTATAGTCGTCATTGCAGCAATTTTTGTTGTCGCAAATTTCATGGCAGACATAATCAACCGTCTGCTTTGTCCATGGATGGTGAGGGAAGAAAATGATGCATAAGCTACTCAAAAGGCCGCAGGCAATCATCGGTCTGTGCCTGATTGCTATTGTGATTGTGATTGCGATTGCAGCACCTGCTTTTTCGCCTCACGACCCTGAATTGGTGAATTTATCGCAAAAGTATGCTCAGCCTGACGCAGAATACCCTCTTGGAACAGATCAATTGGGCAGGTGTACCTTATCAAGGCTGCTGTATGGAGCCAGATATTCCATCGGAATCAGTTTACCTGTGCTGCTGATTTTGTCTGTGATTGGTCTGATTGTCGGCACTTTTAGCGCCTGTGCTGGAGAAAAAGCAGACCATTTCATTACTATACTCTGTGATGTGTTTATTGCTTTTCCTTCTCTTATCATTGCTATTGCTGTCATAGGAGTTCTGGGGAACGGACTCCAAAACATTGCCGTTTCTGTTGTGATAGCGACCTGGGCTTGGTTTGTTCGTATTGTCAGATCTTATTCCGTTCAAGAAATGGGTAAAGATTATATCCTGGCAGCCCGGATTTCTGGGTGCAATACAGGAAAGCTGGTCTTCAGACATCTGATTCCTAACATTCTGCCACAGTTTCTTGTGTATGTTTCCACTGGTGTCGCTTCTTCCATCATTATGGTTTCCAGCTTTGCTTTCCTCGGACTTGGCCTTCCCTCCGGCACACCGGAATGGGGTGCCATGTTAAATGATGCCAGGACAGCGCTTTACTCTCATCCGGAATTGCTAATCTATCCAGGCTTGTGTATCTTCGTAACGGCAGCAGGCTTCAATTTATTTGGAGAAGCACTCCGTGATATTCTGACGCCGGAGGAGGACAGCCTATGATGCCATCACTTATGATTGATCATTTAAGCATTGATCTTCGGTCAGGCACGGATAACTTGGTTTCTGAAATATCCTTTGCAATCAAAGAAGGAGAGTCTTTGATCTTGTTAGGCCAGTCAGGCAGCGGCAAAACAATGACCTGTAGTGCGGTGCTAAACTTATTGGACCCTAAAAAATTTAAGGTGTCGGGTTCCGTTTTCTTCGGCGAGACTGATCTTTTGAATTCGTCAGAAAAGCAGAGACGAGGAATATACGGAAACCAGATTGTCTATATCCCGCAAAATCCGATGACTGCATTGGACCCTTCTATGCGTATTGGCAGACAGATGGATGAAACGCTACGGCTTCATTCCGACAAATCCCGCCAGCAGCGTTACAACTATATTCTGCGGCTTCTGCATGATGTAGGCTTAGATGATCCTGACAGGGTATACAGAGCATACCCCCATATGCTTTCCGGAGGAATGCTTCAGCGTGTCATTATCGCAATGGCTATGATGCTTGATGCAAAATTCGTGCTTGCCGATGAGCCGACAACTGCTTTGGATGTGATTCACAGAAATGGAACCATAGATTTATTTTCGCAGATGAAAGCAAATGGAGTTGGGATTCTTATGGTAACTCATGATTTCGTAACAGCTCTTCAATTAGGTGGAAACGTGTTGGTGATGAAAGAAGGAAAAATTATAGAATCCGGTGAAGTTCAATCTGTCTTCGATCATACCACAGAACCTTATACAAGGTCGCTGATTGAAGCTTACTCCCTTTCCTGTGCTTTCACGAAAGGGGCGGAATCATGATTAAAGTCAACAACCTATCAAAAGAATTTCACGAACAAGGCACAAGCAACGAGCTTCTGGCCGTTGATCATGTAGATTTTACTATTCAGAATGGTTCATTTTGCGCTTTGGTAGGAGAAAGCGGATCTGGTAAAAGCACTTTGGCTCAGCTCATGTGCGGTCTTCTGGTTCCATCTTCTGGAGAGGTACTGTTTGAAGGAAAAAACATTTCCCTCTGCCGGGGCAAGCAAAAGCAGGTACTGCGATCTAAAATACAGCTGATTCTTCAGGATGGCAAGGGAGCAATGGACCCTCGCTTTACGGTATATCGAATCATTGCAGAGCCAATTCGCAATTTCAGAAAACTCAGCAAAAAGGAAGAAGAACGGGAAATTAATGATCTTCTTACCATGATGGAGCTTCCCGAAGAGATCAAGATGCGAAAAGCTCATGAGCTATCCGGTGGACAACAAAAACGTGTATGTATTGCAAGAGCGTTAGCGGCTCAACCGGATGTGTTGATTTTTGATGAAGCAGTCAGTGGGCTGGATGTCCTGGTTCGTAAACATATTCTTGATTTGCTGAAGCGACTCCATCAGGAGCGAAAAATGACTTGCTTTTTCATTACCCATGACCTGGACGTTGCGCTATATCTTGCAGACCGTGTGATGGTGATGCGCTGCGGTAAGATTATCGAAGACCGTACATTTCACGGTTCGACAGACTGCTTTACACATCCGTATACCAAACTTCTGCTGCATTCTATTGCTCCATATTTGGGTTAAACCATTCAATAAATACGTATACCCTGCTGAAAAGCATGATATAAAAATAAATAAAGGAGATTTTGTACATGAAACTGAAAAAACTTTTAGCTTTCGGACTCGCACTTGTGATGTGCCTTGCTATGGCTGCTTGCGGCACGAACCCTGACGAGAAAAACCGATGCAGAGCCGGCCTCAATCACTGTCACCGAGAATTGGGACTTTTCTGTAGGCTTCTATCCTGTCATCACGCCTATGGTATCCAGCACTTACGGTGCCGGATTCTGGAGTCGTAATTTTTACAACACTCTGGTAAGCTACGATGATAACGGGAAGATCCAGGGCGAGTTGGCTGAAACCTGGGAAATCAGTGATGACGGCAAGACTTACACCTTCCATCTGCGTGATGGTGTCAAATTTTCTGACGGTACTCCTCTGACTTCCGAGGCAGTAAAGATGACCCTTGAAGCAGTAGTAACCCATCTGGGTCCCCAGAATGGTGCCTTCGGTAAGCTCACTACTTTGTTTGACAAGCTGGAAACCCCGGATGAAAAAACCTTTGTAATGACTTTGAAGACCCCTTATTACGCTGCTCTTGACAATCTGACCATGGCGCTGCCTCTTGGTATTGTGAATCCCGCAGCCTTTGAAGGCGGCGTAGAAAAGGCTTACGAGAATTGCGTGAGTGCAACTATGGGTACTGGTCCCTATATGTTTGACCGGGTCGAGGGAGATACCTATACCTTTATCCGCAATCCCTACTACTGGGGCGAAGCTCCTGAAGTGGACGAGTTCAAAGTCAAAGTGATTCCTGATAATGCTGCAAAAATTCTTGCTCTGCGCAACGGCGAAATCGATGCAATTCTCGGCTCCAGCAGACTTAGCGCAGAAGGCTACACGGAAATTTCCCAGGATGCCGCTTTCGGTCATGCCATGGATGACAGCACCAACCAAACTCGTTATCTGGGTATGAACCTGAATAAGGCTCCCTTTAATGATCCTCTTGTAAGGGAAGCAGTATCCTACGCTGTTAATCAGCAGGAGTTGGAAACCTCTGTTTTCGATGGTCTGGAGACTGCTGCCGAAACCCTCTTTACGAATGAAAAGCCCAACTGCGGTGTGGAGGTTAAGACCTATCCTACCGACATGGAAAAGGCAAAGCAGCTCATGAAGGAAGCTGGCTATGAGGATACCAATGATGACGGTATCCTGGAGAAGGACGGAACTTCTCTCGCCATTCATTTCAACTATTCTCAGAGCCTTGCAAGTGTTGATAATGCAGTTCTTTCTATTGCAGCTTCTCTTAAAGAACTCGGCTTCGATGTTACTATTGATGCAGTAGACATGAACACCTGGTATGGAGCCTTGATGTCTGGCGAATATGATCTGACCTTCTACAATACTGCTGGCGGTTCCTTTGACCCTGCAACAGATATGAGCAATATGGCTCCTGGCGCTATGGGTGATCCGATCCTCTGCCAGTTCTCTGCTTTCTTTGAGAATCCTGAAATTTTCGCAGAATTGGACTCCACTTCTGATTCTCAGCGTGTGCAGGAAATCTATGGAATGATTCTGAATGGTATTGCAGATCAGAATCTTCTGGTGCCTGTAACCGGCACTCACGATCTGGCTCTGTGGAATACTGATAAGATAACTGGCTATGACTTCTACACAGATGCCAGCTATGTAGACATTGCATCTGTTCATGTGAAATAATGTCCAGCAGTGTGGCTGAGGCGGTTACAAAAGAAAGACTTCATTCTTCAGGAGAAGACTATCTAAAATCCATATTTATTCTTGAAGCGCAACATGGTTCAGTTCGTTCAGTAGAGGTTGCTGAGTACATGAATGTATCTAAAGCGAGCGTTAGTCATGCAGTTGCTCTATTAAAAAAGAACGGATTTCTTAAAATGAATCAGGGCTATGACCTTGTTCTCACAGATTCTGGGAGAGCAATCGCAAGTAGCATCTATGAAAAACATTGCTATTTTAAGGATAGACTGATAAGCGCCGGTGTTTCTCCGGAAACAGCCGAAATTGAAGCTTGCCGCCTGGAACACTGTGTCAGTGAAGAATCTTTCCTCAAGGAAAAAGTTCCTTGACCGTATTTTTTACAGATTTGGTAGCGCTGTACATATAGCCTCATATATAAAGAGAAAACTTTTACAGCATGAGCTTCTTCCACTTTCTGATTTTGGTGCGGAAAGTGCCAAAGGGTGCCACGGTGTTGACATGGATAAACTTATAAACTTCCCATACCGCAGATTTTGTCGCCCCGTCTGCCCACTTGCGCCTATGGGGAGCAAAGAGATCCTCGCCAGTCATGGCGTCGATCATCCCATAGATTCCTCTGAATATTTGCGTCCAGCTTATTTCTGAGTTCATGGAGAGACTTACCAGCGTAGGTATCCGTGAACCACTGATACAGTTCCCCCAGCTGGTTCCACTTGAACTGATCGGACGGGGTTTTTACTTCCAGACCGTTTCTCTCATCCTGTTCCCACTTCAGCACAAGAGTTGTCCAGCCAACCTTATAAGCCAGATTTTCCGCCGGAGTACGGTCAACATCTTCCGCCCGAAGGTCTTTCATCTCTACTACGCATTATCCGGAACTGCTGGATGAATATGACCGAAATGACGGAATTTGTATTGTAAGAAACCGTAATGGCATTACAGCAGAAAATTTGAGCTATATATTGAAACGTAATGATATTAAAAAGAGTGATGCCTACCAGAGCGGTTTCTTTGAGGGAACAACGCCAGCATATGAAGCGTATATGCGCCTGAAGAAAAGCCTGGCTGCTTCAATCAATTAAGGAGGCAGCAGAATGGAGTTAGGACTAACAGTATGAGGAACAATATACTGCATGAATGTAAATATTGCTTGTATATGTGGACTATTGTCCTTGAAATGCTCCTTTAAATATGATATCATTAGTTCGAACAAGGCGAAATAATGAAATGGAGGCTCTGACATGATCGTTTTAGACCTCGAGTTAAAGGAAATTTATGGATTTAATGATTTTCATATCAATTTCAGTTATCCCAAAAAGATTGTCAATTCGATTATCGATCAGGAACATCTGAAAGGAAGAGAGCGATTTCGCTATAAGAAGGCTGTAATTCTTATGGGAGCAAATGCTACAGGAAAGACCAGCCTTGGAAAGGCTTTGCTTCGTATTTTTGGATATATGACTGATGGAAATCCAACACCGCTGTATGAGATGGTTGCAGGCGATAATGGATACTTCAGTATTGATTTTGTGAATGGTGATTATCGCCTGCAGCGGTTGTCAGCTCAGATTGATGCATCTAATCAGGAGATTGACATTCAGTATCAGACCGCAGACATTGATACGATGGATTCGTATGAAAAATGTGTAAAGAAACTGAAAGATCAAACGATAGAGGCAACCAGAACTACTACAGCACTTAAGAAGCTGGTAGGTGCTGTTCGATATCGTTTTGCATATCCTGAAATAGAAAAATCTTTGAAACTTACAGGTGCGAATAAAAGCATCTTGTTGAAGACGCTGCGTGCTGTTATCGGAACGCTTGATCCTACATTACAGGACGTTAGTTTATCAAGAGATTTAAAGGATACCTTTATTATTCGGCGCAGTGGAACGGAAATCATCATACAGGAAGGTAAACTGCTGAATCGTGAGATACTGTCCAGTGGTACAGCAGAAGGAATTGATGTCGCAATGTTCCTTGCTGCAATGGCGACAAAAGAGAGCAGTTTCTATTATTGTGATGAACATTTTTCTTATATTCAGAGCGATATAGAAAAACGGATTTTCGGTATTATGCTGGATCGTATCGGAGACGATGAACAGTTGATTTTTACAACGCATAATACAGATATGCTGGATTTGAACCTGCCGAAGCATAGCTATGTGTTTTTATGTAAACATCTGGAGGAAGGCGTATATCAAGTTTCTGCTGTTTCTGCATCGGATGTACTGAAACGAAATACAGACTCTTTACGCTGTGCGGTCGAGAATGATGTGTTTGACTCGCTTCCGCAGGATTCGCTTTTGGACGAGTTGGAAATGGGGTGGGTAGATGAACAATAAGTGCATCTATTATGAAACGAACCGTATGTAGTCCTGCAAGGACAACCAAAGTGCGCCTACGAGGCCAACGCGAAACAGGAGGATTCTTGTTAAACTTACTTTGTGAGGACGAAAGTCCGGATGTCCCTTGAAAACTGAATACTCATTCTTCAGGTACATTCCTGTTTGGTCGAGCCTTCGACTGCACGCCATGAAGCCCATCGGGGCGATAGCGGTTTCGCAGAAGCAAATGCCGGATTGCAACCGGCGGCGGTGTTAAAGCCTGACAGGGACAATGATACTTCCGTAATTCGCGGTCCGGCCATAAGGAAGGCGGGAAGGTTAAATTCCAATGGAGCAGTGAAGCACACTGCCGCCTGTGAGAAATCCTACATCTCTGGGGTAATAAGAAAAAGTACAGAGAAACCATATTTTCAGAAAGCGCTGCCGGGTGCTGTATCAGCATGATACCTGGCAGGCTTTATCCATATCAGTGTATGGAGATTGGAGACAACAGCATATGAAAGAAAACTGGGTTTATCGGCGAGGTGATTTATATCTCGCCAATCTCGGTGTTCCGGTCGGATCAAAGCAGGGCGGTGTTCGTCCTGTTGTGGTTCTTCAGAATGATGTCGGCAATTATTATGCGCCGACGATCACGATTGCTCCGCTGACATCGAAAATTGAGAAGAAGCGAAAGCAGCCAACGCATTTCTTTCTCCGTAAAGCAAAGGGACTGGCAAAACCGTCTATGGTATTGGCAGAACAGCTCGACACCTGCGACAAGATATGCGTGATTCGCTATCTTGGGAGGGTAAGTAAGGGGCAGATGCGTGGGATTGATGAAGCTGTAAGGATTCAGCTTGGTTATTACATTCCGGAACAAGTAGAGAAAAAAAGAAAAGGCAAATGCCGAAAGGATGGCGAAGAAGGCGATGGATAAACTGATTACAAGGAAGGAAGCAGCCAGTATACTGGGAATCAGCGTAAAAACACTGGATGCCGCAAGAACAGACGGTTTGATTTCCTATGTTCAGTATGTGGAAAACGGCTGCGTTTATTTCACAGAAGTGGGGATTCAGGAGTACATTGCCAAAATGTACGCACCGTGCAAAACCGATGGAACGTGCTGCGACATATCGCAAACCTCGAAGCTTTCGGCGGTGAAAATCGACATCGTTGAGTATGGACGATGAATCCGCAATAATGAAAGCATCAACAGGATTGGAGGTAATGATATGGCGGCAAGAAGAATGATGCTTCCCGATTATGGTACGGTGAGTATGAAAGGAACGCAGTATTATCGAACACGTGTAACAGATCAGCAGGGGCGGCGGGTTTCCTTATATGCAAGAACGAGAGAGGAACTGTACCAGAAGGAACAGGAAGCGATTCAGCAGATTGAGAACAAGACATATCGCCGCAGTACACCCACGGTGGAAGAGTATTGCGAGAAATGGCTGCTGATGCAGTCGGCACAGATCAGGATGACAACGTTGATTGACTATACATCGAAAGTGAAGAACTACATCATCAAGCCCTTGGGCGATATGCATATGGGGGATGTAACAGCGGATGACATTCGCCTGGCACTGTTGGCGGCATCGAAAAAGTCGGCATCTGTGTACAAATCCGTGAATGTCATATATAAATGTATTTTCGCGGCAGCAATGGAGAGTAAGATCATTGATGAGAATCCGACAATCTATCTGAAGAAGAATGTGGGCGGGATTCCGCAGAAGGATCGTCTTCCACTTACGGATGAGCAGGTGGATAAGCTGCTGGATGCCATTTACGGCTTACCGCCGTATGTGTTCGTGATGCTGGGGCTGTACGCAGGATTGCGGAGAGAAGAAATCCTCGGACTTCAATGGGATTCGGTGTATCTTGATTGCGAGGCTCCGTACCTTACTGTTCGGAGAGCCTGGCATACGGAGCATAATCGTCCGGTGATTCTGACAGAGCTGAAAACAAAGGCAGCGCATCGGAACGTCCCTATGCCGGACAATCTTCTGGAATGTCTGAAAGAGGCGAAGAAGACATCGACATCGGATTATGTGGTTGCAAATCGGGATGGAGACCCTTTGTCCTATACGCAGTTCAAGAGATTATGGCAGTATATCGTAACCCGTACCACCAAGGAACGCTGCTATTATCGCTATGAAGATGGCAAGAGGGTAAAGCATACGGTGAAGCCAGTTCTGGGGCAAAAGGCAGCACACAATGGAAATGTGGTTTACAGTCTGGACTTTGAGGTGACTCCGCATCAGCTGCGGCACACCTATATTACGAATCTGATTCATGCTTCGGTTGATCCGAAGACAGTTCAGTATCTTGCCGGTCATGAAAGCAGCAAGATCACCATGGATATTTACGCCAAGGTGAAATACAATCGCCCAGAGCAGCTCGCAGGAGTGCTGGAAGATGCTTTTGCATCGTGGGATTAAGAGTAAATCAGGAAAGAACTTAGGGCAGGGATGGTCAAAATCCCTGCCCTTTTTACATACATTCGACATCCTTGAAGGAAGTGTTGTACGCCATGATAATAAAAGTGACAACACGCAATGTATGAAGATAGACGAGGAGGAGAACACATGGCTAAAGGGAAAAAGCGTCCTGCCGAACTTCCGGAATATGGAACAGTGATGATGAAAGGGGTACAGTATTACCGCACCCGGATTACAGATGCAGACGGGAAGAGAGTGGCGATTTACGGGCTGACACGCGAAGAATTGTATGATCGGGTGGAAAATGCTCAGAAGAAAATCGCAGAAGTGGTTTTCCAGAGAGAGAATCCGACCGTGGAAGAGTACTGTGAAAAATGGTTGCTGATGCGGTCTGGAACGGTAAGAACTAATACGTTGGAAGGATACGCACGGATGGTGAATCGGTACATCGTGGGTCCGATTGGACAGATGTATATGGACGAGGTGACCACAGATGACCTGCGGCTGCTGATGGTTCCACTATCAAAAGGCTCTTCCGGAATGTATGGTCAGCTCAATATGCTGATTAAGAACATTTTTAATTCAGCAGAAGAGAGCAAAGGTGATTAAAGAGAATCCATCCAAAACGATTTGCGCAAGAGGCGGAAAGCCAGCGAAACGGCGCGAGGCTTTGACGGATGAACAGACTGCCATTTTGCTGGATAGCATTCGTGAGCTTCCACCGTATGTCTTTGTGATGATCGGCTTGTACGCGGGATTGCGTAGAGAAGAGATTCTTGGACTTCAATGGGACTGCGTATTTCTGGATGAAAAAACGCCGTACATTTCGGTAAGGCGTGCATGGCATGTGGAAGGCGGTAAGCCGGTAGTCAACACACTTTTGAAGACACCGGCAGCGAAACGAGATGTTCCGATTCCAAAATGCCTGGTAGCCTGTCTCAAGGAAGAAAGGGAAAAATCAGAATCGGAATATGTGATCTCGAATTCGAAGGGAACTGTTTTGACGGAAACACAGTTTGTGAGAGTCTGGAAGTACATAACAGTCCGTTCTACTGCAGAACGCTGTTATTACACCTATGTAAATGGACAGTCCATCAAGCATAGAATAAAGCCAAGGCTTGGTGAGCATCAGCCGAATAATCCCAAACTGGTGTATACGATGGACTTCAAGGTGACTCCGCACATGCTGCGGCACACCTACATCACCAATCTGATTTACAAAGGTGTTGATCCTAAGACGGTGCAGTATTTGGCAGGCCATGAGAACAGCAAAACGACTATGGACATCTATGCGAAAGTCAAGTATAATAAACCTGAGGAATTAAGCAGCGTTGTGAATGCAGGCGATATTGATGATTGGGATTGAGTGATTCTGACGGAGGAATTGAAGCCGAACAGCGAAGGCTTTTCGCTATGAAAGCTGTTTTCAAGCTGTTTTCGTTAAATTTCATCAAGCTTGTATTCATGCCTTTGCGCTCCGCAGCACTGCACATATACACCGTATTTTTCCCGCTTTGGCTTCCAGCGAGTAGCCGCATTGTACGCAATGCTGCCCTTTTTTACTGTTCCTATAAAAATATTCTTCTATCATGTCGATGTCAACGGGCAGCGTTTTACGGCAAGCGGGATAACCTGCGCAGGCCAGAAAAAATTTTCCGCTCTTGCTCTTTATCAGTTTCATCGGTCTGCCGCAGCTTGGACATTTTTTGCTTGCCCGCACGTAGCTGGCAAAAGTGTCGGCGTTCGTTTCTTCGTTTGCATTGGCGTCTATGGTTGTGCATTGATCCGTTGTTCTGCTCATCTCTAGAAATCCGTAGAGAGATTTCGCTGTGCGTGTCCCTTGTGTAAGTGCGTGCGTTCGAAACGAAAGGCTGGGTATATTTTTTGTACTTTTTTATCCTAAAAAAGGTTTGAAAAGGGTTGCGCTTAACCGAGTTCTTCACCCAAAGACGCGAAATCCCCGGAACCGTCCGGTTCCGGGGATTTTTCCGTGTCCAAAGAGTTGGGGCGGCCGTGCGGCCGCCCCGGTGCATTTGTATATTTATTTCTCTGCCTCATCAGCGGAGGCTTCAATGTCCTGCGACAGCTCGGCGGCCTTGGCCGCGACTTCTTCGGCGGCTTTGGGCGCGGCAGCCTGCGTGTTATCGGCGCCTCCGGCTCCGTTTCCGTCGGGGCGTCCGGATCCCTGCGCGGGCAGAATGGCCTCCGGCAGCTCCGGCTGGCTGAGGATCGCCTGGAGCAGCTCCATGTCCGTCATGATGCGCTCGGACTCGATGCCAAGCTCCTTTGCGTCGTGCTCGAGCACGGCGATGAGCAGGTCGTAGTAATCACCATCGCACTTGAGCGCCCTGGCGATCTGCGGCAGCGTCTTTTCGTGGAACGTGCGCAGTGAGCCCTCATCCGGCCCGAGGTATTCGAGCAGCTGCTGGCGCGCCGCGTCCTCGGACATGGTGCGGTCGATATAATATGTGCTGCCGTAGAGCCCATAGAGCACGCGCTGGGCGTCGAAGTAGCCGAGGCGCATGTTCTTGCGGCTCTGCTCGGCGTCGAAATTCAGAATGTTGCCGAGATCGACCGTCGGGCCGATCGTCGTCACATGCACGTCGTCCGGGATGCGGAAGCGCTTTTCGATGCCGAAGCCGAAGATGCGCAGGGCAATGATGTCCTTGCAGCCGTTTTCCACCAGCGCGTGGATGGGCACGACGTCCTGCACGCCGCCGTCGGCGTAATACTTACCGCCAAGCTTTTCCAGTCGGAATGCCGGCAGGTACGCGCTTGCGAGCAGCATGTCGCACAGTTCGTCCTCGTCAAGGTCGGAGGCTTTGAGCTCCAGCTCCTGATGGTCGGTCAGGGAGTAGGTGACGATGAAAAAGTCCGTGTCCGAGTGACAGATTTTGTCTGCGTCCACGACCTCAGCGACCCAGTTGCGCAGCGGCGTCACGTCGAAGCCGCGGTTGCGCACGATGTCTGCCACGCTGCGCAGCGTGCTCTTGAGCTCGGAGAGCGGGATGTCGCGGTTCATGAGCCGGCGCATTTCCTCGTCGTCCACGTCCATAACCTGGGAAAAGTGGATGTTGTTCCAGACGTTCTCGGCCTTTTCCAGATCGTCCATGACGATCATGGCGCCGTTGAGCGCACCGACGGACGTGCCGGACACGGCGGAAAAGCGGATGCCCGCCTCGCGCAGGGCCTTCCACGCACCGATCTGGTAAGCACCTTTCGCGCCGCCGCCCTCGAGCGCCAGACCATAGGTTTTGTTACGATCCAGTTTCAGTTCCATGTCGGTTCTCCAATCTGTAGATTTTTGCGGCATGGGGCGGCAGGTCAAATGCGCCCACGCCGTCACGCAGGACAATGTGGGTGCTGTCGGTGCAGTCGACGGCGCAGTCATACGCGCTGCGCACGAAGGCCAGCCTTGTCTCTTCGCACAGGCCGGAGCCGGGGCAGGTGAGCTCCACGTGGCAGCGCACCGGGTGCGCCGCGCGGTTGACGATCAGCAGCAGCGCCTCGTCCTCTGCTTCCTCGCCGAAGGCGTCCCGACCGTCCGCGATGACGCGCAGAACACACAGCACGTCGCCCGCCGGGGCGAACACGGCGACCTCGCCGCGTGTGAGCGCCGGGTGCGCGTGGCGCAGGGCCGTCAGCTGCGCGTACCACTGCAGCATCTGCGTGTCGCACATCTGCAGCGGCGCGCGGTTGAACGGGTCGCACAGGCCCTGCATACCGGTCTCGTCGCCGTAGTAGATCGACGGGATGCCCGGCAGCCAGAACTGCACGGCCGCCGCTAGGACCTGCAGCTGCGCGCCGCGCGCGGCCATGGCGTCCGTAATCTCGAGCGCCGCGAGCTCCGCGCGCGTGCGGCTGCGGGGGTCAAAGTCCAGTGCCAGCGCCGAGCGCGTGCGCGCCACGTCGTGGCTTGCCGTCAGATTCATGAGCGCGTAGTACAGCGGCCGCGGATAGTTCAGCCGCTGGCTCAGCAGCAGGTCGGCAAGCGCGCGCGCCGTGCTGCGCCCGGTCAGGAACGTCACCAGAGCGTCGCGCAGGGGATAGTTCATGACACTGTCGAGCGCGTCGCCGAGCGCGTACTGCCGCCGCTCGCCGTAGCTGACCTTCGTCACGGCGTCCTCCCAGACCTCGCCGAGGAGCACACTGTCGGGGTCCGCCGCTCTTTGGCAGCGCTGCGCATGTCGCGCAGCACATCGTCCGGCAGCTCGTCGGCCACGTCCAGCCGCCAGCCGGACGCGCCGTCGCGCAGCCAGGCCTTGACGATGCTGCGCTCGCCGGTGATCATATATTTGCGCCAGTCGGGATTGGCGGCATTGACGGCGGGCAAGTCCTTGAAATCCCACCAGCACTTATAGTCGTCGGGGTAGTGCGCGAAGCTGTACCAGCGCGCATAGACGGAGCTGCGGCTGTTGTAGGCGCCGCAGCCGGGTAGTGCCGGAAGCGGTTGAAGTACCGGCTGTCGGCCCCTGTGTGGGCGAACACACCGTCGAGCACGATGCGGATGCCGCAGTCCGCCGCGGCCGCGCAGAGCTTCTTGAAGTCCGTGTTCGTGCCGAGGATGGGTCGACCTTCCGGTAATCGCCGGTGTCGTACCGGTGGTTGGAAGCGCTCTCGAAGATCGGGTTGAGGTACAGCACCGTCACGCCGAGCTTCTGCAGGTAGTGCAGCCGGTCGGCGATGCCGCGCAGAGTGCCGCCGTAGAAATCAATGGGTGCGTATTCGCCCTCCGGCGTGTTGGCCTGCCACTCGACGGGTTCGTCCCAATCGGCGTGGTAGTGTACGGTCTGGCCCATGCGGCGGTGATGCTCCATGCCGCGCTGCGCGGTGGCGGAGCTGTCGCGCGCGAAGCGGTCGGGGAAGATCTGATACATCACGCCGGTGCGAAACCACGCCGGGGTCGTGAATCCGGCGCGATAGACCGTCAGACGCCAGCCGTCACCCGGTGCGTCACACAGCCGGGCGTCGGCCGTCCGGCGCGGCGCACAGCCAGCGGATGCCGCCGTCATTGCACGCGAGCCGAAAGCGGTAGCGCAGCGCCTGCGGCTCGGCGGGCAGGGTCACGGCCGCTTCAAAGCCGGCGGCAGTCTGCGTCATGGCGACGGTGTCGCTGTACGCATCGCCGTAGAGTTCCACAGCGGCGTCGAACACGAGCGCCTCCGTGTCCGCAAAGCGAGGCGCACGGCCGCACCGGTCTCGAGCGCGCCGATCGGGCTGCGGAAGGCCTCGTCAGCCGCGTCGTGCTTCGGCGTGGTGTCCTCCGGCAGCAGGAGCAGATACAGGTGCGCATAGTCCTCGGCCGAGCGCGTGAAGCTGAAGTCCTGTGACATGGCCTGCCGCTGTACACGGCAGTAGGCGTCATGATCGTCGTGATAGAGCGCGAGCGCGCGGCGGATCGTGTCTGCCAGCTCGTAGGCGTTGAAGTTTGCAAACGAGAAGCCGGTGCCCTCGCCGGTGAAGCGGTTATACGGCTGCACGCTGTCGCGCAGGCCGCCGGTCTCGCGCACGATCGGCAGCGTGCCGTAGCGCATGGCGATCATCTGCGACAGGCCGCACGGCTCGAAGCTTGACGGCATGAGCAGAAAGTCGCTGCCCGCGTACACGCGGTGTGACAGCGCCTCGTCGTAGCCGATGTAGGCGCACAGGCGGCCCTTGTGCCGCCACTCGGCGCTGCGCATGAAGTCCTCATATTCGGCGTTGCCTGTGCCGAGGAGCACGAATGCCATGTCCTCGCTGTCATGAGCTCGTCGAGCACGCACTGTACCAGGTCGAAGCCCTTTTGCGGCGTCATGCGCGTGACCATGGCGACAATGGGCGTGTGCGCGCCGATCTCGAGACCGAGCTCCCGGCACAGCGCGGCGCGGCAGGCGGCCTTGCCGCTCAGGTCGTCGGCGGAGTAGGGCGCGGCGATGCCGCCGTCGTGCGCGGGGTCAAAGACGGCGGTGTCGATGCCGTTGAGAATGCCGGACAGCTGGTGCTGCCGGGCGTTGAGAATCCCCTCGAGTCCCTCGCCGTAAGCCGCCGTGCGGATCTCACCCGCGTAGCTTGGGCTGACGGTGTTGATGTGGTCGGCAAAGACACAGCCGGCCTTGAGCAGGTTCGCGCAGCCGTTGAGCTCCATGAACTCAGGCGTGTAATAGCGCGCGTCGATGCCGAGCAGGTCCTGCACGAATTCGAACGAGAACTTGCCCTGATAGGCGATGTTGTGGATGGTCAGCAGCGTCTGCATGCGCGACTGCATTCTGCCGGCGTACTGCGTTTTCATCAGCATGGGCAGCACAGCCGTGTGCCAGTCGTTGCAGTGCAGGATCTCGGGCGTAAAGTCCAGCCTCGGCAGCGCCTCCAGGATCGCGCGGGCGAAAAACGCATACTGCTCACCCTCGGCCTCGCCGCCGAGGTAAATGCGGTCTCCGAAATAAAACTCGTTGTCCACGAGGTAAATGACGATGCCGTCGAGCAGCAGCCGCTCGATGCCGACGTACTGGTGCCGCCAGCCGAGGTCAATATAAAAATCCGTCAGATGCGTGACCTGGGATGCGTACTTTTCCTTGATCACGCGGTGGTACGGCGTGATGATGCGTGCGTCAAAGCCGAGCGCGGCCAGACTCTTCGGCAGCGTGCCGACAACATCTGCAAGGCCGCCGGTCTTGGCCAGCGGCGCGCACTCGGCGGCTGCCAGCAGCACGCCGGGGAGGTCGCAGCGGCCTTTTCGGCCAGCGCTGCGCGCAGTTCGGGTTTCATAGCGTCTCTCCTTTACCGGTTTGTGAAGGTGAAGTATACGGTGGCAAGCTCCGGCAGCGTCACGCGCGCCGAGCAGGGGAGCGCGCCGAAGGGCACGTCCTCGCTGCGGATCTCGGGCGCGTTGTGTACGCCGGAGCCGCCGAATTCCTCGCTGTCGCTCGACAGCAGCTCGCGCAGTACGCCGCGCTTGGGCAGGCCGATGACAAAATCGTCATAGCGCACGGGCGTGAAGTTGCACACGCACACGAGCCTGCGGCCGTTGCGCGCCGTGCGCAGGAAGGCAATGGCGCTGCGCTCGGCATCGTCCACGTTCAGCCACGTGAAGCCGTCCCAGCCGTCGTCGATGTCCCAGAGCGCGCGGCTGCCGCGGTAGCAGGCGTTGAGCGCGCCGCACCAGCGCTGCATGGCCTTGTGCATCGGGTAGTCGAGCAGCAGCCAGTCGAGCCCCTGCTTGTAGTTCCACTCGATGAACTGGCCGAATTCCGAGCCCATGAACGTGAGCTTCTTGCCCGGGTGTGCGAACTGATAGCCGTAGAGTGCGCGCAGGGTGGCAAACTTCTGCTCATAGGTGCCGTACATCTTGTCGAGCATCGACTTCTTGCCGTGCACGACCTCGTCGTGCGAAAACGCGAGGATAAAGTTCTCGGAGAAGGCGTACATCATTGAGAACGTCAGCTTGTCGTGATGATATTTGCGGAAGTAGGGGTCGAGCTCCAGATAGTCGAGCGTGTCGTGCATGAAGCCCATGTCCCACTTGAAGCTGAAGCCGAGGCCGCCGTCATAGGGCGGCTTCGTCACGCCGGGATAGGCGGAGGACTCCTCCGCGACCGTCACGCAGCCGGGCCACGCCGTGAGCACGGTCGTGTTGAGCTTTTGCAGAAAGGCGACTGCGCCGAGGTTGATGCTGCCGCCGTCGCGGTTCGGCGTCCATTCGCCGTCGCGCCGGGCGTAGTTGAGATACAGCATCGAGGACACCGCATCCACGCGGATGCCGTCGATGTGATAGCGGTCGAAAAACGACATGGCCGACGAATGAGAAAGCTCTGCACCTCCGGCATGGCATAGTCGAAAATGAGCGTGCCCCACTCCGGGTGCTCGGCCATGCGTGCATCCTTGCACTCGTAGAGCCGTGTGCCGTCAAAGCGCGCGAGCCCGTGTGCGTCCTTCGGAAAGTGCGCCGGGACCCAGTCCATGATCACGCCGATGCCGGCGCGGTGGAGCGTATCAACAAAGTACATGAAGTCCTGCGGCGTACCATAGCGGCTGGTGGGGGCGTAGTACCCGGTCACCTGATAGCCCCAGGAGCCCTCGTAGGGGTATTCCGTCACGGGCAGCAGCTCCACGTGTGTGTAGTGCATCTCTCGGCAGTAGTCCGCCAGCTCGTCTGCGACCGAGCGGTACCACGGCAGACCGGCCTCCGGCCGGCGCCAGGAGCCGAGGTGCACCTCGTAAATGCTCATCGGCGCGTGGTACACGTCGCGCGCGGCGCGGCGGCGCAGATAGCTCCGGTCGTGCCAGACGTAGCCCTCGATTGCCCAGACCTTGGATGCGGTCGCGGGCCCGGTCTCGCAGTGCGCGGCGAAAGGGGTCGGCCTTGAGCACCGTCTGGCCGTCGGGGCCGGTGACGGCGTATTTATAGAGCGCCCCGTCGCGCAGACCGGCCACGGTCTGCACCCACGTGCCGTCCGGCAGGCGGTGCATCGGTGTTGCCGCCGTGTCCCAGCCGTTGAAGTCGCCCACGAGCGCGACGCGCTGCGCGTGCGGCGCCCAGACAGCGAAGCGGTGCCCCGCCGCGCCGGGGAGCGCGTGGCAGCCGAATGTGCGGTAAGCGTGCACGGCCGCGCCAGTATGAAATTCTTGCAGCTCCGGCTCCATGGGGGAGCCGGGCGCGCGTCCTGTCTTGTCCATGGCGCGCCTCCAATATCCCAGTCTAGCACCATCATTATACCGTGCCCGGCATGAAATTCCAACAGTTTTTTGCGGCCTTGCTTTGACAATGCGCGCCGCAGCCGCTATACTTGTGACAGACAGAATGTATTTGGGAGGCACGGTATGTTTACCTTTAACCACTTTAATTTCAATGTCCTCGATCTCGAGCGCAGCGTGCGCTTTTACCACGACGCCCTCGGGCTGGAGCCCGTGCGCACGAAGGACGCGGCCGACGGTTCGTTCCGGCTCGTATTTCTGGGCGACGGACACTCGCCGTTTCAGCTCGAGCTGACCGGCCTGCGCGACCGCACGCAGCCATATGACCTCGGTGAGGGGGAGTTCCACCTTGCGTTTTCCGTGCCGGACATGGACGCCGCGCACGCAAAGCACGCGGCCATGGGCTGCATCTGCTTTGAAAATCCCGGCATGGGCATCTACTTCATCGAGGACCCGGACGGGTACTGGATCGAGATCGTACCGGAACAATAAAGCCCACACAGGAGACGGAAAACGTCTCCTGTGTTTTTTTGTATAGCGAAAACCACTCGCCTATCGCGCGAGTGGATCACTGGGTTTGAGCAGGCGTATTACATGAACGCCGGGTTCAATGCCGAGGGCGACTATGCGCTCTATCCGATCTATGTCCTGCGTGGGCAGGGCATGGCCGGACGCAGAGGTTTTCTGCGCGGGCGGGATGATAAAATGGATAGAATGACCGGCGCCCCACAGAAAAATGTGCGCTCAGTCGTCCGGCGCCGACAGCCGGCAGATGTCGAGCACGGACACTTCGAACGCCGTACGCTCGACGGCGCCGGTGTCCAGCACCTTGATGTAGCTGCGGCTTTGCAGCCGCCCTTCGAGGGACACGCGCGTGCCCACGTCCCAGAGTGCGGTCTCGCACGCGCGCGCACCCCAGGTGATGCACGGCAGGTAGTCGCTGCGGCCGTAGTGCCGGTTCACGGCCAGCATCAGGTCGCAGATGTCGCGCCCCATCGGTGTCGTGCGCAGGTTCGGCGGCTTGCAGAGCGTACCGCTGAGCAGGATCAGGTTGCGGTCATACGGCTCGTCGCTGAGCGAGATGTCGCGCGCGAACACCGTGATGACCAGCTTCGCGCCCGGCCCGCGGCGGTTGTTGAACGAGCGCACATCGCCGATCACGCACAGTCGTGCCGATTCCTCCAGCGGCATCTCGGCCAGCAGCCGCTCGCGCACGACGACGTTCACGCAGTCGATCGTGCCGGACAGCCGCTGCGTCTCGAGCGGGAAGGTGAAAAAGCGCTCCTGCCGGTTTTCGTGCGACAGCACGGGCGGTGCCGCCAGCGTGCCGCAGAGCTCGGCATAGTTGTTTTGTTCCAGTTCGTCCATGTGCTGCACCTCTCTTGTTGAGTACCACAGCCTATGTGCCGGCGGCGGAAAATATGCGTCTTGTGCAATGCGGCCGGACGCGGTATAATAAGAGCACCTATTTTTCGTGTCTCATCAGAAAGGACGAACGATCATGGAACTTCGAGAGATTCTTTCCCGCTGCGACCACACGCTCCTGCGCGTGGATGCCACCGCGGCGGAGATCCGCGCACTCTGCGATCAGGGCATGCGTTACGGCTGCGCTAGTGTGTGCATCCCGCCGTGCCATGTCGCCGGGGCGAAGAAATATGTCGGCGACCGCCTGCGCATCTGCACGGTCATCGGCTTCCCGAACGGGTACAACACCCCGGCTGTCAAGGCGTTCGAGGCGGCCGAAGCCATCCGCAACGGTGCCGACGAGGTGGACATGGTCATCAATCTGGCCATGGTCAAGGACGGCTGCTGGGACGATGTCGCGGCCGATATCCGCGCCGTGCGTGAGGTCAGCCGCGGCCGCATCCTCAAGGTCATCATTGAGTGCTGCCTGCTGACCGAGGAGGAAAAGCGCATGCTCTGCCGCATCGTGTCCGACAGCGGAGCTGACTATATCAAGACCTCCACCGGCTTTTCCACCGGCGGCGCCACGGCGGACGATGTGCGTCTGCTGCGCACCTGCTGCCCGCCACACGTGAAGGTCAAGCCGCCGGCGGCATCGCAAGCCTTGCCGACGCGGAGGAGTTATCCGCCTCGGCGCAGACCGGCTCGGCACCAGCCGCATCGTGAAGATCGCCATGGCGCAGGAGCAGCAGGCCGCCGAGGCAGCGGCCGCGCCGCAGCAGCCGGAAGCGGCTGCCCAGCCGGAAACGCCGGAACAGCAGGACACCACTTACTGAGTCTGCCGGGCGGCGAGCTTTTGCCGAACGGTTCGCCCCAGCCACACGCCGGGGATGGCAAGTCCAAACCAGAACAGGGTATACAGCGGGCAGATCTGCCCGAGGACGTTGAGCGGCCGGTCTGCATAGCTCCAGACGTTCCAGCCGAGGCGCAGGTTGACGAGCACGCCGGTGAAATACTCCACCGTCGTGACGGCGGCCGCGCACAGCGTCCAGCGCCGCCAGAGCACGGTGCGCTCGCGCCCCGCGATCAGATAGATCAGCACGGCGCACACGCCGCCGCACAGCAGCATCGACCAGTGCGTCCGGCCGCGCCAGAGCAGCTCCAGCCCGCCGTAGCCCAGTCCGCCGGCGGTGATACACAGCCGTATTCGAGTACTTTCATATGGCTTCGCCTCCGTTGAGGAGTATGTCCCCGGGAGGTGTGGTTCAGTCCGCATTTTTTGCCGCCCGGCGCAGAAAACCCTTGACAGATCGCGCCGGGACTGCTATAGTATAAAAGCTGACAACAAAGTGGGCGCCCTTTGGGCAGCCTCACCCGGCCGCAAAGGCGGTCCGCGGTCAATAAAACCCGCTCCCGTCTGGGAGGTATGTGTGTTTTATGCGCGCGGATGTGTCTTGCATCCGTGCTTTTTTGTTCCCGGAGCCACCGCTCCCGATGCAACCAATGGAGGTGTGTTCGTATCGCAACTGCAAACTATCAGATCAACGAAGAGATCCGCGATAAGGAAGTCCGCGTCATCGGCGCTGACGGCGCTCAGCTGGGCATCATGTCCTCGGCCGCTGCGCTGGAGATCGCCGAGGGGAAGGACCTCGACCTCGTGAAGATCGCTCCGGGTTCCAACCCGCCGGTCTGCAAGATCATGGATTACGGCAAGTACCGTTTCGAGCAGGCCAAGCGCGAGAAGGAAGCCAGAAAGAATCAGCATGTGATCGAGTCAAGGAGATCCGCATGTCACCCGGCATCGGAGAGAATGACTTCAACACCAAGCTGAAAAACGGCCAGAAGTTCCTGCAGGGCGGTGACCGTCTGAAGGTGACCATCCGCTTCCGCGGCCGTGAAATGGCGCACACCAATATCGGTGAACAGCTCCTGCGTGATTTTGCCGCCAAGTGCGCGGACATTGCAAACCTCGACAAGCAACCCAAGCTGGAGGGACGCAATATGTCCATGTTCCTGTCGCCGAAGCCGCAGAACACCAATAATAAGAAGTAAGCAAACCAAGGAAGGAGAAAATACAATGCCCAAACTGAAATCTCACAGTGGCGCGAAGAAGAGATTCAATCTCACCAAGAACGGCAAGGTCAAGCGTGCCCATGCGTTCAAGAGCCACATTCTCACCAAGAAGGATACCAAGCGCTGCCGTCGTCTGCGTTCCACCACTTATGCGGATGCGACTACTGAAGCGACCATCAGAAAAATGATTCCTTATAAATAAGGATTGACCGCACAATAGGAGGAAACAACAATGGCAAGAGTTAAGGGCGCGATGATGACGCGCAAACATAGAAAAAAGATCCTTGGCCTCGCGAAGGGCTACTGGGGCAACAAGTCCCGCCACTATAAGATGGCCAACCAGCAGATGATGAAGTCCGGTCGCTACGCTTACGTCGGCCGCAAGCAGAAGAAGAGAGACTTCCGTCAGCTGTGGATTACCCGTATCAGCGCCGGCTGCAAAGCCAACGGCATGAATTACTCCACCTTTATGCACGGCCTGAAGCTGGCCGGCATCGACATGAACCGCAAGATGCTCTCCGAGACTGCGATCCATGACCCCGCTGCGTTCACTGCTCTGTGCGAGCAGGCGAAGGCTGCCCTGAACTGAGTTTCCAAGTTAAAAACCCCGCCATCCGACCGGATGGCGGGGTTTTTGTATGTTCTTCAGTCGACCTGCCGCGCCACGACCAGAAAGCGGCCGTTCGCCGTGTGGTAGGCGCAGGTGGACAGCGTCAGCAGCCGGTCGCCGGGCCGAATCGTGATGCCGGTGTCGTAGCAGCGGTTTTCTTCAATGAATGCGCAATACTGCGCAAACTGCTGCGCGTCCGTGCCGACGCAGTCATAATATCGAAAGGCGTCAGAGTCCTCGGCGGGGATCTCCGTTTCGATCGCGGCCACTACCTCATACGAATGGGAGGCATAGAGCGTGTCAAACTGCACGATCGGGTGCGCAGCGCGAAATGCCGCATCCTTGTAGGAGATCAGGGAGCCGAACATGCTGCCGTCTTTCATGTGGTGCCCGTAGATGAGGATGTTGTCCGCCGTGCGCACATCGCAGTTTTCGGCGACATACAGCGTGCCGCGGTACGACCACTTGCCGTAGAAGTCCATGTGCAGGTACTTGCCCGGCGTGTCGGGGGCAAACATGACGACGTTGTTGATGTTGGTGCCGTCGATCCGCAGCCAGCCGATCGTATCCGCATTGTCGGCGGAAACTGCACGCACCTGCTCCATGGCCTCCGCACTGGCTGCGTCATGCGCGGCGGCGAGCGCCTCTGCGACAGCGCGGTCGCTGCGGTCACTGTGCCAGTACCAGCCGAGCACGCCAACGCAGACCAAGAATCCGACGATGCAGAGGACGCGGATCACGATGAGAACGGTTTTTTTCATACAAAACTCCTGATAAGAAAATGGGCAGTGTCATTTGACGCTGCCCATTTTAACTGCATGAGAGTGAAGATCAGGCGCCGTGGTGCTTGCTCTTCCTGCGGTTGTAGTAGGTCGCAACGAAGGTCGCCACGAAGATCACTGCCAGCGCAATGACCAGCCAGATCAGACGTGTGTCGCCGGTCTTGGGGGTGTTCGACTTGCTGCCGTCCGGATTATTGCCGTCCGGATTGTTGCCGTCCGGATTGTTGCCGTCCGGATTGTTGCCGTCCGGATTATTGCCGTCCGGATTGTTGCCGTCCGGATTATTGCCGTCCGGATTATTGCCGTCCGGATTATTGCCGTCCGGATTATTGCCGTCCGCCGATTATTGCCGTGCCGCCGATTATTGCCGTCCGGATTATTGCCGTCCGGATTATTGCCGTCCGATTATTGCCGCCGCCGTTATCGCCGCCGTTGTTGCCGCCGGATTATTGCCATCCGGGCCATTCCCGTCCGATTGTTGTTGGGTCGGTGCCATTGCCGTTGTCGCCGCCGTTATCATTGCCCTCGCCGAGGATGACAACGATATTGATGTAGTGCAGACCGAAGTTCGTGGCAAACGCCTTGATGGTATTCGTGCCCTTGACATGGATGCCCGTGCCGCCGGGGTAGGTGACCCCGCCGACGCCGACGATGGTGGCCTCCTGAACATCGGCATCAATGCTCCAGTCGTAGACATGGTGGTTGGTGCAGGTGATGGTCACGGGGGACCACGCCGTCACTTCCATGCCGGCATGATAGGGCTTCGTGTGCGTGCCGAGCGCGTCCGTGTAGGTCACGGAGAAGGCCGCATCGTGGTCATAGTCGCGCAAGACTGTCAAAAACAGGTGCGTGCTCACGCCCGCCACGTCGCCGGCCGCTGCCGGGGTCGTGCCGAACGAAAACAGCGACAGCGTGAATGCCAGCAAGAAGATGGCAATCATGAGTGCCTGCTTGCGATGAGTTGCTTTTTTCATGTTGATTACATCCGCCTTTCGCATTAGCTTGTGATCGATAAAAAGAGATCGCGCGGGAGGCGCGGTTGGGAACGGTTGCTGTGGGTGACAATTGCATTGTTTACAGTCTATTCATAAAATAACACATTGATAATCACTCGTCAACAACTATAATGCATGAGACGCGGAAAATGTTGCATCATTTTGCAAATGTGCCGAATTTTTTTACCGTTTGCGCATTTTTTTCACAGAGCGGCGCCATGTGTCCGGCAGTGGTGCTGCGAGTGAAAAAAAGCATCGGATCAAAAGCAAAGAAATCCCATAAATTAGGTTTGACAATCGCCGGGCGGAGTGTTAACATTACGAAATGCTGATTAACGGGGTTAACAAAAGGAGGATGGTTCATGGAATTGCAGCGACTGACTGAGGAATTGCTGCTGACGGTTACTTCTTTGAACCGGTCCTGCATACCGCAGAGTGTGCAGGAGCACCTGAAGGGCGAAAACTTCCTGCTGAGCTACCTCGATGAGCACGGCGGGTGCAGTACGCCGGGCGTGCTGCGTGAGGTCCTGGGCGTGAGCGCGCCGCGCACGGCGGCGATGCTGCGAGCGCTTGAGGAAAAGGGAATGCTGCGCCGCTGCGCCGACAGTCATGACCGGCGCCGCGTTGTCGTGCAGCTGACAGAGCTCGGCCGCCGGACGGCGGAGCAGATGCACACGACATTGTGTGCGCACGTTCAGCATGTTCTCAAGCAGCTGGGTGAACAGGATTCCCGCGAGTTGATCCGGCTGCTGGGCCGCATCACGGAGATCGAGGCAAGCGCCTGAACGGTGTGCGCGGATGCTTCGATGCAGGATGTATAAGGAGACAGTTTTATGAAGAAATATATTCAGGAACACAAATATGTGCTGCTGGTGTTGTATTTGCCCATTTATCTGATCTGGTTTGCGCTGGTCGAGCGCATGGTGCCCTCGACGGCGGGGTGCTTCGTATCGTATCTGCCGCTGGACGACAAATCCCGTTTTTGCCGGGATTCATTCTGGCGTATGTGCTCTGGTACCCGTTTTTGATCATTCCTGTCGTTGTGACGCTGCTCAAGGACGATCGCCGTGCGTTTATTCGCTATGCGGCGTTCATCATCGCGGGCTTTTCCATCTCGCTGACAATCTGCATGATCTGGCCGAACTGCCAGCTGCTGCGTCCGTCGGATGTGGATACGGGCACGCTGTGCGGTTGGCTGGTCAACGCGATCTATTCGGCTGACACGCCGACGAACGTACTGCCAAGTATGCACGTGGTCGGCTGCATGGCCGTTCTGGCTGTGACGTTTGACAGCAAGTATTTAAAAAAGGTGCGCATCCCGGCAGTCATCATTGCCGTCGCAATCTGCGCGGCTACGGTGTTCGTCAAGCAGCACTCCATTCTGGATGTGTTTGCGGCGCTTGCGCTGTCGCTGGTGCTGTATCTGATCATTTACGTAGCGGCACGCCGGGCTGTGGACCGGCGTCAGCCGTCGGCTGCCGCCTGAGAGAAACCAAACAGAGAAACAGATAGACGAGGATAAAGAGGATAAATATGAGCGACCCGAAGATTCTGAAAAAGATTGAGCAGGAAAACCAGAAGTACAAACCGAAGCCGGCGGTCGTGGCCGTCTACTGGATCCTGCGTCTGATCGTGATCGGCGTCATGGTCATGACGATCATCCATAAAAACTATGAGAGCACGTTCGTATGCGTGCTGG
>VOFG01003805.1_pt1 | contig 33336 bp, 42 predicted proteins | sample 5384171 | NCBI WGS metagenome assembly VOFG01 (sample SAMN12384726, study PRJNA508395) | human gut metagenome | isolation source: healthy gut F | host: Homo sapiens
TCAGCATCTCAAACGTGTTGATTCAAAGCTCGGTCAACTCCTTCGGCGCAAGCGTCGTCGCGGCAAACACCGCAGCTGCCAGCATTGAGGGCTTTGTCTACACGGCAATGAACTCCGTGTTCCACGCTGCCATCACCTTCACCAGCCAGAACCTCGGCGCGGGAAAAATCGACCGCATCAAAAAGGTGCTCACCGCCTGCCTGACGACGGTTCTGATGATTGGGCTTCCGCTGAATCTGATCTGCTATCTCTTCGGGCCGAATCTTCTTTCCATCTATGTCTCCAGCGCCGACGCGACATATGAGCACGTCATCCACTACGGCGTCATCCGCCTGCACCGCATCGGCTGCATCTATTTCCTGTGCGGCATCATGGAGGTCATGTGCGGCATGGTGCGCGGGCTCGGAAAATCCTGGCTGCCGATGTTCGTCACGGGCGTGGGCGCGTGCCTGAGCCGGATCATCTGGATCTATACGATCTTCCAGGTGCACCACACGCCGGAGGTTCTCTATTCCTCCTATCCCATGAGCTGGATTTTTAACGCTCAGCATGCACGCCGTCTGCTTCTTTGTGATCTATCGCCAATATGAACGAAAACTGGCGGGGAATACGCCCGCCGCAACCTGAAAGGAAGGATTTTATGCGCGTTATCGACATGGCGGATATCATCCGCGCCATGCAGAATGAAACCCAGTTTGTCCTGCGCTGCGAAGAGGTGTTCCACGACAAGATCAGCTCCGCCTGCGCGTCCATCCTCTCGGCGCAGCCCAAAAGCCCTTCGTCTGCCTGACGGGCCCCTCCGGCTCGGGCAAGACGACGACCGCCATGCGCCTGAAGGAGTATCTGGAGAATCTCGGCGTAAAGGTGTGCCTGCTGAGCATGGACAATTTCTTCCTGCCGCTGGACCAGCGCCCGCCGGAGGCAACCGACTGGGAGTCTCCCTATTGCGTCAACCGTAAGCTTCTGCTCGATACCGTCGATAAACTCAGCCGCGGCGAGACGGCGCAGGTGCCCTGGTACGATTTCAAGGCGAACAAAACCGGCGGCTACACCCCCCATGGAGGGAAGCCGCGAGGCAATCATCATTGCCGAGGGCATCCACATGCTCAACCCCCTTCTCTTTGACCCCATGCGCTCGCGCGCAACGGGCATCTATGTCGCGCCGCGCACGAGAATCATCACGCCCGACGACCGCATCGTCAAGCCTGAGCAGGTGCGTGTGGCGCGGCGCATGATCCGCGACTATCTCTCGCGCGGCAGGACGCTGCGTGAAACGATTGAGCGCGCGCAGTCGGTCGACCAGGGCGAGGTGCAGTATATTGCCCCCCAACAAGCCGAATGCCTCCATCCACATTGACACCTTCCACGACTATGAGCCGTGCATCCTGACCAAGTACCTGCGCGAGATTCCGAAGTTCTCGGAAGAGCTGACGCCGGAATTCATGCGCGCGCACGGACTGGACATTCTCATGGACGTCGTCCGGGAGCTGCCGCCGCTGACCACGGGCTATGTGCCGAAGGATTCCATTGTCCGCGAATTCGTCGGCGGGAGTATTTTCAAATATTGATTGCAAAAACCGCCGGAACGTATTTCCGGCGGTTTTTTCGATTTTTTCGAAAAAATTCCGGATTTCCGGTTGACATTTCTCCGGACCTCCGGTATAATAGTCCAGCTTGCGTAATGCAGGCAATCCTTGCCGCAGAGGGATTCTGCGGCCATAAGTCCAAAAAAGGAGGTGCAACATCATGGCAAAGCTTTCCGCAAAGTATGAGATCCTCTATATCATCGATCCCGCGCAGGGTGAAGAGGGTATCGCGGCTCTCGTGGAAAAATTCAAGGGCATCGTGGAGAACCACGGCACGCTCACCAGTGTTGACGAGTGGGGCAAGCGTCACCTTGCATACCCGATCAACGACCTGGTGGAAGGCTACTACGTCTACATGACCTGTGACGCCACGCCCGACATGCCCGCAGAGCTCGATCGTGTGTTCAAGATCACCGACGGCATTCTGCGCTCGATCATCGTGGCTGTCGAAGAGTAAGGAGGACTCACATGCTGAACCATATCGTTCTCATGGGTCGTCTTACCCGTGACCCCGAACTGCGCCGGACCGGCAGCGGCGTCGCGGTCGCGTCCTTCACGCTCGCTGTCGACCGCGATTTTGCAGCGCAGGGCGCGGAGAAGGAAACGGATTTCGTTGATATCGTTGCATGGCGTAACACGGCGGAGTTCGTCTCCCGCTACTTCACCAAGGGCCGTATGGCTGTGGTGACGGGCAGGCTTCAGATCCGCAACTGGACCGACAAGGAAGGCAACAAGCGCCGCTCGGCAGAGGTCGTGGCAGACAATGTCTACTTCGGCGACTCCAAGCGCGATGGCGCCGCTCCCGGCGGTTTCGACCAGACGCCGTCTTACCCGCAGGCGCCCGCCTATCAGGCTCCGGCAAATCCTGCGCCCGCTGCGTCCGGCTTCTCCATGCTCGAAGACGACGATTCCGAGCTTCCGTTCTGATCGGCTTTTTTCCCAACGAATGTTTCCACAAGACAAGATAGGAGGATAAATTATGGCAATGGCTAATGATCGTGTCCATCCTCGCAAGCGCAAGAAGGTCTGCTCCTTCTGCGTCGATAAGGTTGCGCACATCGATTTCAAGGACACTGCAAAGCTCCGCCGTTACCTGTCCGAGCGCGGCAAGATCCTGCCCCGCCGCACGACTGGTACCTGCGCTGCCCATCAGCGTCAGCTGACGGTCGCCATCAAGCGCGCCCGCCACATCGCCCTGCTGCCCTACGTAGCAGAATAAAACACGCAAAAAAGTCCGTCCGGTTTCGGACGGACTTTTTTATGTTCGCCGAAAGCAGTAGCTTTCGGCGAGAGGGGATTGCGCCTTGACTGCGCGCAAGCTTTTCGCGCTTCGCGTGAAAAGCTCACACTTGCAAGGCGATCGGTATCTTTCCGGTCGGCATAGCCGCCGGATAAGATGATTTTGATTTTATTTGCCGCCTGCGGGCGGCAAACTCTGCGAGGCGGATGCGGACGCACTGCCAGCGAAAAAGAACTGCCATGTTTTCGATCACGCTCATTTGTATGGGGAAGCTCAAGGAGAAGTTTTATATTTCGGCGGCGGAGGAATACAAAAAACGGCTGGGGGCGTTCTGCTCGTTTCAGCTGCTGGAGCTGCCGGAGTATAAGCTGCCGGAGGACCCGAACCCCACGCAGATTGCGCAGGGGCTTTCCAGGGAGGCAGAGCTGATCCGCGCAAAGATTCCGAAGGGAAGCTTTTTCTGCGTGCTTGCGCCGGAGGGGAAGATGCTCTCTTCCGAGGAACTGGCGGGAAAGCTTTCCGATATCAAAAAAAGCGGCAGATCGAGCGTCTGCTTTCTGATCGGCTCGTCGTTCGGCGTGGATGCGGGGCTGAAAAAGCAGGCGGATGTTCTTCTCTCCATGAGCCGCATGACGTTTCCGCACCACCTTGCGCGCGTGATGGCGCTCGAGCAGCTTTACAGAGCCGAGTCCATCCAGGCGGGAACAAAATATCATAAATAGCAGCACGGCGGGCGCGAAAAATCTGGCGTCCGCCGCCTTTTGCGGGCATTTCCGGATCTTTTTTCTTGCCTTCGCTTCCTTTTTCCGTTAAAATAAAGGCGCGTGCCGTAAAGAAACGGTTACGTTTCCGCGCTTCGCGCCAATCTTTTCGGAAAGGATGCTATTATGAAGAAAACCGCCGCCTCCTCCCGCTCAGACCGGCAAAGCCCGGTGCTGCGCGGAGTGCTTCCTGCGCTGTGCGTGGTGCTTGCCGCGTTTGCCTTTGTTTCGCAGCCGCCGCGGGAGCTGCTGCACGGCTTCTGGCAGATCTTGATCTCTGATGCCGGGCTCATCACCGACCCTGCCGTCACCGGCGGCGCGGGCGCCGCGCTTCTCAATGCCGCGCTGGTGCTGGCGTTAAGTACGGCACTGGTCTATGCGATGCACCTTCCCGTGACGGGTCTGACATTTGCGTGCCTGTTTATGATGGCAGGCTTCAGCCTGCTGGGCAAAAACCTGCTGAACATTCTTCCCGTGCTGCTCGGCGGCTGGCTCTACGCAAAATTTCAGGGCGAGCCGTTCTCAAAATATATCTACCAGACGCTGTTTTCCACGTGTCTTTCCCCGCTGGTGAGCTTCTGGCTGGTACATCTGCCCGGCTGGTGGTGCATTCCGGCAATGCTCTTTTCCGGCGTTGCCATCGGCTTTTTCGTGCCGCCCATCGCGGGCTATACGGTCAAGCTCCATCAGGGCTTCGATCTTTATAACGTCGGCTTTGCCGCGGGCTTTCTCGGGCTCGGCATCGCCAGCATCTGCAAGGGGCTGGGCGTCGAATTTGTTACCGAGCTCCAATGGGGCTTTGAAGACCACGAGACGTTTTTGTGGCTGCTGCGCGTGATTCTGCTGGGGCTTTTGCTCGCGGGCATCTATCTCGGCTGCCGCCGACCGCGCGATTATACGCCGCTGCTGCGCCATTCGGGCAGATCGGTTGCGGACTTTATCCTGATGGACGGCGCAGCGCCGACGCTGGTCAACATGGCGTTTACGGGCGGAATCGGGCTTGTGTACCTGCTGGCATTGTATCCGTTCGGCGTGCGGCTCAACGGACCGTTGGTCTGCTGCGTGCTGAGCATGACGGGCTTTGCTGCGTTCGGCAAGCACCCGAAAAATATTCTTCCGGTGATGGCAGGCGCGTGCCTGGCCAAGGCGCTGCTTGTCGCCGTGCCGTTCACCGCGCCGGGTCCGCTGCTTGCCGTGCTGTTCTGCACGGGGCTTGCGCCGATTGCCGGTCAGTTCGGCGTTTTCTGGGGCATGGTCGCAGGATTTCTGCACATGACCATCGTCCAGAACACCTCCATTCTGCATGGAGGCATGAATCTTTACAACAACGGCTTTGCCGCAGGATTGGTCTGCGTGCTGCTGCTTCCGATCATTGAAGCGCTGCGCAGCCGCTCGAAGGAGGAACCATGAAGCAACGACATCCGCAAGCCCGGCAGAAAATGAGCCGGATTATTGACGAAATCGGCGCGGCGCTGTTTGCCTGCGGCGCGACGGAGGTTTCCCTCCGGCTGAAAAAAGAACCGGAAGGACTGCGCCTTCTGGTTCAGAGTGATTATACTGCCGAACATCGTCCGAAGCTCGAGCGGCTCTCGAAGCTCCTGCAGCCCGAAATCCGCGACCCGGCGCTTGCCGAAACATTCTGGGAGCTTGCAGGCGCCGATCTGGCGCACGACACGTCGGAGCTGGCGCTGGTCGGGCAGATTTTAGACGGCGCGCACGTTGCCATCGAGGACGCGGGCGTCAGCATGGACCTGTTCGTCGCCCGCTGAAACGCTCTGCCGCGAGGAAATCACAAGCGGCTGCCCCATCACGGGGTGCGTAAGCTCCAGCCTTGCCGCCAGCAGCTGCTGGCAGAACAGCCCGTGCGTGCTGGAATAAAGGGCGGACGCGGGCGAGCAGTACTGTGGGTCTCCGAGAATCGGAAAGCCTGCCGCCTTGCAGTGCAGGCGCAGCTGGTGCGTCCTGCCGGTCACGGGGTTCAGGGCAAGGATGCTCGTCTGATGGTCGGACGAAATGACCCGGTAGCGGCTGACGGCGCGCTTTCCGCGCGGGTCGACCATGCGCAGAAGGCTTCCGTTTCCAAGCTTATAGACCGGCAGCGCAATTTCGCCCGCGGGCTGCTCCGGGCAGCCGAAGACCGAAGCCAGATAAGTCTTGTGAATCGCGCCGTCTTTCATCAGCTGGCAGAGCTTTGCGTGGATGTGCGCGTTTTTTGCCAGAAGGACCACGCCGAAGGTGTCGCGGTCGAGCCTTGTGACGGGGTGGATGCCGCAGGGCTGGTCTGTTCGCTCATAATAGCCCAGCAGCGCGTTTGCCAGCGTCCCCTCATTTTTGCGCGGTGACGGATGGACAAGCTGCCCGGCGGGCTTGTCGAGCGCGATCATGTACGCATCCTCATATAAAATATCGATCGGCAGCGCCTGGGCAAGAAGCCCTCGGGCGCTTCTTCTATGCGCACGGTGATTTCCTGCCCGGGCTTGACGTGCGCGTTGGTGTGGACGGGCGCGCCGTCGAGAAAGAAAGCATTCTGCCATTTGAGCCGCTTGACCAGCCCCGAGGAAAGCGCCAGCTCGCCACGCAGAAACGTCAAGAGTTCCCCTTCGCGCTGCGCCGTATGGGAAAGCAGCATGCGCGCTCGCCTCCTTTCGGATTTTCCGGACGGTATCGTCCGGAATTTCTATATTCTACTGCAAAGCGCGGGCAATCGCAAGCGGTCTTTCATCCGGCACGCTCCGGCTTTTTTTCACAGGATGCCGGCGCTTCGTCCGGCGTGCGTGCGATGATGGACCGGTAGAGCTGGCAGCAGAAGACCGCCAGCAGCGGAAAAACGATCATTCCTGCCACACCCATCACGCGGTAGCCCACGTAGAGCGCTGCCAGCGTCACCACCGGCGGAAGCCCGAGGCTTCCGCCGAGCAGCCGCGGCTCAAGCGCCTGCCGTGTCAGCGCCGCCACCGCATATAGCAGCAGCAGCCCCACGCCGCAGCGCGTGTCGCCCCGCAGAAACTGCGCCATGCTCCAGGGAATCAGCACCGTCCCCGTGCCGAAGACCGGCAGTGCGTCGATGATCGTAATGAGAAGCGCGAACAAAAGCGCGTACTCCACGCGCAGAAAGAAAAAGCCCGCCGTCAGAATCAGAAACGTCACGCCCATGAGCTTTCCCTGCGCCCGCAGCCACGCGCCGAGCGTCATGGACAGGTGCGTGCGTACCTTCGAGGCTTCTGCCGCCAATCTTGCGGCACATGGCGGACATAAAGCGTCTGCAGCTGCGACAGCTGCGAGGAAAACATGAAGCTCGACAGAACTGCCGTTACCGCGCCGAGGACCAGATCCGGAAGCCGCCCCAGAAAGCCGGAGGCAAACAGAAAAGCTTTTCATAGAGCTTCGCACCCAGCGCCGCGCCGCTTTCAAAAAGCTCGTCAGCCCCGCGCGAAGCCCGGAGCCGACGCCGTCCGGGAATTTGTCCGCGATGGCATACAGCCGCGTCTGCAGCGCCTTCGCCGGTTCTTCGAGCCGCCCAGCCAGCTCCGGCAGCTGGTGCAGGAACCCGCCGACCTGACGGCACAAAAGCCGGCACAGCAAAAATGCGCTCGCGCCGAACGCTGCGTAAAGCCCCAGCACGCACACGAACGAGCAAAGCCCGCGCGGAAGCCCGCTTTTCTTCTGCAAAACGCCGACCGGCTTTTTTGCCAGCTCCGCCACGGCAAGCCCGATGAAAAGCGGCAGCAGCAGCGGAAGCAGAACCGCCGCGAACAGCCACAGCCCCAGCGCCGCGCCCACGGCAATCAGCACCATGGTCCCCAGCTTTCTCGCGCGCAACACACAACACCCCCTTTGTACTTTTTTTCCGAAATTCCTCTTGCTTTTTTGTGAAGTGTGATGTATAGTGGTCACAACAAGCGGACATATGCTTGCTTAGCAAAGACAAACGAGGTGAACATCATGGAAAAAGCCCCAAAATACTTCATCGTGGACTCCTCCGCGCTGCCCGAAATTTTCCGGAAGGTCGCAGAGGCGAAGCGCATGCTGGAAACCGGCGAGACCGACAAGGTCAACGTTGCCACCAAAGCCGTCGGCATCAGCCGCAGCGCGTTCTATAAGTACCGCGACTGCATCTCCCCGTTCCAGAATATGATGGCAGGACGCATTATTACCTTCCAGATGGTTCTGAAGGACAAGGCTGGCGTTCTGTCCTCGATATTATCCATTTTTGCCAATTGCGGCGCAAATATACTGACCATCAACCAGTCCATTCCGACCGGCGGTAAGGCAATGGTCACGATCTCTGCCGAGACAGGCGCGCTTATCTGCCCGATCGAGGAACTGACGCGGCTGCTCAGCGAGACCCGCGGCGTCGTGCGCGCCGAGGCGGTTGCCGGATAAGAAGGAGGAAACGAATCTCATGCAGGCGTTTGAATATTGCGTCCCGACGCGGATCGTCTTTGGAAAAGACAGCGTGGAGAAGCTGCCCGAGCAGCTGAAAAAAAGCGGTGCGAGCCGCGTGCTTGTGGTCTACGGCGGGCACAGCGCAAAGAAAAGCGGTCTTCTGGACCGGGTGCTGGCGCTTCTTGGCGGCGCGGGCGTTTCGTATGACACGCTCGGCGGCGTGCAGCCGAACCCGCACCTGGGGCTGGCGCGCGAGGGCGTCAAAAAGGCAATCGCCATGGACGCACAGCTGATTCTTGCCATCGGCGGCGGCAGCGTCATTGATACTGCGAAGGCAATCGCCCACGGCAAGGCAAATCCGGATACCGACATCTGGGACTTCTGGCTCGGAAAAAGAAGGTCGAAAAAGAGCACGCCCGTCGGCGTCATTCTCACCATCCCTGCCTCCGGCAGCGAGACGAGCGACTCCGCCGTCCTCACCGACGAGACCATTTTGCAGAAGCGCGGGCTCAATACGGATTATAACCGCCCGGCATTTGCCATCATGGACCCCTCGCTTGCCGCGACGCTTCCCCCGGCGGCAGGTCGCCTGCGGCGTGACGGACATTCTGATGCACACGTTAGAGCGCTATTTTAACCCGATTCAGGGAAACGAAACGACGATGCAGCTTGCCGAGAGCGTGCTGCGCGTGGCGATTGCAAACGGACCTGCTGTGGTTGATAACCCCGGCGATTACGATGCGATGAGCGAAATCATGTGGTGCGGCAGTCTGTCCCACAACGGGCTGACCGGACTTGGCGGCGCGAAAGGTCTTTCGGTCCACCCGGTCAGCTTCGCGCTGAGCGAGAAATTTGACATCATCCATGCAGAAGCCCTTTCTGCGCTCTGGTGCAGCTGGGCAAGATACGTCTGCAAGGTCAATCCGGAGAACGAGAAGCTCTTTGCCCGCTTTGCCCGCAGCGTCTGGGATATTGCAGAGCCCGATATCCACAAGGCGGCAAACGCCGGAATAGACGCCTCCGAGGCGTATTTCAAGAGCCTCGGCATGCCGGTTTCCATCGGCGCGCTTTCCTGCGGCGTGCAGGATGCGGCGGGCGTCGAGGATCTTGCCGCACGAGTCAGCTACCATGGCACGCGCCGGGTCGGAACGCTGGTCAGTCTGGACCACGAGGCGCTGCGCGAAATTTTCGAAATGGCGAACCACTGAGGAGAACAGTCTATGAAGCATATTGCAATTGCCGGACTCGGCGTGGTCGGCGGCGGCGTGGCAGAGATTCTGCTGAAAAAACGCGGCGCTGCTGGAAAAAAAAACGCGGGCGAGAAAATCGTCCTCAAGGCAATCTACACCAGAACCCCCAAGAAGGACGGTCCGTTTGCGCCGTACTTTGTCTCCGATTTTTCTGCCATCGAGCAGGACCCCGAAATTGATCTCGTGGTCGAAACCATCGGCGGCAGCACCGTGGCGCTCGATTTTGTTTCGCGCGCGCTCAAGTCGGGCAAGCACGTGGTTACAGCCAACAAGCAGCTCATTGCCGAGCACGGGCTCGAGCTGTTCGCGCTGGCTAAGGCGAACGGCCTGAATATCGTCTTTGAAGCGTCGGTCGCGGGCGGCATTCCGGTTCTCAATCCCCTCACCCGCTGCCTGGGCGCGAACGAAATCACCGAGGTTTCCGGCATCCTGAACGGCACAACCAATTACATTCTGACGCAGATGCTGGAAAACGGTGAGAGCTACGCCGATGCGCTTTCCAATGCGCAGCGTCTGGGCTACGCCGAGGCAGACCCCACCGCAGATGTCGAGGGCATCGACGCGGCAAGAAAAAGCTGCATCCTCTCAGGTCTTGCCTTCGGCAAGAACGTCAGCCCCGAGGATATCCACGTCGAGGGTATCTCGAAGGTCGACGCGCTGGATGCGGCGTTCGCGGAGTCCGGCGGCATGAAGATCAAGCTGCTCGGAAGAACGCTGCTGCAAAACGGCAAACGCTTCTGCTTCGTCAGCCCGCACTTCATCAAAGCTTCGGCGCTGCTGGCAGGCGTGAACGGGGTATTTAACGCCGTGTGCGTCCGAGGAAGCGAGGTCGGCGAGGTGCTCTTTGCCGGACCGGGCGCGGGGCGCTATCCCACGGCGAGCGCCGTCATCGGCGATATCATCGACATTGTGAAAAATCCGGGTCGTGTGCAGCCTGCCGGCTGGGACGCATGCAACGAGGCGCCCGCAAGCTTCTCGCAGTTCCACGCGCGGTTCTATGTCCGCATTCCGGAGTGCAACAAGGCGGCGCTGGAGCAGAAGCTCGGCAAGATCAGCTGGCTTCCGGCGCGCGCGGGCTTTATCGCCGGCATCACCGCGCCCATTGAGGCAGGGAAGGTTCTGTCCGGCGGTATACAGCCCGCATCCGCATGGCCCATTTTTTGAATAAGCTCCAGGAGGAGAAAACATGGCACGTATTGTACAGAAATTCGGCGGAAGCTCGGTTGCGAACGCAGAGCGTATCTTCCGCGTGGCAAAAATCATCACGGACGCCTACGCAAAGGGCAACGAGATGTGCGTGGTGCTGTCCGCGCAGGGCGACACCACGGACGATCTGATTGCCAAGGCGGAGGAGATTAACCCCAACGCCTCGAAGCGCGAGATGGATATGCTGCTTGCCTGCGGCGAGCAGATGTCGATTGCGCTGATGGCGATGGCAATAGAAAAGCTGGGCTATCCGGTTGTGTCTCTTTGCGGCTGGCAGGTCGGCATGAACACGTCGTCGACCCACTCGTTCGCCCGCATCAAGAAGGTCACGTGCGAGCGCGTGAAGGAGGAGCTGGACAAAAAACGCATCGTCCTTGTCGCGGGCTTCCAGGGCGTGGACAAATACGGCGATGTGACGACGCTCGGGCGCGGCGGCTCGGATACGACGGCGGTTGCGATGGCGATTGCGCTGCAGGCAGATCTGTGCCAGATCTTCACGGACGTCGACGGCGTTTATACCTGCGATCCGCGCATTGTGCCGGAGGCAAAGAAGCTGCCCGAAATTACGTATAACGAAATGCTGGAGCTGGCGTCGCTCGGCGCGCAGGTCCTCAATAACCGCTCGGTAGAGCTCGCCAAGAGCTATGGTGTGCAGCTGGAGGTTCTGTCCAGCTTTTCCGGAAATCCCGGTACGATTGTCAAGGAGGTTGTCAAGAACGTGGAAAAGACTTATATCGCCGGTTTGGCGCAGGATAAAAAGATCGCGCGCATTGCCCTTGCCGCAATGCCGGACGTGCCGGGCGTTGCCTACAAGGTATTCAGCATGCTTGCCAAGGAAAAGATCAACGTCGACATGATTCTGCAGTCCTACGGTCACGACGAGTGCAAGGACATCGTCTTCACCGTGGCAGACAAGGACGCGGCGCGCTGCGAGGAGGTTCTGAACGCGAACCGCGAGACGCTCAAGTTCGATCACATCGACATCAACACCGACGTCGCCAAGCTTTCCGTCGTCGGCGCGGGCATGCAGGGCAATCCCGGCGTTGCCGCCAAGATGTTCGAGGCGCTCTATGCCGCGCACATCAACATCCACATGATCTCGACGAGCGAGATCAAGCTCTCCGTGCTCATCGACAAAGAGGACTCCGAGCGCGCCATGCGGGCGGTCCATGCGCAGTTCTTCCAGTAATTATGAGGAGCGCCAGCCGGATCGGCAAGAGGATTCGGCTGGCGTTCCTTTTGGCGTTTTTCCTGCATATTTTTCCCTCCCGCCAATATTGTATTGGTGGGAGGTTTTTATGAAGGGTCGCTGGTTTCTCGCCTTTTTGCTGACGGCGCTTGCCGGAAGCGCGCTGCATTTTGCGTATGATCTGTGCCCGTCGCCGCTGGTGGGGCTTTTCTGCCCGGTGTCCGAGAGCGTGTGGGAGCATCTGAAGCTGCTGTACGCGCCGTTTCTGGTCTGCGGCTTCATACTGAACCGGAAGGCAGCCGATACGCAGGCGGCATGGAGCGGCACGCTGGCGGCGCTTCTGGCAATGCCCGCGTTTCTGCTCGGGGTCTACTATACGCTCGAGTCCGGCTTTTCCTTTACGGCAGGGTGGCTGAATATCACGCTCTATGTTCTGACGCTTGCGCTGGGCTTCCGGCTTTCGGCGAAGCTTTGCCGCACGGGGAAGCTCGCGTGGCTCTGCGGGGTGCTGGTGATTGCCGCCGGGCTCTATGGGGCGGCGCTAATTCTCTTTACGATGGCGCCCCCGGCGCTTCCGATTTTTCTGGATTGAGCGAAAAAACCTGCCGGTTTCGCAAAATTTATGTTGACATCCGGCTTCTTTGTCAGTATAATAGCTGGAGAAAACAAAGAAGGAGCGGTAAGCACCGCACTCACCTCCAGCTTTGCGAAGAGGTTGATACAGAAGACGTCCCCATCCGGGGGTTTTTGTGTGCGGGTGCTTGTCGGCATCCGCACTTTGCATTTGGAGGTGCTTTCCCATCGGTAAATTAGAACATCAGATCAACGAGGAAATCCGGGACAAGGAACTCCGCGTGATCGGAGCTGAAGGCGATCAGCTTGGTATTATGACGTCCGCCGCTGCTCTGGCGCTGGCTGAAGAAAAAAATCTCGATCTGGTCAAGATTGCGCCGAACGCCGTTCCCCCGGTCTGCAAGATCATGGACTACGGCAAGTTCCGTTTCGAGCAGCTGAAGAAAGAAAAAGAAGCCAAGAAGAACCAGAAGGTCGTCGAGGTCAAGGAGATTCGCATGTCCCCGAGCATCGACACCAACGACTTCAATACCAAGGTCAAAAACGCCCAGAAGTTCCTGAAAGATGGCAACCGGGTCAAAGTAACCGTTCGTTTCCGCGGCCGCGAAATGGCGCACACCTCGCTCGGCGAGCAGCTGCTCAAGCAGTTCGGCGCCGATTGCGACGAGGTTGCCACCGTTGCCAAGGGCGCAAAGCTGGAGGGACGCAACATGTCCATGTTCCTCAGCCCCAAAAAATTCCAAATAACCTGCAAAAGAAGCAAAACACGGAAGGAGAACCACTATGCCTAAGCTGAAGTCCCATAGCGGTGCAAAGAAGAGATTCAATCTGACCAAGACCGGTAAGGTCAAAAGAGCGCACGCCTTCAAGAGCCATATCCTCACCAAGAAGCCCACGAAGCGGACCCGTAACCTTCGCAAGAACGGTTATGCCGACGTGACCGTGGAAGATATCGTGAAAAAGATGATTCCTTACAAATAATCGGTAAGGATTGACGACACATAGGAGGATACAAGAATGGCAAGAGTTAAAGGCGCAATGATGACGCGCAAGAGAAGAAATAAGACCCTGAAGCTGGCAAAGTCCTACTGGGGTTCCAAGTCCCGCCACTTTAAGATGGCCAAGCAGGCGGTCGCAAAGTCCGGCGTTTACGCATACGTTGGCCGCAAGCTGAAGAAGAGAGAGTTCCGTCAGCTGTGGATTTCCCGTATTTCCGCGGCCGTCGCTCCCTACGGCATCAACTATTCCCGCTTCATGAACGGCCTGAAGAAGTCCGGCATCGAGATGAACCGCAAGGCTCTGTCCGAGCTGGCCATTGCCGACGCAGAGGCTTTCAAGGTTCTCGTCGAGACCGCGAAGAAAGCAATCTGAAATTTCAAAAAGCAAAGGAGCGATACCGCAAGGTATCGCTCTCTTTTTCTGCCGCAAAAAGCGCCCGAGGCTTTGCCTTCGGGCGCTTGCTTTTTGGGAAATTACTTCTTTGCCAGCGTTTCGCGAACTTTGTTGGCAATTGCGTTCGCGTCCAGACCGTACTTCGCAAGAAGCTTCTTGTAAGGACCGCACTCGCCGTGGCAGTCGTTGACGCCGACAAAGCCCTGCGTTACGCCGCAGCCGTGCTTCGTCAGCACCTCGGCAACCGCGCTGCCGAGTCCGCCGTAAATGTTGTGCTCCTCGGCAGAGACGATGGCGCCGGTTTCCTTTGCGCAGCGGACAATCAGCTCTTCGTCAATCGGCTTGATGCTGAACATGTCGACCACGCGCACGGAAATGCCTTCTTTTGCAAGCTCCTCTGCCGCGTCGATCGCGTTTCCGACCATCAGACCGCAGGCAATGACCGTGATGTCCGTGCCCTCGCGGACAACGATGCCCTTGCCGGGTGCGAATTTGGTTTCGCTGGTGTAGAGGTCCTTGAACTTGTCGCGCGAAAGGCGCAGATAGATGGGCTTCGGCGTGTCAATTGCGTACTTGACCAGCCACTCGGTCTGCACTGCATCGCACGGTACGAAAACCTGCACGTTTGCCAGACTCCGCATGACTGCGATGTCCTCGAGCGCGTGATGGCTCGGACCGTCGAAGGCGTCGGACATGCCGCCGTATGCGCCGGCAAACTTGATCGGCAGCTGCGAGTAAGAGCCGAACGCTCTTGCCGCGCAAAGACCCAGCGTCGTCAGGAAGACCGTAAAGGTGTTCACAAACGGAATCTTGCCGACTGAGGCAAGACCTGCCGCCATGCCGACCATGTTGGACTCCGCGATGCCGACGTTCAAAAACCGCTCGGGGCACGCTTTTCCGAAAATACCCGACTTCGTCGAGCCGCTGAGGTCCGCGTCGAGAACCACGATCCGCTCGTCGTCCTTGCCGTATTTGACCAATGCCTCGCCGTATACTTCACGGATTGCCTTTCCCATTACTGCGCACCTCCCAGCTCTTTCATCGCCTGCGCGAAGCTCTCGTCGTCGATTGCCTTGCCGTGCCAGCCGCTCTTGCCCTCCATGAACGAGACGCCCTTGCCCTTGATGGTATGCGCCAGGATGATGGTCGGCTGACCCTTGACGGTCTTTGCCTGCTCGAAAGCGTCGTGGAGTGCGTTTACGTCGTGACCGTCAATTTCGATCGTGTTCCAGCCGAACGCGCGGAACTTTGCGTTCACATCGCCGAGCGGCATAATTTCGTCGTTCGTGCCGTCGAGCTGCACGCCGTTCCAGTCGAGGACGGCGCAGAGATTGTCGGTCTTGAACTTGTTGGCGGACATGCACGCTTCCCAGATCGTGCCCTCTTCAATTTCGCCGTCGCCGAGGATGGCGTAGACTCTCGCGTCGCTGCCATTCATGCGCAGACCGACTGCCATGCCGACCGCGGCAGAAAGACCCATGCCCAGAGGACCCGTGGTGGCGTCCACGCCCGGGGTCTCGCGCGCGCAGGGATGCCCCTGCAGCCGCGTCTCAAAGTCGCGCAGCGTGTGCATTTCCTCAACCGGGAAGAAGCCCTTTTTCCGCCAGCACGCGATAGAGCATCGGCGCGGCGTGACCCTTCGACAGCACGAGACGGTCGCGCTCTGCCCACTGGGGCGCGTCCGGGCGGACATTCATCTCTTTGAAGTACAGGGTCGTCAGAATTTCGCAGACGGACAGCGATCCGCCCGGATGACCGGTCTGCTTTTCATGCAGAACCGTCAGCACGTCAATGCGGAACTTTTTGCAGAGCGCATTGAGTTGTGCCGTTTCAGCAGCAGTTAATTTCATACAGTCCTCCAATCTCACTTGTTGACAACGTTCTGCGGCGCACCGTTGAGGAACGCCTGGATATTTGCAGCCGTGATATCCATGATGCGCTGCCGGCTCTCCAGCGGCGCCCACGAGATATGCGGCGTGAGGATACAGTTTTTTGCCGAAAGCAGCGGGTTATCGGCGTGGATCGGTTCTGCGGAAACCACATCGAGCGCCGCGCCGGCAAGCTTTCCGCTGTTCAGCGCGTCCGCCACATCCTGCTCGTTTAGAAGCTGCCCTCTGGCGTTGTTCACCAGAAGCGCACCGTCTTTCATCTTCGCGATTGTCTGGCGGTTGATCAGCTCCGCGTTGTCCTTTGTCAGCGGGCAGTGCAGGCTGATGACATCCGACTCGCGCAGCAGCGTGTCGAGATCCACATACGTGCCGATTCTGCGTCCTTCGTCACTTTCGTGCGGGCTGTGCGCCAGAACGCGCATGCCGAGCGCGGCAGCGATTCTGCCGGTCGCCTGACCGATTCTGCCGAAGCCGATGATGCCGATGGTCTTGCCGGCAAGCTCGACCATGGGATAGTCCCAGTAGCACCAGTCGGCGTTATTTGCCCAGCGTCCGGCGTGCACCGTTTCGCTGTGGTGCCCGATGTGGTGGCAAAGCTCCAGAAGCAGCGCGATGGCAAACTGGCTGACCGACGCCGTGCCGTATGCCGGCACGTTGCAGACCGGAATGCCTTTTTCCTTTGCGCAGGCGCAGTCGACGACATTGTAGCCCGTGGCAAGCACGCAGATGAGTTTTAAGTGCGGGCAGGCGTCCAGCGTCTGTTTCGTGATGGGCGTCTTGTTGACCACGGCGATGTCCGTATCCTGCAGGCGCTCTGCGATGATGGGCGCGTCGACATAGGACGTGCGCTCATAGATCGTCACCTCGCCGAATGCCGGAAGCGCCTCCCAGCTCAGATCGCCGGGGTTTTCGGTGTAGCCGTCCAGAACGACCAGTTTCATGTGATTCCCTCCAAAATGCATTTTGCGGGGGCAGGTTTTGCGATCAGTCTTCCAGCAGCGCCCAGGCGCGATTTAACACACGCTTTGTGTTCGCCAGCACAATGCCTTCGTCCTCGCCCGGACGGAGCGTAACCTCGGCGGACAGGACATAGGGATTTTCCGCGTCGAAGAAGCCTTCCTCTTTCAAAACGCGCAGGAAGTCGAGCATTTCGGCAACATCGTTGGCGCCGTTCGGATAGCCGAAGCGCGGGTGCTTGTCGCCGTAGCCGTCGCAGCCGGGCTTGACGACCGCATTGCCGAAGTGGAAATGCGAAATATACGGGCGCAGCGTGCGGATGACGAAGCGGCTGGTCTCATAGGTCGTGGGGGAGTGGCTCAGATCGACGACGAGACCGAAGTTGTTGTGCGTCGTGCGCATGTCAGCGGCAAAACGTGCAGCCAGGGGCGCAGGACCGATCAGTGCCGCCTTGTCCATGTCAAAATCGAAGACCTCCATCTCGACCATCATGTTCTTTTCCGCCGCATAATCGCACAGCGCGCGCGTGGTCTTGAGAAGCTGCGCATATGCCTGCTCCTTCGTGTCCTCCTGCCAGTGCCCGGCGAGGAACGTAACGCCCTTTGAGCCTAGGTATTCCGCCTCATCGATGGTCTGCTTCAGCACATCCTCTGCCTTCTGCCGCTCTGCTTCATCCAGTGCGTTCGGGTTGAGCTTGTTTTTCAGCTCGATCGGGTGCGCGCCGAAGCAGACGGTCAGGTGGCTCTGGTCGAGAATCGCCTTTGCCTTGTCCGATCCGCGCCGTAGCCCGTCAGCTCGACCGCGTCAAAGTAATCGTCGCGCGCGATGGCGAGCAGCGAATCAAGCGGTGCGCTGTTCGGAAAGCTCATCCACTGGATGGTACCGACCTTAAAATACTTGTGAATGGATTCTTTCATATGGGATGCCTCCGTGGACCGGCAAAGCCGGTTCGTTTCCAATCAATGTCGAGTCTATCATATCCGCTTTTCCCGCGCCTGTCAAACCTCTTTTTCCCCATGCGAAAAATGCCCCGACTGTTCCGAAGAACAGCCGGAGCATGGATAAACTATGCGTTTTCGCCGTTGAGATAGCAGATGCTCTGCTGCTGCACCAGCGGGAAGCGGAAAAGCGTCTGTGCGTCCAGATTCTCTGCGCGCAGCCGGATCGCCGTGATGCGCCGGTTTTCATAGGTCGTGTAGTAATAGACGCCGGTTTTTGCGTTGCAGCAGCTCGAGTACAGCGTGATCTCGTATTTTCCGTTCTCCAGCTCGCAGCAGCCGCGCGTCTGCTCGACGGAGGTCAGGATGTGGAAAAACTGGCTGACAGAGGCTTCCTCCGTGTCATCTGATTTGGCGTTGAGCCTCGTGAACGCCGCGCGGAGGAAGCGCGATTGCGACGACAGATCGCCCGGCAGACCGATTGCGCCCATGCCCCGCGAGTATTCCCGGAGCGAAAGGTCTTTGGAAAAGCGGTTGACCGGCGGGCGGGGCGAGAGCTGCGCGTAATTGTTGAGCGCGAACAGCTGTCGGAAACGGCGGATTGTTGGTCAGCACGCCCGTGGGGTTCTCATAGAGGTGAAGTCCGTCTGCCATGCTTTCGAGCACGATAGCGCCCGTCTCGTCGGCAATCAGCCAGTGCAGCTGCGCGGTGGGAAGCTTTCCGGAAAACGGCGTTCCGACGAGATTGCAGCCTGCAAGCGCCCGGCGCGCCTGCTCCAGATTCCGGCACGTGCCGAGAAGCCACTCGATCAGCTCAAACTGCGCCACGTTCGTCTTTCCGTCTGTCGGCTCTGCGTATGCGGCGTTGCCGACGAAGTTGAGCCCCGCGATGCAGAGCCCCGTCTCGTTGACCGCGTCGTAGAACAGCGGAAATCCGTCTTCCACGTGCGCCATGCCGATCATGGCGTAGTGCGTCTGCAGCGCCGGAAGATGGCGCAGCGGAATCGGAAAGCTGCGCGGTACAATGCAGACCTCCTCGCCGTAGGGGAATTCATAATCGAGATTGCGTCCGAAATAAAAGTCCTTTGTCTGATATGTTGCGGCTGTACACATGTGCAGAACGCCTCCTTGTTCGATTTGTGCCCCATAGCATACCACAAACACGCGCCCGCTATCCAGTGCGAAATTGTAAATTATTTTGCCGGCGCACCCGGCGAAGCACATCGGCGTGCGCGCCGGTGGTTCCGCTGCAAAAAAGACGGGCGCCCGCTGGTTCCCAGTCAGCAGGCGCCCGGTCTTATTGGCAGATCTCACGCAGGGGGAGCGCAAGTGGTCTTAACTGCCGGAGTCAAGAGAGACATCTATTGCAATCACCGCCTTCTCCCAAAAAGACGGCAAATACAAACAAAATCCGCACAGCCATCTACGCAGCCGCACGGATATACTCCCCCGATGAGAGATACACGTTCGACCCCGGTAACGGCGTGGGTTCAGGGCAGCGCTCGGCAGATCTGACTTAGCGTAAACGCATCACAGTGACCGACTCGCGGGGCTTCTCACCCCATTCCGCCTGTGCAAAAGCACACGCGCTGTCCTTCTATGAAGTTCAAGTGTATCTTAGCACACCCCGCGCATTTTTGCAAATGCTTTTTGCGCGGGCGCACAATTTTTTTTGAGATTGCCGCTTCAGTCCTTCCGGCACGCTTCGGTGACGGCGCGACGGAGATCTTTCAGTTCTCCGTTCTCCAGATCGCGCGGATAGGAAAGGTGCGAAAGGTCAAAGGTCTCAGTCTTTCCCAGCGGATGCATGACGGTGATCGACTGCCCGAGCAGCAGCGCTTCGTCCAGCTGGTGCGTGACGAGCAGAATCGTGCGCGGCAGCTTCTGCTGCAGCTGCAGGACCTGATGCTGCAGCTCTGCGCGCGTGAGAAAATCCAGAGACGCAAACGGCTCGTCCATGAGTAAAACCTCCGCCTGACTCGCCAGCACCCGCGCTAAGCCCAGCCGCTGCTTCATGCCGGTCGACAGCTCCACAGGCGATAAATCCGCGTAGTCCTCCAGCCCCACGAGCTTCACATACTCCATCGCGTGCTCATAGCGCTCCTCGGGCGTTCTGCCGACGCCGGACGCCATCGCCACATTCTGCCGCACGTTGGTCCAGGTGATGACATACGGCTCGGGGCTTAAGAGTGCCGTGTGCCAGCCCTCGGGGAGCGTGATTTCCCCGCGTCGGGCGCCTCTTTTCCGGCAAGGAGCTTCAAGAGCGTACTTTTTGCCGCAGCCGCTTCTGCCGACGAGCACCGAGAGCTTTCCGGCGGGGAAGGTCAGATTGACGTCCTGCAGCACCTTGCGCGTCCGGCTCGGGGCGCTTGGCGCCTCCGATGACAAGGTCTGTCGACAGGGTCGTGTAGCTCTTTTCCACGTGGCTGATTCTGATTTCGTCCATGTTCGCGTCCTCGTTTTTTTTCTGCTCTTTATTATACAAACTGCGCGGCAAAAAGTCCAGCCCGGTGCGCAGAAAGGGCGCACCGCAAGCGGCGCGCCCCGAATTTATAAAAATCAAAGATCTCAGAAGAGGTTCTTCTCCGTTTCCTTGTCGAAGAAGTGCATCAGGTCCGGGCGGAAGGAGTACTTGACGGCCTTATGACCGCCGTGGACGGAGTCGATGTCGATATCCGTGGTCGGAACAACGATGACGACGTCCTTGCCTGCGGAGTTCACATGCAGGTGAAGCTCACGAACCCATCAGCTCGGACACATCGACCGTTGCGTCGATGCCGCTGTCTGCCAGATGCACGTGCACCGGGCGCACGCCGACGATCACATCGGACGGAACCTTGTCCATTGCCTTGAGCGCAGCCTGCTTTGCCTCGGGCAGCTCGAAGTCATGACCGAGAATGGTCGCGACGTACTTGTCATTCTTCTTTGCCAGCGTCGCATCGAACAGGTTCATCTGCGGCGTGCCGATAAAGCCCGCGACAAAGAGGTTCGCCGGATGGTTGAAGACCTCCTGCGGCGTTCCGATCTGCTGGATGAAGCCGTCGCGCATGATGACAATCCGGTCGCCGAGCGTCATAGCCTCGACCTGGTCGTGGGTGACGTAGACGAAGGTGGTGTCGATCTTCTCGCGCAGCTTGATGATCTCGGCGCGCATCTGGTTGCGGAGCTTCGCGTCGAGGTTGGAGAGAGGCTCGTCCATGAAGAAGACCTTCGGACTTCTGACGATCGCGCGACCGATCGCGACACGCTGCCGCTGACCGCCGGAAAGCGCCTTCGGCTTGCGGTCGAGGTACTGCGTGATATCGAGGATTTCGGCGGCTTCCTTGACCTTGCGGTCGATCTCTGCCTTCGGCACCTTCTTGAGCTTCAGGGAGAACGCCATGTTGTCGTACACCGTCATGTGGGGGTACAGGGCGTAGTTCTGGAAGACCATCGCGATATCGCGGTCCTTGGGCGCAACATCGTTGACAAGCTTGCCGTCGATGTAGAGCTCACCCTCCGTGATTTCTTCCAGACCTGCGATCATACGCAGCGTCGTCGATTTGCCGCAGCCGGACGGACCGACGAGGACGATAAATTCCTTGTCGGCGATGTCGAGGTTGAATTCCTGCACCGCAACGACGCCCTTGTCGGTGATCTGAAGGTTTGCCTTCTCCTTGACGGGCTCGTCGTCCTTCTTCTTTTGCTCTTCTTTTTCTCTTCCCCGCTGATGAACGGGTAGATCTTTTGACATTTACCAATTTGACTTCTGCCATAGGTTCTGACTCTGACTGCGCTGCCTCCGCAAGACGCATTCTCACGAACGCCGGGCTTGGCGAACGTATTACGGCATGTCTCCACAATGCCGCACCGGGAGTCTCCCGGACAATGGGTTTACCCTCCTTTTTTGTTATCAAGCTGCCAAGAATGTGGATTTGGAACCAGCTTGACCAGAATATATATATTATACCACAAAAGCGGGCGGACTGGGATCGTGATTTCCTACAAAAACCGACTGCGTTTTTACAGCATTCCGCCAAAGACCGGTTTCTCTTGCAACTCGCCGCGCAGCCTGATACAATAGAAGGCACAACGAACCATCGGGAGGCACACATGAAAAACACCTCGCTTTGCTATCTGGAGCGCGGCGGGCAGTATCTGATGCTCCACCGCGTCAAAAAAGAGAACGATGAAAATCATGACAAGTGGATCGGCGTGGGCGGAAAATTCGAGCCCGGCGAGAGCCCCGAGGACTGCGTCTGCCGCGAGGTGCTGGAGGAAACCGGGCTCCGGCTGACGGACTACCGCTACTGCGGCATTGTCACGTTCGTAAACGGCGACTGGACCGAGTACATGCACCTGTTCCACGCAACGGGCTTTGAAGGGCAGCTGCGCGAGTGCGACGAGGGCGTTCTCGAGTGGATCGACAAAAAGCGGCTGGTCGACCTGCAGCAGTGGGAGGGCGACAAAATCTTCCTGCGGCTTCTGGACCTGCATGTGCCGTTTTTTCCTTGAAGCTTGTCTATGACGGAGATACGTTAACCGACGCCGTTCTGAACGGAGAAAGGATGTAACATGGAACCGATTCTGATCAGTGCCTGCCTTCTTGGCGCGGCCTGCCGCTACGACGGCGGCAGCAACCCCGTTTTGTCCGTCGAGGCGCTCATGGGGCGCTATCAGCTCGTGCCCGTCTGTCCGGAGCAGCTGGGAGGACTGCCCACCCCGCGCGAGCCGGCGGAACGGACCGAGGGCGGCGTAGTAACGAAAACGGGAGCGGATGTGAGCGCGCAATTTCAGCGCGGCGCGGAGCAGGCGCTGCACCTGGCGCGCGTCTTTGGCTGCAAAAAGGCGGTTCTGAAAGAGCGCAGCCCCAGCTGCGGCGCGGGCGAAATTTACGACGGCAGCTTCACCGGCGCGCGCGTTCCGGGCGACGGCGTGACCGCGCAGCTCTTAAAAGCAAACGGCATTGCGGTCTTCGGCGAGAGCGAAATTGAGACGCTTCTGGAGCAGCTGGACGAGGCGCAGGAGGAAGCGCCGTCTTTCTTCTGAGCCGTCTCCAGGATCGGAATATGTGCGGGCGTTCCGGGTTGAGCGCTCCGCTTTTTTTGCGCGGGCCTGCAAAACCGCTCTTTTCATTTTTCGCGTCATGCAGTATAATAAACCTGTATCAGCATTTTTCTTTGGGAGGTGAAGCGCATGCTTCCGGAGGCTTTTACAAAGCGCATGAAAACCCTGCTGGCAGAGGAGTACGGCGCCTTTCTCGACAGCTTCTCGCGTCCCCGCGCGGTTGCGCTGCGCCTGAATCCGCTGAAAACGCAGGCGCCTCCCGATTTGTCCGGCTTTTCGCTGCGCCCGTGCCGTGGGAGCCGTGCGGCTTTTACTATGACCCGGAGACAAGACCCGGAAAGTCTGCCTATCACGAGGCAGGGCTTTACTATCTGCAGGAGGCAAGTGCGATGGCGCCCGCGGCGCTGCTGGACCCGCAGCCCGGGGAGCGGGTTCTGGACCTGTGCGCGGCGCCCGGCGGAAAATCCACGCAGCTGGCAGGAAAGATGCGCGGGTGCGGGCTTCTGGTCTGCAATGAGATCAACCCCAAGCGCGCAAAAATTCTCGCCTCCAATATTGAGCGCCTCGGCATCGCGAACGCGCTGGTTCTGAATGAGCACCCGCAGCGGCTGGAGGCGCGCTTCTGCGGGCTTTTTCGATAAGATTCTCGTGGACGCGCCCTGCTCCGGCGAGGGCATGTTCCGAAAAGAAGAGGCTGCGGTAACAGACTGGTCAGAGGAGACAGTCCTTATGTGCGCCCGGCGGCAGGCGGAGATTCTGCATTCGGCGTCCGTCATGCTCCGCCCGGGCGGCAGGCTCGTCTATTCGACCTGCACGTTTGCGCCCGAGGAAAATGAGGCGAGCGTCAGCGCATTTTTGCGCGCGCACCCGGACTTTTCGATTGGAAGAGCCTTCGCGCCGTGGTTTTCTCCCGGGCGTCCCGACTGGATTTCCGATCCCATGCCGGGTCTGGAAAAGACCTTCCGGCTGATGCCGCACCGGCTTCTCGGCGAGGGGCACTACTGCGCCGTGCTGCGAAAAAGCCGGCGATGCACGGGGAGAAGAACTTCCCGCTGGAGCCTGCGGCAAAGCGTCCCGAAGGAGCTGGACGATTTCTGCAAGCAGACGCGGCGCCGCGCTGCCGGAGGGGCAAGATCATCCTGTTCGGACAGAACGTGTATCTTGCGCCGGAGGACCTTCCGAGCCTCAAGGGGCTTCATGTGCTGCGCGCGGGTCTGGAACTCGGCGAGGTGCGCAAAGACCGCTTCGAGCCTGCGCACGCGTGGGCGCTGTGGCTGAAAGAGCTTCCGAGCTGCGTTTCATTCGGCGGAAAGCGAAGAGATTCGCCGCTATCTTGCCGGAGACGTGCTTGCCGGAGACGCGCGCGGCTGGACGCTGGTGCAGGTCGAGCGTATAAGCCTCGGCTGGGCAAAGGGCGACGGGCGGACGCTCAAAAATCACTATCCGAAGGCGCTGCGGCGCTGCGTATAAAAGGAGGAAGGCTCCATGGAAGAAAAAAAGTGCATCCTGATCGTCGAGGACGAACGGGCGATCGTGGAAATTCTGAAGTTCAATCTCATGCGCGAGGGCTATGATACGTTAGAGGCGCTCGACGGCGAAGCGGGGCTTGAGCTGGCGCGCACCGAAGACCCGGACCTGATTTTACTTGACGTGATGCTGCCCAAGATGAACGGGTTTGACATCTGCAAGAATCTGCGCGAGGCGGGAAGCACCGTCCCCATCATCATGCTGACCGCGCGCGAGGAGGAGACGGACAAGGTCTTCGGACTTGAAGCGGGCGCGGACGACTATATGACGAAGCCCTTTTCCATGCGCGAGCTGATGGCGCGCGTGCGGGCGAACATCCGAAGAAGAAGCCTGGATTTAAATGCCAGAGCCTCCGTCGGGACGCTTCTGACCGCGGGCGCGCTGACCATCGAGCCGTCGACGTTCTCGGTGACAAAATCCGGCGAGCCGGTCGATCTGACGCAGAAGGAATACGATCTTCTCATGCACCTGATTCGCGAGCGGGGCAAGGTCTTCACGCGCGAGGATCTCATGCAGAAGGTCTGGAACTACGATTATTTCGGCGACATGCGCACCGTGGACGTGACGGTCCGGCGTCTTCGCGAAAAGATCGAGGACGACCCCGGAAAGCCGCAGTATATTCTCACCAAGCGCGGCGCGGGATATTACTTTGCACCCTAGAAGTTTCGGGAAAGACCAGTCTTTCCCGACTTGACTGCGCGCATAATTTTGGCCCAAAGGGCCAAAATTCCACACTTGCAAGCCGTAAAGAGTTTTTTCCGACGTACACGCCGCCGGAAAAAACGGATTTCTATTCCATTTTGCGCCTGCGGGCGCAAAACTCTGCGAGGCAGAAATAAGAGGCAGAAATGATAAGAGTCTGAAAGGAGGGCGGGACGATGCGGTCTCTGCGCACCAAGCTGGTCATGATCATGGTGATCCTGATTCTTGCCCTGATGTGTGTGATCGGCGCGTTTCTGATCAACGGCGTCGGCAACTTCTATATCTCCCAGTTCTACGAGCAGATGGAAAAAACCTTCTCGCCCGAGTTCATCGGTCAGCTGCAGGAAATTCCCGCGCAGGAGCAGAATGCGCCCGAGCGGATGAAAGAGCTTTTGATGGCGCAGGCGGGTCTCGGCATTGATATTGCGACGCGAAACGTCTACATTCTGGACGAAACCGGAAATGTCCTTGCCAGCTCCAACCAGCAGACCTCGGTCTCCATGACAGCGAACCTGCTGACGGCGATGAACGGCGAGGTCGGTCAGGAGAGCTCGATCACGAGCAGCTTCATGGACCTAGCCGTTCCAATTGCATCGGCAGACAGCACGTACATCGTCTATATTTTAGACAGCCGCGCAACGGTCGACGCACTCACGGGCGAGCTGTTTTCCATCATCCTGAGCGCTTTGGGACTCGGTCTTGTGATCTGTGTCGTTTTGTCGTTCCTTCTTGCGCAGATTCTCATCACGCCCATCCGCGCGCTGACCCTCGGTACGCGGCAGGTCGCCGCGGGCGACTTTTCCCAGCGCATTGAGGTCGAAGGACAGGATGAGATCGGCGTGCTGGCGCGGAACTTCAACCACATGGCAAAGGTCCTGCAGGACACGATCTCGGAAGCGGAAAACGAGCGAAACAAGCTCTCGACGCTGTTTCTGCACATGACCGACGGCGTCGTCGCCTTCTCGGCATCCGGCAATCTCATCCACTGCAACCCCGCCGCGACGCAGATGCTGGCAAGACCTCTCGACCCTACGACGACGTTCGACGAATTATTCGCCGACCAGGCGGAGCTGGACACGCTGCTGACGCTGAAGCGCCCGCAGTATTTAGAGGCGCAGAAAACGGCGGGCGACCGCGAGCTGGAGCTTTTCATGGCGCCGTTTTCCTCCGATCAGACCCAGGGCGGCGCGCTGGTCGTCATCCACGACGTGACCGAGCAGAGAAAAAGCGAGCAGTCTAGGCGCGAGTTCGTTGCGAACGTGTCGCACGAGCTGCGGACGCCTCTTACCAACATCAAATCCTACGCCGAAACCATCGTCTCCGCCGGAGACGAGCTGCCGCGCGAGCTTCACGATAACTTCATGGGCGTCATCATCAATGAAGCCGACCGCATGACCCGCATCGTGCAGGACCTTCTCACACTCAGCAAGATCGACTACGGCAAGATGGAGATGAACATCTCGCGCTTCTCGTTTGCCAAGGCAATTTCGAATGTATACGAGGCGGCGCGCCTGAACGCCGAGCAGAACCACCACCATACGATGGTGTTCCACTGCGAGGACAATATCCCCGACGTGCTCGGCGACCGCGAGCGTATCGAGCAGGTGGTCATGAACATCGTCTCGAATGCGATCAAATATACGCCAGACGGCGGCAAGATCGAAATCTACGCGGGCTCAAGCGGCAAATCCGTTTTCGTCCGCGTGACCGACAACGGCATCGGCATCCCCGAAAAAGACCTGCCGCGGCTCTTTGAGCGGTTCTACCGCGTCGATAAGGCGCGAAGCCGCGAGTCCGGCGGCACGGGCCTCGGTCTTTCGATTGCCCGCGAGATTCTCTCGCAGCACAGGGGCGAAATCAAGATCGACTCGGTCTACGGCGAAGGAACCGACGTGCGCATCACGCTGCCTGCCGCGCCGCCAGAAAAATAAGCAAGACGACAGTTTTGAGAAAGGAGGCAGACCATGCGCAGACGAAAATGGCTCGAACGGGCAAAAAGCCTGCTTATTGCGGTTCTGGCGCTGACGGTTCTGGCGCTGACAGTTCTGGCACTTCCGGCAAAGACGGTGACGGATACGCCGTGGCTGGCAGCGCTGGTGCGCCCGTTTGCCTCCGTGATGGGGCTGACGCAGGGCGAGCTGACCGCAACACCGATGGCAGACGCCGCAAGCGTCACAGGCGCGGCGCAGCCGGTTGCCGTCTCCGTGCGAAACCCCGCCGGAAGAACCAGCTTCCAGTTTGACACTGCCGCGCTGGATACCGCCTTCGAGCAGTTCGGCGCGGCGCTCGGGCAGGCGCTGGAGGGCGCGCAGGAGCCGCAGCGTACGACCGCGCTTCGTATTCAGACCGCGCTCGGCAAGACCTCGGTCGCCTTCCGCTATCCGGGCGAAATTTCCCCGGCGCTTGCCGCGTCGTGGCTGCAGGTGGAGACGGCGCTGGACGAGAGTGTCCGCGCGCAGTGGCTGATTCTGGCAAACGAGGATGCGGCGGTGAACCTGTATCTGGTAGGAGAAGAGCTGTTCGTCTGCCAGACGCAGCTCGATGGCGACGCACTCGAGCAGCTTCTGCAAAGCTGCACGCCGGACGGCAGCTTCTTCGCCTTTTGAAGACGCGCAGGCGCGCTTTTTCCTCCGTAGAGCCCCTGAGCCTTCTTCCGGGGCAGACGCCGCAGATTCATGCCGCCGAAGCGGCAAATCCGTGTGACGCGCGCTTCTCAGACGCCCTTGCCGCGACGCTGGGCTTCAATCCCTACGGTGACGCCCGCTACACCGACGACGCCGGAAACACCACCTACACCGAAACCGGCTACGCGCTGTCCATCTCGGCGTCGGGCGAGCTTCTTCTGCGCGCCGACGTGCAGTCCACACGCTTTCAGGCGGCGTCGGGCGAGCAGGCAGAGCTGGTCGAGTGCGCTAGGAGCCTTCTTTCCACCATGACCGCAGGCGTCAGCTCCGATGCCCGCCTCTACCTGACAGACCTTGAACAAAACGGCAGCGAGAGCGTCTGCACCTTCGACTATTTCCTCAGCGGCATCCCCGTCCTGCCCTCCGGCGGCTACGGCGCGGAGGTCCGCTTCTCGGTACATCCATTGTGCAGGTCCGGCTGGTGCTGCGCGCCTATACGCTGACGACGCAGACGCTTTCCGTTCTTCCGCCCGCGCAGGCGGCGGCGATTCTGCCGGAGGGAAGCGCGCTTCGTCTGGTCTACAGCGACACGTCCGCCGGAATTACTGCCGGCTGGCAGTCGTAACGGGAGGTGGCGCATGTCTGTTTCCAAGATCAAAAACCTGATTCTGCTGATTCTGGCGCTGGCAATTATCGGGCTGCTGCCCGCGGTGGTTCCGACGCAGGCGGCAAGAGTCGGCAGCGAAAAAAGAAGGTCCATGAAAAGCTCGAAGCGCTCTCTATGAAAGCTACGGGCTCAGCCTCGACGCTTCCAGCCTTCCTGCCAGCCAGACGCTCTACAGCATCGAGCTGGAAAACCCCGACGCAAAGCCTGCCGCGCAGGCGCTTCTGGGCGGCAAGGCGGCGGAAGAAGAGGCTCCGGCGCGGATGCTGGCGCAGTATTCTGCCGGCAGCAGCACGCTGCAGCTCAGCCGCTCCGGGCAGCTCGAAGGGCGCTTCACAGACGCCTCGGCGGCGCACGATCTGACGCGCGCAACCAGACGGTATCTGCGCTCGATGGACTTTGACATTGCTGAAATTTTCGAGCCGGTGCGGCTGTCCGCGGGCGTCTACAGCGTCACGGCGGTGCAGAGCCGCTGCGGCGTGCCGGTGTTTGAAAGTGCGCTCACATTTACCTATCGCAACAGCGCCCTTTCGCGCGTGGACGGGACGTATTACCCCGCGGGCGAGATCGTCCGCGTGTCGCAGAGCGCGTGCATCTCCTGCGCGGACGCGCTGGTGGCGCTGCTGTCCAGCCGCGACAGCCTCGGCTGGGTCGGAAGTGAGATTGTCTCGTGCGAGCAGGGCTATGTCCACTCCGAGACCGCATCGAGCGCGCTGCGCTTTGTGCCGGTCTGGCGGATTGAGACCGACGCGGGCTCGTTCTATGTCAATGGCATCACGCGCGAAGTGCGTCAGCTTGCGTCGTAGCGTGTCGGAGCACGTCAAAACAAATTTCTTAAAAGTTTCTTAAGAAATTTGTTCCCGAATTGTCATTTTTCCTTTACATTGCCGCGGGCTTGTGGTATTCTTATTCTTGCCGTGGTTTGAGCGCGCGAACAAAGCCTTCCTGCGCTTGCACGAATTGGCATCGTAACTTCTGAGCTTTCAGGAAATACTCTTTTCAAAGAGGGATTTGAACTTTGATCAAATATATCGTTCAGGGCGGAAGCAGACTGTCCGGTCATGTGAATATCTCGGGCGCGAAAAACGCCGCGGTTGCGATCCTGCCGGCGAGCCTGCTGGTAGACGGCGTGTGCCGCATTGAAAACGTACCGGATATTTCCGATGTGCGGCTGCTTCTTGAAATTTTAAGAAATATGGGCGCGGGCATCCGCCGCTTCGGGCGCAACACGCTGGAAATCGACTGCTCGCACGTCAGAAACGCGACGGCGCCGATTGATCTGGTGCGCCGCATCCGCGCGTCATACTACCTGATCGGCGCGCAGCTCGGCCGCTTCGGCCACGCCCGCGTGGCGCTGCCCGGCGGCTGTAATTTCGGCGCGCGGCCGATCGACCAGCACATCAAGGGCTTTGAGGCAATGGGCGCAAGCGTCGAGCAGCTCGGCGGCTATGTCTGCGCGGACGCGCCGGAGGGCGGTCTGCAGGGCGGACATGTGTATCTGGATATCGTCTCCGTCGGTGCAACGATGAATATCATGCTCGCGGCCGTGCTGTGCAGCGGCATGACGATCATTGAAAACTGCGCCAAAGAGCCGCATATCGTCGATCTTGCAAACTTCCTCAACGCCATGGGCGCGAAGGTTTCCGGCGCCGGCACCGACGTCATCAAAGTCCGCGGCGTGGCAAAGCTTGCTGGCGGCAGCTACACGATCATCCCCGATCAGATTGAAGCCGGCACCTATATGGCGGCGGCAGCCGCAGTCGGCGGCGATGTGACGGTCGACAACGTGATTCCGAAGCATCTCGACTGCATCACGGCGAAGCTGCGCGAGATGGGCGCGAGGGTTACGGAATTTGACGATTCCATCCGCGTGGAGGCAGACCGCCGACTGCGGCGGTCCAATGTCAAGACCATGCCCTATCCGGGCTTCCCGACCGACATGCAGCCGCAGATTGCCGTGTGCATGGCGCTTGCCGAGGGAACCAGCCTCGTCACCGAGGGCATCTATGATAACCGCTTCCGCTACACGGCGGAACTGAACCGTATGGGCGCGAGCATTCAGGTCGAGAGCAAGACCGCGGTCATCGACGGCGTGACGCAGCTGCACGGCTGCGAGGTCCGGGCGTGCGATCTGCGCGCGGGCGCGGCGATGGTGATTGCCGCTCTTTGCGCCGAGGGCACAACGACGATTGAAGACGCGCACTATATCGAGCGCGGCTACGAAGACATCATCGGCAAATTCGCTGCCATCGGCGGCAAAATCCGCCGCATCGAGACCTTTGAAGGAAATTCTCAGGACGCAGCCGGCTGATATCGAAAAACGCACCCCGCCAGATTTTCTGGCGGGGTTTTTGCGCGCGTCATAGAGAAAGGGCTGCGGTGAGCAGCGGTTCGTTTTCCAGCAGCAGCTGCGGCAATTGGGACAATTCCAGCGGATTTTCGCCGAGTCCTGCCTCGATGGTAAAGCCTGGGCGGTGAAAGCGCGCTAAGAACCAGTCCTTGTAGCCGGCGTTGCTCGACTCTGGCGGAACGTTCTGCACCTCGTAGCCGGACGCGGCGGAAAGCTTTGCGGCAATCGCGGCGGACCCCGGCGGATCGAGCGCCGCGCCGCCGGGGTAAATGACGCGCCCCTGCGTGTGATAGGCAAGAAGCAGACCCGGGCGCACGCAGGCGTATAGGCGGCAAGCGCCGCTGTTTCGCGCTGATCGAGGGGCTTTTCGCCCGGATAGTCCCGGGGCGCCGGGCGGTCAAAGCCGAGAGAAGCTTTGATTTGTTTTGCTTTGTCCCAGTTTGCCGGATAGTTGAGGTTCAGATCGACGCCCCGCAGGTTCGCCTTCCAGCCGGAAGGAAACGGAAGCTGCGGATACGAGGCGGCAAGCTGCGCGGCAGACTGATACTCGGGCGAGGCGTTCGGAATTTCGCCTGCGACGAGGTCCGCGCCGTCCGGGTTGACAAGCGGCACGCAGTAGAGCATCGAATTGCGGTAGAGCGCGCGGGCAGGTTTGCCGCCGAAGCAGCCGTCTTCGCAGATGGCGCGGCAGTAAGCAAGCAGCAGCTCCCAGAGAAGTGTGCCCGTGATCGACTCGTTGGCGTGGTGCGTGCCGCTGAGCAGGACCTTGTGGCTGCCGCAGCCGAGCTGAATGGCAACGACGGGTCTTCCGCCTGCCGTGCGCGTGAGCGTTTTGACATAGGCAAAGGGCGCAGTGCGCCGCAGCTGCCTGAGATACCGGTTTTGACGCCCGGAGGTCAAATAGCCGGGCGGCAGGATACAGCACATGAAAATCGCCTCCGTCATAAATTATGGCGGAGGCGATACGTTTAGAACAGAGCTTTTAGTTTTCTTCGAAGATGGCTTTTACTGCGCGGTAGGTCATGTAGCAGTCGTATTTCGCGACGACCTCAAATGGCGCGTGCATGGAAAGAACGGGAACGCCTGCGTCGAGTGTGTCGATGTTGCGCTTGGCCATGTATTTTGCGACCGTGCCGCCGCCGCCCGCGTCGGTTTTGCCGAGCTCACACATCTGCCAGGCAACGTCATGATCGTTCAGGAGCTTGCGGATTTTGCCCACGACCTCGCTCGAAGCGTCCGACGCGCCGGACTTGCCGCCGGAGCCCGTGTATTTGCAAAGGCCCACGCCGTAGTTGAGATAGGCGGCGTTCTTGCGCTCAAAGACCTCAGAGAAGCCCGGGTCAAAGGCCGCGCACACGTCGGCGGACAAGCAGAAAGAGTTGGCCAGGCACGTGCGAAGATCAACGTTCCCTGCGCCTTGCAGAGGCATTCCATAAAGTACTCGAACGCCTCGCCCTGCATGCCGGACACGCCCTCGGAGCCGATTTCTTCCTTGTCCGCAAAGATGCAGACGGCGGTCTTTTTGGGGCGCTTTGCGTCGAAAATCGCGGCGAGCTCTGCATAGGCGCAGACCCTGTCATCATGGCCATACGCGCCGATCATGCTGCGGTCCAAGCCGATATCGCGCGCGCCCGCGGCAGGGACGGCCTCGAGCTCGGCGGAGATGAAGTCCTCTTCCACAATGCCGTACTTTTCGTTCAGAATCCGAAGAACAGACAGCTTCACGCGGTCCTTGCCGTCATCGTCTGCCTCGGGGCGGCTGCCCATCAGAATATTCAGACTCTCGGACGGAATTGCCTCATTGAGGGGCTTTTTGCCCTGTTCGCGCCCGAGATGGGGAAGAAGGTCCGTGATGACGAGCTGGGGGTCGGCGGGGCCATTTCCGATGGTGACGTAAACCTCGCTTCCATCGCGGCGGACGACCTTTCCGTGCAGCTCCAGCGGAACCGTTACCCACTGGTACTTGCGGATGCCGCCGTAGTGGTGCGTCTTGAGGTAGGCAAGCTCGCCGTCCTCATAGAGGGGGTTGGGCTTGATGTCGAGTCTCGGAGCGTCGGTGTGCGCCGCGCCGATGTTCGCGCCGTGGGACAGCTCTTCCTCGCCGATGACAGCCAGCATGATGGCCTTGCCGCGGTTATTCCAGTAGAGCTTGTCGCCGGTCTTGATGGGCATGCCGGGGTGATACGCGACGAAGCCTCTTGCCTCCGCTTCCGCGATGGCGGTGAAGACGCACTCGCGCTCGGTCTTCGAGCGGTCCAGAAACGCCTTGTACGCCTCGCAATAGGCGTTCAGCTCCTGTTCTTCCGCCTGCGTCAGGCGGTCGTAGCCGTTTTTCGGCTGATAGAGAAGGGCGTCTCTTTGTTCTTTGGTCATGGGGTTTCCTCCTTTGTGATGTCATTCAGGAGGCGGCGGGATGCGTCCCGGAACGCCTCGAGGGATGTATCGTTTGTCAGGATCACCTGACAGCCTGTACGGTAAAATTCATCCGGCTTCTGCGCGTCGATTCTGGCACGCGCTGCCTGCTCGGAAAGATGGTCGCGCGCCATGATGCGCGCCAGGCGCACCGGCTTCGGGGCAAGAATGCCGACCGTCACGTCGCAGCCGTTTCCCATGCCGGACTCGAGAAGATTGATCGCGTCGATGGCAAACAGCGGCTTGCCGTCTTTTTTCGCCTGCGCGCGCAGCTTCTCGACGGCGGCGCCGACGTGAAAAAAGACAATCTCGTTGAGCGTATCGAGCGCCTGCCTGTTCGAGAACACCCGCGCGGCAAGCGACTTCCGGTCGAGCGAGCCGTCCGGCAGAAACACATCGCCGAACGCTTTTTGCAGCGCGGCGTTCAGCGCCGGGTCGGTTTTCAGAAGCTCGTAATACAGCGCGTCGCAGTCGACGATGACCCCGCCGTGCGCGGCAATTTCCTGCAGAAACGTCGTCTTGCCGCAGCCGGTGGGACCGGTAATGCCGATCGTTTTCATGCTACACCTCGACGACATGGAAGCCTGCCGCCTTCTTGAGCCGGTTTCCGATGGCAAGCCCAAGCCCTGCCGCGTCCGGGCACT
>VOFG01004203.1_pt1 | contig 33334 bp, 48 predicted proteins | sample 5384171 | NCBI WGS metagenome assembly VOFG01 (sample SAMN12384726, study PRJNA508395) | human gut metagenome | isolation source: healthy gut F | host: Homo sapiens
CGTGCTCCTTTACCAAAAACAGGAGGTTCAGCGACGTGGTTGGCAATCTGCGTTTTTATGGAAAGATGAGTCTTACGAATTATATAAGCCAGTCTATAATAGGATCGGTCATTTATTTCCCGTTCGGTCTTTATCTTGCTCCTTGTTGCGGATATGCGGTGAGTTTGTTGATTGGAGTTTTCACGTTCCTGCTGCAAGTATGGTTTGCAAATGGTGGCTGTCCAGTATAAACAAAAGGGCCTTTAGAGCGTGTCTGGCATAAATGGACTTGGATGGGAACGGATAAAAGGTGAACGGTCTTTTGGCATCAAGGCCTCTCCCCGAAGTCCCATAGAAGGGCCTTCATCCTTCAGGTGGCATGGTAAGAGGCTTTCATATAACGTGTTACAGGCTGAAAGGGTGTTTCGGGCATCTTTCAGCCTCTTTTCATTGCGGAAAGCGTTGCCGGACGATTCTCCAATCTCAGCCGAACGGTTTTCAATCTCACCGAATGATTTTTTCATTCTCAGCCGAACGATTTCCGGTCCTGCGCCGGACGGGATGAAACTTGGCTGAAGGATACCTGAAACATCCTTCAGCCTGTAATGGTAACATTATGAATGGCTTACCTCGTATTCTGAAAGATGAACCTTATTTCCGCGAAAATCCTGTGTAGGGGGATGTTGAAATGGCATGACCTGTCGTATTCTTATATTCAACATGTCTGGTTGCCAACGGACAATTTCAAGTAATTGTTAGGTACATCCGTACCGTTTCCTTTGAATGCCTGGCGAGAAATGGGAGCGGTTCTTGAAGCCGACCAGCCCACTTCCCCTGCCGACGCGCCTTTCTCTGCGAGCAGGTGGCGGGCTTTCTCCAAGCGGTGCTCCATAATCCAACGCTGGGGGGGGGGGCTGGACGGCGAAGTCGCGCTTGAAGGTGGCGAGGCTCCGTCCCGTGTACGAGGCGAATTCCTCCAGGGTCATGTCCTCCGTGTAATTCTGCTCCATGAAATCCAAGAGGTCTATCTTCCACGCCTCGCTGAAGTCGAACAGCGTGGGATAGAAGCGGGCGTCGATGCGAGCAGGCACATGATGGCCTCCTGTACCTTCAGTTTCAGCCATTCGTCCGAAGGGGCTTCCGTGCTGTCGGCATAAGGCAGGAACGAGTCGAACAAGCTTTTCAGCGCGACCGTCTGCGGCAGGATGCTTGCCGTCTGGGCTAAGGGGTGTCCGGCGCAGCTTGCACGTCGGGGCGATGCGGTTGTAATACTCTTTCAATTCCTTGCGCGGCAGCGTGAAGCAGACGGCAAGGTAGGGTTTGCCGTCCAGCGGCACTTTGGTCACGTTCACCGAACAGTCGCGGCGCATGAAGACGTAATTGCCAGCCGTGACTTCGTCCGTCCGCCCCTGCCTTCGATGACCAGTTTTCCCCGACCGCACGAAGATAACGGAATGCGCAGGCATCCGGTGTTCCCAATGCATGTCGTGGGGGGATGCGGCAGCTCAGCAGGATGTCGCCATAGTTGATGAGGTTTTCTATCTGTTTGCTCATAAGCGCAAAAATAATGCTTTTTTATTTTCCATCCCTCATTTTCAGGAAAATTTCAGGCATGCCTGACGGGTTCATCGGGGTCATGTCCACCAGGTCGAGCGACTTCACCATGTGCAGTGTGCCTTGCTTGTGGCCTTGAAGTGCGCCGTCTGGATATGGTGCTTGTAAGCTTCCTCGTCGGCGTATATCTCCAGGATGCGCACTTGGCAGGAATCGCGTTGCTGCGCCATCGGGTAGATGGCGATGACACCCGGCTCCTCGCTGACGGAAGTCGCGCCCACGTTTGATGCCATCTGCATGTATTCCTCGCGGTATTCGGGATGGATTTCTATTTCTGAAATGCGTACCAGCATGTGTCCGCTGTCCGTACAGGTTTTCCTGCCATGGCAGAAGTTGCCAGCCCTTCTTCTGCTGACGGAAGGGAGAAGAGCCGTGCCGCGTTTTGCCATAAAAACATTTCCTTATAGCCTGATAGGGTTTTTGTCTTCTGCCAACTCCTTTTCCAAATGCCGTAGTTATTTTCCAACACATCGGCAGGTTGGTAGGGGTAGTCCGAGCCGTAAAGGATATGGTCGGGCGAGGTGATGGCGAGCAGGCCCCGTATGGCTGCTGCCGATGATGCGCCAGCCAAATCGTAATACAGCCGCGAGAGGTTGGCCTCGAAGTCGATGCCGCCCATCATCCCTTTGGCTTTTTTTGCGGGCGGGTACCACTGCTTTATGCGCGGCAATGCCAGCGGAAGAAACGAGCCTCCGTGCGGGACGACCACCTTTACGTTAGGGTAGCGTGCCAAGACGTTGTGTGCCAGCATGTTCAGTGCGCGGGTCGTTTCGATATTCGTAAAGCCGCCAACGGGACGGCTGCCATCAATTGTTTGTTCACGGGAGCCGGTTTGTGGGGTGCAGGATGATGACAGCGTTCCACCGGTCCAATGCTTCCATCAGCGGGTCGAGTGCCGGGTCGCCGAGGTACTGGCCTGCAGCATTTTGTTGCCAGTTTTATTCCATCCGCGCCGAGCGTGTCGAGCGCATAGGGCAGCTTCGCGATGGCGCGGCTTCCACGTCCGGTAGGGCAGCGAGGCGCAGAAGCGGAACCGGTCTGGGTAAGCGGCTTTCAGTTTGGCGCAGCATTCGTTTGTAGCGGCGCATCGTGGCATGTGGCACTCCGGCTGTCGCCGAAATAAAGGTTGCGGGGCGGCATGGTCAGGACGGAACAGGCGATGCCTGCACTGTCCATGAAGGAGCAAGGTGCGCCCGGCATCCCATTCCGGCAGGGGGGAAGCCTTCTGTCCAGCAGGGCATCGTGCTTCGCCAATGCCTCTATGTAGGAAGGCAGATTGTGGCAATGCACGTCCACCACGCGCATTGCCCGTCAGACAGTTCACCGCAAGCCAGATAAGCAACAGCCGTTTCATTCTGCCAAATTCTCTTTGTACCTTTGCCGGCTCCGTGCAGTGGCCGATGACATCGCCCGTGCGCAGGTAGCGGTAGGTAGGCATCTCGAAGAGTACGGGGCGAAGCGCGCGTAATCAGGCTTGCCGTCCACGCCGAGCACACACTGTCGTCGGCATACGTGTGGCAGACGCTGCAACAGGGATTCTCGAAGCCGTTACACTCGTACACGTCTTCCACCCGGCATTCCTCGTCAGGGGGCGATTCGCCGACCATCGGCGTGCCGCCATCTCCTGTTGCGAGGCTGAACACGCCGCTCTTGTCCATCTTGTTGCCTGATACGATACCGCAGTAGTCCGCTTGCGGGCAGGAACTCTTCCGTCACGATGTTCACCGAGAGCCGTCCGCTCTCCTTTATCCCTTCATTAATATAATGCGACGCGTGCAGGCTGACGAGCAGACGGTCGTGCGCCACGATGCCGATGTGTGCCACCAGCGTCCACGACGGTTTGCCGTCCACCGTTGCCCGGATGCTAACTGCCGGCGGGATACAATGCCAGTAGGTTTCCGATGTTCTGTTTCATTTTTATTTGTTTTAATGTTCGGTTTTACGATTGATTTATCTTACCAGCTTTAGGCCCCAGTTCATGTGTCCGAGCTGGTTGTAAAGGGAAACAGGAATGCGCCCAGCATTCAGTGTAGCGCGACATGGAAATGTCGCCAAGGTCGAAATGTCTTCCATCCGAAGTCATGCAGCAGTTGTGCGACGGCGGCTTTAGCTTCCGCGTCGTTTTCCGCAATAGAATCCGGTGATGGATTCGGGCAACACCTGTGGGACGTGTCATCAGACCGTAGTGCAGGTAATTGAGTGTCTTCACGACTTTGGTCTGCGGCAGAAACGCTTGGTTGGCTTCGCCCAGACAGAACCTCCGCTGTATTCGGAAGCAATCAACGTATGCCCATTCCTGTAAATATAGGGGTTCGACTGGTCAATGAGGATTTTCCTTTCAAATTTTCCGCTCCGGCAGATTGCAATGCCTCGACCGAATGGATGCCTTGCACGCTGTTAAATACGCGTTCTCCAAAGGCGGGGCTGCGACCAGCAAACGTTCCTGTGGTGGCACGTTGCCGTTGCTGCCCAGGCCGCAGCCTTGTCGCCCGGCGGAGCTACGTGCGCCCATCATGACTTCGTGTCCTAGTGCTATCAACTTGTCGGTTATCGTGCGCGCCACGTCGCCCGTGCCTAATACTCCATACTTCATAAGGCTACTCCTCCGCCTTCAGTTGGTTATACACCTCGTCCGTCACTGGTTCCAGCCATTCGTTGCTTGTCTTTTCTCCGGGGCACTTCAATGGCCAGATGGGCAAACCAATTGTCGGCAGTAGCACCATGCCAATGTTTTACTCCGGCGGGAATGTTGACTACATCGCCGGGGTGGGAGCAGGCGTGCCGGCTTTCCCCATTCCTGATACCAGCCCGTGCCGGCCACGCAGGCCAGCAGTTGTCCGGGCCGCCTTTCGTGGCGTGGTGGATGTGCCAGTTGTTGCGGCAGCGGCTCGAAGGTCACGTTGTTGATGCCGACCTGCGCAGAGAGGAGACGGGAGCTGATAGCTTTGCCCGATGAAATACTGCGCGTAGGCATCGTTGGGCTGGCCGATAGGAATATCATCCCGTGCTCGAAGGTCACGCCTTCGCGTCCACTGCTGCGGTGTCGTCTTTCCACACGTCCTGGCGAGACGGGAACGCCGCCCACGCCTTGGGCCATCCGGCATAGAAGCCGATTTGCGTGAGAATCTCCGCAATTTTCAATTTGCTGGTGATGCCATTGTTCTTCGCGGTCTGTAGGTGGTACGTCAGCGAAGAATCGGTAATGCCCGAGCTGATGGCGCGGTGAGCCGCGTTGCGGTCGCGAAGCCGCCGAGCTTGTCTGTCCGGCTCCATACTGGCTTGAAGCGCGACATCGTCGTTCAATTTTGCAATTTAAAGTCGCCCAATTGGTCGCGGCCTGCCGTCTGTACTATCTTTTCTGTGCCATATTGTTTAACGTTAAAGCGGTGAATACTAAAGTTGCTATCAGTTTGTTCATAATCGTTTGAATTATTGTGAAGTATTTGCTTACAATGACAGTGTGACTGTCACGTCTCCTTTGCCGCCAAGCAGTTCCAACATTTCCTCACGGTGGAAACACCGTCCACTTTGCCCAGACGGGAGAAACTCCATGAATTGTTGTCGTAGTAAAATGACGAACGAATTGCCCTGGTACAGAATCAGGTCGCCAGAGGCAGTCGTGGTCTGCCGGTCGTTGGGGGCAGGGAAATCCCAACGGGCCGACTTTCTCCATGTCGCCGTAATCGCTCATCCGGACGGATAGCGGGCCTTGCGCGAGGCGTTCCTTCAAAGCCCGGTGGAGTGTTTTTCTGCCAGCGTGGCGGGTAAATGTCCTCCCGCCCGCCGTCAGTTTAAGGGTGTTTGCCTTCATGTCTTCGTTATTGTCGTTATGGTTATTGTTGTTGATATCCACTTGTTTCCAGCCAAGAGGCAATCATGGAATGGCAGCCGGATGCCCGCGACGAGCGTATCCACAGGCTCGGCGAGGAAACGCCGTCAGGGACAAGCCGTTTGGCATCCGACTCATCGCCGCTGATGCTGCTGCTTGCGCTCGACACGACAAGCCTGATGCGCTTGCCCGCCATCTCGCTGCCGTGGTCGAACAAGAAGGTCTGCATGGGAGCCGCCATCCGGCTCCGCCCATAGCGGGGCCGCCACAATGACCGTCCCGTAATCCTCCAACCGCACCTCCACCCTGGGGTCTATGGCGGGGTAAGATGCGGCAACCCGTGGGTTTTCTTCGCATGGCTGGCATTTGCGCGCTGCCTATGGCGTAATTGTTTGCCGCATAGTCCAGCCCTTTCAGCAGGCTCGACTCTGATTACGTCCGCTTCCTATCTGCGTCCGGGCAAGTCGTTCACGATGGCATGCGTGTGGTTCGTGTAGCTGGTTACGTCCTAGCGTCTTGCCCGACCTGCGGGCCGTCTGGTGTTTCGTTTCCTGTTCCGCCGTCTTCCTCTCCGGGGCGCTGCCAGCGGGGCTGTCCGTCATCCGCGGTTCGCCGCAAGCCATGCAACCGAGCGTTATGGCGATGCCGCTGTCAGCAAATAGTATCATCTTTTTCATCGTTGTAATCATTATATTTCACTTTCAGCACATGGGATGTCCCCATCGGACCTTTGTGTTTACGTCTATCTCTTGAGTTGAACTTCATGATGCAAGTTCATCTTCAGCCGGGGTGTGAGTCCGGTGCACGTTCGTGTAATCCCTTTGCCGAATTGCGTCAGGTCGGCATCCGGCATCGTTTCCGCCGCGCCGGAGAGTCCGATGCTATTTATGGCGTGAATCGGGTGGGGAGGGTTGTCGTTTCGCGCGGCTGCTGTTTTACGAAATTGCCGGGAATACCTTCCGGGAATCCCGTGTCCCACGGCCATGTGCTGAGGGTGTTTCTTGGCTAATTCTTCTTGTTTTGCCATAGCTTATATTCTTTTAATTGGTTTTCCCGTTGCAAAAGGTTATGGCGGTTGAATAAGAAGCACGATGTTTTAAGGCTCAATCATTGTTGGTAATCGGCTCCAATCGAAAAAATGCACGTAATTATATCCTTTTATTGTGGCGGAAGATTTTATATGATGTTTAGTTTGCACTAAAGTAGCATATCATTTGGGACTACGTTCAATTTACCTGATTTACTAAAGCCAAATAACTTGTCTGCAAGTCGCTTGCAATAATCGTGCCTTGCTTTTTAATTCCCGGTTTGCTGTTTTGAGAATCGTACTCGCGACATCACGGAAATTGCATTGTCAGGTTGGACTTGTCTGCACAAAGGCAAAACATGTATAAACAGGAAACCCCTTCTGGAAGATTGTCATGAACGGGCTGATTGGGAACAGCTAAAAGACAAACGGTCTTAAAACTCCTGTATAAGGGGATATTAATGTAAAAGAAACATTCCCTTGCAATGCTTTCTACTCTTTGCTGATTTTTAAGAGTCTTCCGCACCAATGTTACCTCCACCTGCCGTGATGATTCGGCTGCCATCGTCCGACCATGGTAGTGCAGCGCGTTGAGCGGAAGGTTGTCCGTTGACAACCGTTTCCATGTATAGTTTTTCCGTTTTGATGTCGTAGGCGAAGTGTCGGTAGAAGTCGGTTTCTATCTGCGGTTCATGAAAGTCTTGCCGGGCGCGACCCCATTTCGGTGATATGCCCGTTGTGTTCTTCCATGGACTTGATGTCGCTTTCAAACCAGAAAGCCCCAGAAATGATTTGTTCTGGAACGAATGGCACTTTGTTTGTAGGGTCCTCCCTTGCGGGTAAAAAATCCTGTACCAGCCCGCACCGGTGAAGGCAGTTCCCGTTTTTGTCAACACGACCGTGAAAGGCCTGCTGTCGAGGATGATGCCCGTTGCCTGCATAGCAGAAGAGTAGGCCTCGAGGTCGACCTTGGCAATGAAATTTTCATGGTCAACCTGAAAGTCCCGACTTATAGGGATACACGGATGCTTCCAAACGCCGTTGAAAGCCTCCATGCGGTTAAAGATGCTTGTTTCACTGGAAATCATTGTGTGGGAAGAGGATGGCAATGCCCCATGAGCCGTGAGTAAAAGTGTTGTTATAAGACAAGGGGATGTCCGGGATCTTAGGGACTGACACACGGGAATGCGCAAGTCGGCTGACACGCCTTGATTGGCCACGTAATAGCAATCTGTCATCTCAATTTCAATCTAAACGGGCATCTAAAGCCAAACATGTTCTTTGTGTCTTCGGCGTAGAGCAGCAAGCGTTGAAGTCTTTGGTCCTGTAGCCTGTGCCTGAGTTCATCTTCTGCAATAAGGTAAGGGCGCACGTAATAAAATGCCAGGGGCGAGGTCGGGAAGTTCAAAAGTCTGGGATTGCTCTTTTCCGAAAAGACTTCTCCCTTGAGGTCGTAAAGGGCGTTGCCTGCCCCCAACACGTTGTGCTGCCCGACGAGCGCCGCAATACAACTGAGGGGTTTGGAAGAGCCATATACCCCTGTGTCCGGTTGAACGCGTTTCGGCTGGGGCATATACGTTGGTGCGGACGGTGACGTAGCTTTTTGCCATCCGTACCTTTCCCGTACAAAATTGCAGATGGATCCAGATCGACGGTGCTTTTCGCCCATAATTTGCCGACGGATGGCATTTAAGTTGTTTAAGTCGCATACGGCATCATAAATCGGGTAGGTCTGGCCCTTATAAATGGGCTGCGTGGCATAATCGCCGGAGGCAGCTTTTAGATGAAGTCTCTTCCATAGGCCCCGAGCCGTTCCGACAAAGTTTATGTTCTGGCAGAACGACAAGACGGAAGCGGGCCACGGCGGCAAAAGGATCGATGAGGCCGGGTTCCCATACGGAACTGTAAGGCGTAGGTGCTGTGTTTGGTTTCCCCGTCTGCATTTCCCGTCAAATAGATGTTTCCTCCATTTCGCCGTACGGTATAAACAGGCATTATTTGGAAGATGTGCCGACAAAAGAGCCGTTACATCGAATTGGTCATCCACGAAAAACGTGAGCATGGTGGACGAATTGGGTTCGTTCACAGTGAAGGCTGCCGACAGCTCCCCGCCCACGCTGTCGCGGCTGCACACGAAAGTGGTGCTGGTTCCGTCGTTGATGTGGCTGCCGATGCCCCTGGCACTTCCAATGCGACCACAGTTCAGGGTTTCGGCCTCAATAGGGCCGTATGACTTTACTGTTTGGGGCAGTCCGCCGTCTCTATTGTCCTCACAGCCCGTGAGGGCAAAGGCAGAGAGGCATAGCAAAAAACGTAAGATAACTTTCGGATACTCATAGTCGCATTTTTTTATTGTGAGGTTGCTGCTTTTGTGGTGCCGTCTTGGGGGTTGTTCCCCATTCCCGGCTTCTTCGTTTGCAGGATGGTTTGCGACTCATCTCCCAATTCGCGGCTTTCAGATGGGCCAGACCTTTTCACGCTGGTTCAATTTGAGTTGGCAAATGCCCATCACAAACGGTAGGCATCTCCGAACTCGATCTGTCTCCAGCTCTTTTTTTGCGGGAAGAGAGTGCCTCCGCAGCCCCCCGGATGGTAATAGACCGCGGCCCGTTCGGCATGATATAACGGTTCTTGGGTTCCATGCAAGCGGCCCATCGATATCGTCGACGGTTATTTGTTGGAACATGCGGCATTGCATTTCTGCCTGTTCGCGACGGTAGTAGAAGTAGGCTGTGAGTTCATCGCCCATTAAATGCTCATATTCATTCAGATCCAAAAATAGCATCCCGGTAGCGGCCCAAGGCGAGCAAAGTGTTGAGCGCTCCAACAATGCCGGTGCCGCATCTTTTAAATAAGGTTTGCTGAAACATGCCACAGCACTGTCTTGCAACGCCAGTATCTGTCGCGTATCGGCCTTGCCATCCGTTTGCATTGGGCGGCGTAGAGGAACAGGTTGGCTGAACGCATGTTGGTTCTCGTCAAGGACAAGTATTTTTCGCAGGCCTTTTCGTAGTCTTTGAGTGCATAGGGAGCGTATTGCCCTCCTGAAGTGTATAGAGAGGAGAGGATTTTGCTTGTAGGCTTCTCCAGCGAGTGCGAGAGCGATTTGTTCATGTCCCAGTCTTTATACATAACCGGGTTTCAAGTTCAATTCGTATAGCAGTTTGTTGAATGCATAGTACACTTCGTCTTTTTTCTCGGCCACGTCCATGGCTGCATTCATATCTTCTTCAGCGGCTGCATAGTTGCCGTGTGCCATGTAGAAACCAGCCCGTTGCGGTAGGGAAGCTGCTGCTTTTGGGAAATTGTTCGCGCAGTCGTTTTCCAAAATTACAGGTGGGTGAGTCCGAACGGGAGGCCGTCATGAACAGGAACGTGCGTATATCCGCTTCATCGGCCGGCAGTGCCTTTACGGATGTGGATGGCATTTAAGTCGTTGTCGGTCGAAGACATGCCGTTGGTGCAGTGTGTTGCCGCATGCGACACTGACGGCGGTGGACGTTGTGGCGGAGGCGCGCGCTTTCCGTATCATTAGCCCCAATACTTCGCCTTCATCCATGACCGGACTGTTCAAGTACTTTTCGTCCAATGGCCGACCTAAGGTGTAATAAACTGTATTTTCGTTGAACTTTGAATGCAACGCAACGTTTACACATTTTGTTTTTGTCGGGTAGGGAGACGTAGACATGTTCATGTTTCACGCCCATATGGTCTGAAATGGTCAGTGCCGGGGTATCCTTTGTCGGTTTTTACCCGGAACTTTACCAAATCGTATAATGAACTGACTCCCCACGATGGCTTCCCACCTCTGTATTCCTTTCCTTCTCCGCTGACGACTTTGGCTTTGCTGGCTTGTTTGAACAGTTGGTAATCGGCTAAAGTTGTTCCGTTCTTTGTTTATTTTGTGTTACGTCGGATTGCAGCATGTCTCCTTTTCATTCATGGTCACGATGTTGATTTGTGCTTTGCTGCCTTTTGAACTATTTAGATTTAAGAACCAACGGTCAGCCTAAAGTAGACAGGCAAGTCAATATAACATGATCTTTTCATTTCATAGGATTGGTTACAATTTTTCATGCTGGCTGATGGCCGCATCATCAGTGTGGTGCCGCTCAACATGTGGGCGATTTCCTCCACGCGTCTTTTTCGTCCAGTTGGACGATATGGCTGCTGGTACCCTCCGCGTGGTCTTCCTTGTAAACTTTGTAGTGCGTGCTGCCCGAGCCGCGATTTGGGGCAGATGGGTGATGCTGATGACTTGTCGGTTGAGTGCCCCCATTTCCTGCATGATATGCGCCATCTTCTCGGCGATGTACCCGGAGACACCGGTATCTATTTCGTCGAAATGATGGTAGGTAGTTTGACCGCCTTGGAAATCATGGCTTTCAGCGAGAGCATGACGCGCGCGATTTCACCCCCGATGCCACTTGGGAGATAGGTTGCAACTGGCCGTTTTTGTTGGCACTGAAAGAAGTTGATTTGTCGGTTCCTTCGTCCGGTACTTCTTTGAGTGAGTTCCGACTTTGAATTGACATCTGGCCCACCCGATGAGCTTTCTTTCATCTGCCTTCCACGACCGGGAGGCCGCCTGCCGTAGCGAGGTCACCTTCGGCTTGTTTCTTCATGAAATTCAAGGGCTTGGTCGCATTGCTGTTGCAAGGCATGTATATGTTCGTCGCTGTGTGATGATGGCGTTGAGTTTTTCGCGGTATTCCTCCCTATTCGCAGAAGGTCTTCTCCAACGTGTCCACACGGTGTTTTGTTGCAAGTCATAGATGGTGTTGAGCCGTTCGTTGACGTATTCCAGACGTTCCGATTGAACCTCGACCTGTTCCTGTGCGTCCGGCAATCTCGCCGGCAAGGTCTTTTCAACTCGATGTAACATGATCTCCATACGTGACGCCAGTTCATTGCCGTCGATAAACTTTTCCTATATTGTCCAAGAGATGGGTTGTTTTTCAAGACGTTGACGATACTGGTTTTGTTCATTGTCCAAAAGGTTTTCCGCTTGATACAAAGCCTGTTTGATTTCTTCGGCATGTGTCAGTGTTTTGGCTCTTGTTCCAGTTCTTCCTTGCTCTCCGGTTTTCAATGCGGCATTTCTAATTCGTCTAGCAACGTGATATGTCTTTCTTTCCGTACGGGCTTGTTCTGCGGCTTGCCGCGCCTGTTGCAACTCCTTTTCCGCTTGCCTGTAAGTTGTGTACAGTCTTTTTATACTGTTGCAGTTCATCCTGTCTCCGGCCACAGATGTCGATGACGTTCAGTTGGAAGTTCTCTTTTGTTCAGCAACAGTTTTGGTGTTGGGAATGCACGTCGATGAGCATTTCCAATTCCTTGAGTTACTCACGGGAGTGGGCGTATCGTTGATGAACGCCCGGCTTGCCGGATGCCGTGATTTCACGGCGGACGATATATCTTTTTCCCGTCGAACCCAAATCGTTGCGTTCGAAGAACTCCCGCATGCCGTGGCATTCAGGTCGAAAACGGCTTCGATGATACATTCGACATACCCGTTTTTATGGATTTACTGTCGCGCGCTGACCGAGCAGCAGGCCGATTGCACCGAGGGATAATGGACTTTCCGGCACCGGTTTCTCCGGTAATGACGGAAAATCCTGGCCTGGAACCTGATGTCTAATGTGTCTATTAATGCGTAGTTCTGAATGAATAAAGATTTCAGCATATCCTTATTTTCTGAGTTTTTCCCAATTACTTTAGAAGCGTTGATGGCACACGATATTATATACTTTCACAGTTCTTCTGCCGTGCCCTTTCCGCCGCTGTAAATGCTGACTAACTCATCCGTTTGATGTCGGTGAATATGACGGGAGCGCGCTCATGCTTTTTTGGTCTCGGGCCTCTGTTTGAGCATTTCTATGGATTCCGTGATGGCCATGCGTGCCGTATCGGTATTTTCCGTCATGCGGTCCAGTCCCAGACGGTATTGCAGGTGATTCCAGCTGCCGGAGCGGTTCACGGTTCGTCCCATAGTCATTGATAATGGCAAAGCGGTTGCGGTCGTTTTCGAAAGCTTTCCATCCGGCATAGCCCAGGTTTTTGCGAATTATTATTGACGTCCATGGCCATTTGCAGGATGTTTGGAACCGCCGAGCGGTGCCATCGTATCCATGTCCATGCCGATGATGAGGTAGGCATAGTAGGCAATGACAGCCGTAAGGTTGTTGTCCACTTGTTCCGGGCGGAATTCCAGTTGGTCGAATTGCTGGAAAGTAAAAGTTGAAATTTTCATCCTGAAAATTAAACACCGTCGTTGAATAGTTGAGTCATACACCGGGCGTGTACTCTTGCACCTGTATCGACCCAGTAAATGAATTGTCCGTTTCGCTGGTAAGTTTTCAGCGTGATACTGAAAGTACAGTTGATGTGCGTTCTTCTTCTTCGTATGTCATCCCGGTCCATTGCCTCCTCGCTTACGAAAGCTACCAGAGTTCTAACGCTCCTCGAAGACGGCGTCCGTCGTTGGAGATTTAAACGGTTGATGGTCACTTTGGCATTGAGTTCAGCGCAGTCGGGGCTGCAATGTGAAACATGCCGTCAGGGCCATGAATTTAAGACAGGAGGCTATATGTCTGCGTACGTTGCGTAATATTCATCCGGCGTTAGAAAGAAAGACACGAGCCGGTCGACAATGTCGGCTGCCACTTCTTTTTTTGTTTCAGCGGATAGACCACGGAATCGGTCCGGCTGGATACGGCTATTTTATTCGTGTCATGACGGGAAGCTCGCCCTGGGTCGTTCAGCGAATTGAGTACGATGAAGTTGAAATTCTTCCGTTCCAGTTTTTCGTGCGCATGCGCCGTCTCGTCATGGGTTTCGAGGGCAAAGCCTATGAGTTTCTGTCCCTCACGCTCATCTGGCCGAGCGTTTGGGCTATGTCGCGTCGGTTTCAGACGGAGGGACAAGGTCATCGGTTTCGCGTTTGATTTTGCGGTCGGAAGCTTGCGCAGGCGTGAAGTCGGCCACGGCTGCACATAAGATGGCAGCATCCGATTCCGGGAAATGTGCCGTGGCCTCGCGGAACATGTCTTCGGCCATTCACGTCGATTCGCCGGATGCCCGCCTGCGTGGTGCCAAGAGACGTCGGACCGCAAACCAACATGACTTTCGCGCCGCGTCGGGCACAAGTCTCGGCTAAGGCGATTCCCATTTTGCCCGATGAATAGTTGCCGATAAACCTTACGGGGTCTATCTTTTCATACGTGGGGCCTGCTGTAATCAGGATTCTTTTCCCTCGTAAGTCTTGTCCGCCGGAAAAAGTAGTCTTCCAGAACCTTGATAATATTTTCAGGTTCCTCCATGCGTCCTTTGCCCTCAAATGACTGGCCAATTCCCGCTGCAAAGGCTCAATGATGTGGTTGCCGTAACTGCGGAGGCGTTCGAGGTTTTTGCTGTGTGGAGGGATGGGCGAACATGTCCAAATCCATTGCCGGAGCTACGAAAACAGGAGCTTTTTCATGGACAGGTAGGTCGTGATGAGCATGTTGTCGGCTATGCCGTGGGCCATCTTGCCGATAGACGAGGCCGTAGCCGGTGCAATCCACCATAGCATCGGCCCAAAGCCCGAGTGCGTGGCTGTGCCAACTCCCGTCGCGTCGGAAAAGAATTCGCTGACCACTGGTTTGCTGGTTAGTGCGGAGAGGGTGACAGGCGTGATAAATTCTTTGCCCGCCGGGTGATGACCACTTGCACTTCAGCTCCCCTTTTTAATCAATCCCCGGATGAGATAGCAGGCTTTGTAAGCCGCGATGCTTCCCGTGATTCCCAACAACGATTTTTTTACCTCTTAATGTTTCCATGTCGGTTTATGCCTTGTTCATATCAAACGTATCTGGGTTAAAATCTGCTTGGTGTTGCGTGCGAAGTCACCTTGCAGAATCCAACTGTAATATCCGGGATCCGTACGTAATAACGTCGGTGACTTTTTTCCTTTTGTATTTACCGAAGTTGAACACGACATCACGATTTTCATCATAAACCATGCGTCGGCAAAATCCACGTTATCCGTCATCCGGGGAAAAATCGGACAGGAATGCCGTCGTTTTTCAAGTCTTCGGATAGTGGTCCGTTGAGCCAACAGACTTCGTATGTAAACGCGTGTCGGCCAAAGCAAGTGGGCATTTCCAAATCCCGCTTTCCGCAATAGAACTTGTATGCGGCACTCAACGTCCGGCGTTCGGAAGCTTATGGTAAATGTTTTTGTACGTCGATGAACTTACGCTTGCGGATGTCGTGTCTATGCCCGCCCGCAGAATTCTTCGACCAGCATCGGTACGTCGAAACGGTTGGAATTGAATCCGGCGAAGTCGCAACCCGCCTTGATGGTATTGGCCAGTTCGGGCTGCTTGCTTGAACATAGGGGCAGTCTGCCCGTCTTCATCATAGATACCGTGAATGGCCGAACTTTCCGGAATGTGCATCTCTCCGGATTGATTCGCATGCTTTGGACTCTTCATTGCCGTTAGGGAATACCCACTTTGATGTAGCATAATTCTACGATACGGTCGGTGGTGATATTGATTCCCGTGGTTTCCAGATCGAAGAAAACGACAGGATTGTTCAATTTAATTTCATTTTTATTCTTTTAGTCGTTCAGCATCATAGGCATCAGCAGCATCGAGGTCTTCGTTTTCTTCTTGCTCTGCCGGGACGATTACTCGGCCCGGCTCGGGTCGCTATGTGACGTTTTCTCCCCCATGTTGTTCAGTATGTCGATGAGGAACGTGCCCTTGAAACCGATATTCATCGGAGAGTCTCCCGTATTCGCAGGGCACGCGTTCCTCGGCCGAGGTGGAAGTAGTCTATGTCTTGTCCGGGAGACTACCAACTGATTGCTTTCCAGATGCAACTTGATCAAAAGCTGCTTTTGGTTGGAGAATATCAATACGCGTTTCAGGGCGCTCAGCAAAAATAAGGCGGTCCACCGTAACCCGGTAGGGGTTGTTTTTGCGGAATGACAGGTTATAGTTCGGATAGCGTCCTTCGATAAGCCGGCAGATGAGTCAGGGGAAGATTCCATGGTAATGTAGGCATTACGCTCATTGAACTTCAACGTGACGTCGTCCGATTCCTTCGGTAAGAGGTTTTCAGAATCGTAGCCGGCTTCTTGGGAAGGATAAAAGGCTGCGGGCTGATGGTCTTTGATACCGTAGTTTCTGTTGCGTACAATTTGTGCCCGTCGGTAGAGACAAATCCAGGTTGTCTGCTTGGATGTCGAAATATACCCCGTTCATCACCGGACGCAATTCGTCGTCGGCCGTGGCAGACAGGCAACGGTTTATGCCGTTGGGCATCGTTTCGGCCGGTATGATGAGGCATTCATGTCCTCCTGCGGGAGTTCATTTCCGGGTATTCGTCGGCACTTTGTCCACGATGTTGAAACGTCCGTTCCTGGTAGTTGGCCCGTGATTTCCATGTTGTCCGGTTGATATCGAAGAAGAGGTTGTTCGCAATTTCTTTCTTAAGGTCCTGGATGGTTTTGGCGTTGATGCAGAAACGGGCATTGGCATCGCTTTCCACAAGTTCAGGTGGTGATTAGCGTCGTTTCGCTGTCGAGGCCGTAATGGTGAGTATATTATCTTGGATTTCAAATAAGAAACAATCCAAGATAGAGGGGCATCTTCTTTGAATTTATGACGCGTCCAATCGTCTGCAAAGCGATTGAAAAAGTGCAAACTTGATACGATAAAATCTCATAATGTGGTATTTTTTAAAATTATATTCAGCAAATTTACATATTTAAGTAGAACGGAACAAAAAAATAATTTAAAATTCGAAAAGTAGAAAATGATTTGTATTTCGCATCACTAAACAGTTAATGTAGAAATATGGAAATTACAGGAAAAATTATTGCTGTGTTACCTGAGCGGGGTGGCGTTTCTCAGCGTACCGGTTCGGAGTGGAAAGTGCAGGAATATGTGTTGGAAACTCAGGAGCAATATCCCAGAAAAATGTGTTTTGACGTTTTTCGGCGCAGATAAGATTGCACAGTTCGCCATTAAGATCGGCGACCAGCTTACCGTGTCTTTCGATATAGATGCGCGTGAATATAATGGCCGGTGGTACAATAGTATTCGTGCTTGGAAAGTGGAGCGCGCGACAGCTCCGGCCGAATCTCCCTGCAGGACCGGTGCCTTTCCCTCCGGTTTCGGATGCGGCACCTGTTGATTTTTTCGGCAGGAGATTCTAAAGACGACCTGCCTTTCTGACAGGAACGGTGGCAGTATACAATAATCCCGATAGCAAGAGGCTATCGGGATTTTTTGTACTTCCTTGAACCGTGTGGGGTATTGCAAAAGGAGCCGGACAGATTGTCAGAATGTCATTCCATGTCCTGCAGGAATCGTTTATTTGCAATGGATGCGACGGTTTGCAAATATGCGATTCTCACGCGGTGGGAAGAAAACGATTTGGAAGCGATAGGTGGACGAGGCTTCCATTATGTCGGGCGGGAAAATGCGGTCGGCGTTCGTTGGGGAGAAGTTGTAAAGTACAAAGATGGGTTGGCCAGACCATTTTGACACTGGGTTTTGAAGGTGGAGAGGCATCGAATAGAAGAAAACGGCCGTCTGCGTCATATCGTTACCCCGTTTTCGAATTTGCCGTTCATGGCCGTTTGAGGATGTCGTCTGAACAATAAGAGGAGAAAAATGTTATTTTGCTCCAAATGAAAAAAGTTTGGCTGAGATTGATTCTTAATTTTGCTTAATTTGTTTCAAGTTTCCGCCAGAATGGCAAATAAGTGTATTCAAAAATAGCCCTGAATCCTTCCTGAATGGATGTCGTATGCGAAAGTGTGGGTTGGGGAATCCGGCTTTTTTTCTGTCAGGAAGATGGTAAAATACGGAATTCTGTTGACAAGATGAAAGCCTGCGTCTTTGTGCGGACATCTCCGTCCCGTGGCTTCTGCCGTATGCCTTGGATGGGCAGGATGCATGTGGAAAGGAAGACGGCCTCCGGACAATTTGCCGAAGCCGTCTTCGCTTGGTTATAAAAAGAGGTGTTACTTTTATTCGTCGTAGCCTCCGCCCAAAGCCTGATACGAGCTCGATGGCAGCCTGTATTTGGCTACTGTTGCTGATTTGCGACATCTGTGCCGTCAGCAAAGTCTGTTGGGCTGTCAACACCTGCAGGTAGTTGGTCGACGAGTTCATCATCAATGCTTGCGTGCTTTTTTTACAGCCGTTTCAAAAGAAGCAATCTGTTTGGTGTACAAACCGTCTTTTCTCCTGTGGCCTGTATTTTGGTCAAAGGCGTATTGACTTCCGTTCCGGCATCCAATAAGGTTTGTTGGAATGAAAGCTTGGCTCTGTTCTTGCTGTGCTTTTTTGAATTTTTTATTGTGCACGCAACTTTCCGTTCTGGAAAATGGGTTGGTCAGCGATTTCATGGCATTCCATATCCATTTGCCCGGATTGACGGTAGGGTACCGAGGTCGTTCGTCAGCCTATAGCACCGCTAAGTTCAAGCCCGCAGAAAGCGGTACGCGATCTGTTGGTGGCGTAATATGCAACCAACTGGGTTTCAGCCTGCTTCACGCGATCGGACGGTTGGCCAGTGCGGCAGCCGGAATACCGGCCGACATGCGGGCGGAACAACAATTGTTCATGGAGCCGATGTATACTTTTTGCGGAGCTTCACCCAACAGGGCAGAACTCATTTTCAAATCACTGATTTGCTGTTTCAAGTCCGTGATTTTGCGTGCAAATACTATAGTAGTTGGCTTCAGTCTGCGACACGGCTGCCATGTTGCTTTGACCGGCATTCATCAAGGCACGGGTGGTTTCGACCCGTTCTCCTTCCACAGTTTTCCGTTTCTGACTGACGGCTAACTGAATTCTTTCAGCATGGCCAGCAGTAGTAATAGTTGGCGATTGCCGCAATCAACTGAGACTATGCGGCCTGTTGTAAGCCTGGCTGTTTTCAAAGTTGGGCTTATGCACGCTTTTGGCATTGTGCAGGCTTCCGAAGATGTCTATTGCCAAGAGGCTGATACCGAGATAGTATAAGTTTGTGTGGCTTTTCCCCAATCCACACCGGCCAACGAACGCTGCGGGCGAAAGCGAGGAGCTGGGATATAAGCCATTTGGCGGCTTCAGCGGCTTCGGACTGTTCGATTTGCAGTTGGGCACTACGTAAGTTCGCGTGTTTATTATAACCCTCTTTCAATCAGAGTCTGCAGTTGGGGATCCGTGAAGATTTCTGCTGAATGAAGCTAAGCCCAATGAGTCGCTGCTTTGAGTGTTCGCCACTGCAGGTACAAGACCGTCAGTCTGAATGTCGACCGGGCGTTCTCGTATTTCGCTGGACGCAACTGTAACAGGCAGCCGTGGTCATGGTCATAATTATCTTTTTCATTGTTCGTCTTTTCGCTTTTAAATGCACTGCGTTCTTCTAAACTCTTTTGGCGTTCTGCTAATACTTGGGCGTCTGCTTGCTTCTTCATGCAAGGCGGACGAACGCTTTTCTTACAAGTATTGAATACGATAGAATGGGAAGTAATGAAAGTAGCGCCAAAGTACCGATTAACATACCGCCGACAACGCATTGCCCAGAGAACTGTTACCGTTGGCTCCGGCACCTGTGGCGCATCAAAGGCAACATACCAGATCATGGTCAACACCGTCATCAAAATCGGGCGGAAACATTGCTTGGGCTGCAGAGTAGGCTGCTTCGATAATGCCCATTCCTTTCGGCGACGTTCCGTGGCATACTCTGTGATAGGATAGCTGTGTAGCCAACAGACCAATTAACATAATCACACCGGTTTGCAGATAGATGTTGTTTTCCAGACCGAAAAAGCCATGCGAAGAGGAACGAACCCATCAAACCGCACGGTACGGAGAGTATAACGGCCATCGGAACTAAGAAACTTTCGTACAGACACGACAGGATTAAGAAATCAATACAGAACACGTAGATGAAGACCGTGTCGTTGGAACCGGCTGTTTCTTTCTCTTCGTGAATGCCGCCTTCCATAATTAACGGTTGGGCATGGTCTGTGCGAATACTTTCTGGCTTCAATAGCTTGCATGGTCTGGCCGAAGAATAACCCGGGCGGGTTTGCAGGCAATGGCATCGAACAGGTTGAACCGGTTGGTGACTTCAGGTCCCTGATTAACTGTGACACTGAGGAATTGGCTGATAGGAGCCATTTCGCCGTTCACCCATGCAAAGATGTTGTTGGCGACTTTTTCATCAAACGATATTTTCGGGTCAGCCTGAATCATGATACGGCGGTATACAGCAGAGAACAAGTTGAAGTTGGATGCACATAAATACCACCGCAATAACCGCCCTAATACGCTTAACACTTCAGACCGGAGATTCCTGCGTTTGCATTTCGCCGCATCTATGTCGATAGCATATTGGGGGAAGTTCGGATTGAAGGTCGTATATGCCATGGCTACTTCAGGACGTTGGTTCAATGCGCCGATGAACTTCCATGGTATTCTGATAGAATGAAGTCAGGTCGCCTCCCACGCGGTCTTTGGAGCTGCAATTCGATACTGTTACCCATACACCGTATCCCGGAATCATACCCGGCTGGAACGTGAAGGATTGTGCCTCTTTGATGCTTTGCAGCATGAAGTTCAGTTTATTCATGACGGAAGTGGCATCACTGTCCCTTTGCCTGTACGTTCGTTCCAGTCTTAAACAGAATGATGAAAGAACCGTAAGACATACCTTGACCAAGCGATGAAGCCAACCGGAAATCTTTAACAATGGTCTACTTCCGGAATTTGCTTGATGATGTTTTCTTTCTATTCCAGGCCATTGTCTTCGTTGTGGCCAAATTGCTACCCGGCGCGACATTTAATTCACATGTACCGGCCCTCTTCCTGAGGAACCAATGCCGTTTTGGTCGTCTTCATAGCACCCTAACAGCACGCACGAAACAACAAGCGAGCCCATATGAAATCAACGATGATGAATGAAGAACATGACTCCATTCTTATGTTGCTCATCATGGCATAGACGAAGCATTGTAAGGCGGCTTTTACGATACCGCACGCTTCTTTTTGCCTTTCTTGCCCGCTCGCAGGACGCATCCACATGGCATACAGCGCCGGACACAACGTCAAGGCATTCAGATTACGAAATTACCTACGGCTACGGCCATGGTCACACCGAATTGAGTGTAGAAGATAATGGACGTAATGTCCATGAAGCGTCATGTGATAAACACAGCCATGAAATACAAGCAAAAGCAAGTGATAACGGCCATGGTAACATCAGACAATGCATCTTTGGTGGGCCAGATAGGCGATGCGTGTATCTGACATCGAATTTACCTGTTTTGGCTTCGACCACTACAATGAGCCATCCACCACCGTACCGGATAAACTGATAACACGAGGCGAATAGTGTCAGGATGTTATTACTGAAACCTGCAACTTGCATGGCCGCCAAAGGTTCCCACCACGAAACGATGATGGAAATGGATTTAAATCAGGGTACCTTGAAGTCCTGCAAGAAGAAATATACTACCAAAATAACGGAGGGTCGATGGCGATTACCAATGTCTCAACCACTACGGATAGAAGTTGAACCATCATTGTCATGAATTCCAGACCTTCAGGAAGTTCTTCGTTAATCTCTGACAACAATTTGAGATTTCCGCATTTACCTCCGTGGCGCGTTTGAACCGGCAACCTGGAACACCATAAAGGTACAGCCTGATGCCCGTTCAGCTGCTACTGTCGAAAGCGTATGACTGAGTGCCGAGTTCTACGCGAGCCACGTCTTTACGCGTAAGATATTACCGTCGGGCAAAGAACGGACTACGATATTCGAACGGACTGATATCGGTCAGACGTCCCTTTATATTTCATGGTGAACTGGAACGTATTCGTTGAGCTCACCCAATGAACCGGTTGGAGATTCCAAGTTCTGTTCGCCCAAGGCAGAGGTAATGTCGGTGGGGACAAGGCCGTATTGCGCCATGACATCCGGCTTCAGCCAAAATACGCATATTGTACGTGTCACCCATGGCCATCACGTCTCCCACACCCTACACGTTTGATACGGGCACTACGTTGATGTCAAGAAGTTGGCAATGAATGTCTTGTCATAACGGTTGTTAGGGCTGGGGTAATACAACGAACCGATTTGGTAAGAAACTGGTTTGGCGTTTGCGGTCGTCACACTGATTTGCGCCATTTCAATTGTAACAAACCTTGCTTCCTGCTCACTTGCTCTGAATCACCGCAGCCATGTCGGGGTCTGTCTTGCTCTAGCGAAATAGATATATCGGCAGAACTGAGTTCGTGGCAGACTGCATGTAAGTCATGTTTTCCATAATTCACTGATTGCCTCTTCCAGAGGTTGGATCACACTCTTCATTACAGCGTCTGCGCTGGCTCCTGTAGGTGGCCGAGACACGTACGGTCGGAGGAGCAATGTCCGGTACTGCTCAATCGGCAGGGTGCCCAGTGAAATAAATCCTACGATAAGAATGAGGATGGAGATGGAGAAAGCCATCACCGGGCGTTTTATAAATATGTTACCTTTCATTGTTTTTACTTAAATTAGAATTCACTATTTACCTTGATTTTGTGCACCTTGTGCTGTACCCACAGGTGTACCTTCGCGTACCAGACCGGCACCTTCGGCAATGATGACATCGCCCACGTTCAAACCTTGGGTTACGATGTATTCCGTACCATTGTTGTTGGGAGCCACCTCGATATTCGCACTTTGGGCTTTTTCCGTCTACGACCTTATAGACCAAGACCTTGTCCTGAAGTTCGAATGTAGCGGCCTGCGGGATGACAATCACGTCCTTTGTAATATACCGGTACTTCTACATTACCGTTGGCTCCACTGTGTAACAGGTGAGAAGCATTGGGGAATGTAGCACGAACCTGGGCGTACCCGTGCTGGTGTTGATTACTCCGCTGATGGATTCAACGCGACCGCTGTCCGGCAGGACGCTACCGTCGTTCAGAATCAATTTCACGGCCGGCATCTTTTTGGCTGCCTCTTCCAACGAACCGTATTGACGGGTCATATTGAGCAAGTCGTCTTCGTTGACGGAGAAGTAAACATACAACTCGCTGTTGTCGGATACGGTGGTCAAAGGCTGCGGGATAGAACTGCTGACCAATGCGCCCTGACGGTAGGAAGCTGGCCTACCACGCCGTCGGCTGGGCTTTTACTACGGTATAAGACAAGTTGTTTCTTGCATTTACAACTTGTGCTTTCATTTGAGCTACGGATGCTTTTGCACTCAATAAGCTATTTTGAGCTTTCTGTAAATCGAAATCGGAAACGACTTTCTGATCGAACAGGCGCTTGGTGCTCTTGAATGTCAAATCGGCTGTAGCTTCTGCTGCTTCTGCTGCTTTCAGGTTGGCTTCGGCCGTGTTCAACGCAGCTTGGTAAGGCACCTGGTCAATGATAAATAATGTTTGTCCTTTCTTGACACGGTCGCCTTCCTGCACGCACAGACGTTGGAGCGTTCCACTGACTTGCGGATATATCTCTACATCCTGACGTCCTTCAATTCTTGCACTGTAAAGTGATTGTAATACTATGGAATCGGTTTTACAGTCATTGTCTTGTAAGAACCCGTGTCCATTGCTTGTTGTTGCTTATTGCAACCAGTTAATGCAACTAAGCAACAAAATGCTGTCGTTGCAACAGTCTTAATACCTCTATTCATAATTAATAAATAAAATAATAATCTCAAAAACGGCAAAAATACACAAACTGTGCAGTATACGCTTGTTAAAAGTACCTTTGTTTTGTTCATTTTGGGAAGTAACCTTGCATTTTAGGAATATTCTACTTAATTTTGATTTCTATTAACGAAATAATCTCTTTATGGAAGAAAACGTACGTTCGTTGTTGGCGCAGGAGTGTTTTATTTTAGGACTTCCTTTGAATTGGGCGGTAGAGAATGAGTTGACTTTAGACAAGTGTTTGCTTGTAATGGTGGAGAGGGGGAAGGCTTCTGTTTTCGTGGGGGGAAAATGAGTATACTTTGGAACGGAACCAGATACTTTCATGCGGCCTGAGTTACCGCTGAAGAAGTTGCGTTCCACGACGGATTTTTCAGTTTCGTTGATGGCCTTTCCGCCTTCTATGCTTCGGGACAGTGCGGAACGTATGGAGCCTCGTTTTCTATTACTTTTGTTTACACAAGTGATTTGGGGATTGGATGCGGAAAACCGGAAACTGGTGGAGCATTTTCGGGAATTGTTTCGTTTTGCGGTTGCGGATTACGGCAGGGGATACACGCGTGAATTAGTACTGAGTTTAGTGAATGGCCTGGTGTATGGAGCTTACGAAATGTGCGGGGCTGCGTCTGGAGAATTTGTCTTTGGACTCTTCCCGTTCCCGGGAGTTGTTCCGGAACTTTATGGAGTTACTTCATGAACATCTGACGCGTGAGCACGAAGTGCAGTTTATGCCGGTAAACTTTGTATTTCGTCCAAATATCTTACTCAGGTCTCGAAAGGGATGATCGGACGTACGCCCAAACAGATTATCGACGAAACCCTTATGCACGAGGCTATGAAGTTATTGGATAAAACAATTCGAGCATACAGGATATCAGTGTCAGTCTCTGGATTCCCCCGACCAGTCTTATTTCGGACGTTTTTTCAAGCGTTTGAAACATATGTCGCCCCAGCAATACCGCTTGAGGTCGAAACGTTGACAGTCCTTCCAATATCTAAGAGCTTGTTGGATTGGATTTTTATAAAAAGCGTTCCATCGTCTTCGGAAAAGAAGGAAACGATGGAACGCTTATATTTGTAAGCCGGATATAGACCTCGTGCGAGGATTCAGGCTTTATGAATTCATGCTCATCAGGAACTCTTCGTTGTTCTTAGTCGGTTCAATCCGGTCTTTCAAGAACGTCATGGCTTCTATCGGGTTCATGTCCGCAAGAATCTTGCGCAGTACCCACATGCGATCCAGGGTCTGTTTGTCATGCAACAGATCGTCGCGTCTTGTGCTCGAAGCTACGATGTTGACAGCCGGGAAGATACGCTTGTTGCTCAGAGAACGGTCGAGCTGGAGCTCCATATTTCCCGTACCCTTAAACTCCTCGAAGATGACTTCGTCCATTTTACTACCGGTGTCTATCAGTGCGGTGGCTATAATGGTCAGGGAACCGCCGTTTTCGATGTTACGGGCCGCTCCGAAGAAACGTTTCGGCTTGTGCAGTGCGTTGGCATCCACACCTCCGGAGAGAACCTTTCCGCTGGCGGGAGAAACCGTATTGTAAGCGCGTGCCAGTCGCGTGATGGAGTCGAGGAAGATGACCACGTCGTGTCCGCATTCTACCATTCTCTTGGCCTTTTCCAGTACGATGCCGGCTATCTTCACGTGGCGTTCCGCCGGTTCGTCGAACGTGGAGGCTATGACTTCGGCGTTGACGGTGCGTGCCATGTCCGTTACTTCTTCCGGACGTTCGTCAATCAACAGCATGATGAGGTACGCTTCCGGGTGGTTAGCGGCGATAGCGTTGGCAATATCCTTCATCAGGATGGTCTTACCCGTTTTAGGTTGTGCCACCAATAAGGCGCGTTGTCCTTTACCGATGGGGGCAAACAAGTCTACGATACGTGTAGAAAGATTGTCGTTATGTCCTTTGCAAAGTTTGAACTTTTCGTCGGGGAAAAGCGGAGTGAGATGTTCAAAAGGCACTCGGTCTCTCACGTCGCTGGGAGCGCAACCGTTGATTTTCGTCACTCGGATGAGCGGGAAATACTTTTCGCCGGGTTTCGGAGGACGTACGGGGCCTTCTACCACATCACCGGTTTTAAGGCCGAACAATTTGATTTGTGAAGTGCTTACGTAGATGTCGTCCGGAGAAGACAGATAATTATAGTCGCTGGAGCGCAGGAAGCCGTATCCGTCCTGCATGATTTCCAAAACTCCTTCGCCCGTCAGAATGTCTCCGAAATCGTATGCCGGTTCGGTGCCTTTAGAAAGTACTATTTCCTTTTCCGGGGCGTTTTCTGCCGCTTCGTACGAATAGGTATCGGGAAGTCCGTGAGATGTAATGTCCGGTTGTTGGCTGGGTAAGTCATATACGTTTCATCCATGGCCGGTTCTGTCGGGATGATGGGGATGTCTTCCACCACGACGAAATCATTTTCGTCTGCAGAGAAGAAATTTTCTGTAGAAGGTGCCACAGATTCCGCTTTTTCCGTGATTTCCGGAACCTCGGTTTCTGTCACATCGTCAATTGTTTCCGCAGGCTGAGCCGGAATGTCCTGCAAGATTTCCAACGGAACGTCGGTGATAGGTTCGTCCATAACCGGAAGCTGCTTTGCTTCGTCCGACAAAACAGTGGCTTGTTCCTCTGCTAATTTTGCAGCAGCTTCCAATGCCGCTTTTTCGGCTTTTGATTTCCGTCCTCTCTTTTTGGGAGCCGGGGCGGAAAAGAGCTTCTGCATTGTTTTCTATTGTATTGTCAGATATTTCTTTTTCCACGATGGCTTCCACCGGCAGGTCTGCCAATTCGGGACTGATTACGGGAGTTGTTTTTCATTTTCAGTTCCGTTGCCTCTTCTTTATTATCGCGGGCGGCTTCCTTTTTTCTTCATATCGAAGTTCTCGCCGTTGCCTTGTGAGGCACTATATACGCGGTCGGTTTCTTTCTTGCTCACTCTGACGCGTTTGCGCGGTGTTTTCGTTGTAGTGGCTTTTTGTGAGGCGGACAATATGGACTCTTCGTCTATGATTTGATAGATCAGCCCCATACGGTCTCCTTCATTAGGTGAGGGGATTCCTAAATTCTTTGCTATGTCTATCAGCTCTTCCTGAGACATGGCTTCTAATTCACTTTTCTTATGCATAATGTAAGTATGTGTTGTACTTTTCTTGTATTGTACAGAGTTCATCTGTAGAATAAAAGTAGGATTCTTTTGATTGGATTTTCTTTGTTGTGATTAAAGAAAGAATACTGTGTGATTACAGTCATCTTGCATTTTGTTGGTGCAAAAGTAATGAATAATTTCTAAAAAACACGTATCTTTCCCATTTTTTTTCACTGAAAACAGAAAGTTTTCCACTTTGAAGTTTCTTTTTGCGGGTTTCATAATTAATCGTTATATTCGCGGGCAATTTGTATGTATGGAATATGGCTTTAGTGAATCCTTATTTACAGGTAGACGGTTTGACCAAGCGTATAGGTGACCGCGTGTTGTTCGAACATATTTCTTTCGGCATTGCCGAAAGGGCAACGGGTAGGCTTGATTGCCAAGAACGGAACCGGTAAGTCGACTTTATTAAATATAATAGGAGGAAAAGACGGATATGACGAAGGAAACGTGGTGTTCCGCCGCGACTTGAATGTGGGCTATCTGGAACAGGCGCCTTCTTATCCGCCCGATTTGACGGTTATCGAGGCTTGTTTCAGCCATGGCAATGCCGTGACCAATTTGATACGGGAATATGAAAATTGTATGAATACGCCCGGAAACCCTCGTTTGGAAGAGATTCTCGACCGGATGGAGAGGAAAAAGCCTGGGACTACGAGAACCGGGCGAAGCAAATCCTGTCGCAGTTGAAAATCCATTCTTTCAATCAGAAGATTTCCACGCTGTCGGCGGGCAACTTAAACGGGTGGCCTTGGCCAATGTGCTGATTACCGAACCGGATTTGTTGATTCTGGACGAGCCGGCCAATCATCTTGATCTGGAAATGATAGAGTGGTTTGAAGGTTATCTGAAACGTTCAAGTTGAGTCTGCTGATGGTGACACACGACCGTTATTTTCTGGATCGGGTTTGTTCCCGTCATATTGGAACTGGACGACTGTACCGTATATGCCCTTACAAAGGAACTATAGCTATTATTTGCAGAAACGGCAGGAACGTATCGACGCATCGAATGCCGAGGTGGCGCGTGCCAATAACCTTTATCGAACGGAATTGGACTGGATGCGCTGCATGCCTTGTGCCTGAGGGCAGCCAAGGCGTTATCGAGTAGCGGTTTTACGAACTGGAGAAAGTGGCAAAACGTAAAAACGGTGGAACAGAGCGCGTCGTTGAGGTGAATTGTTCATATCGGTAGCAAAAATCTTCGAGGCCGACCACATTGTTAAAAGTTACGGACCGGATAAAGTCATCCTGGAAGATTTCTATACTTCTCGCGGCATGAGAAAAAAATGTATCGTAGGAATACCCAAGCAATCGGTAAGTCTAACACCTTCATCAAGATTTGCTGGGTTTATGAAGCTGACAGCGGACGGGTCGTCGTGGGCGTAGACGGTGAAGTTCGCATTATTCGGTAAGACGATGGTTTCGACGAACAAATGAAAGCTATCGATGCGGTGAGGAGCATTGCCGAACATATCACCTGGGGAGGGCGGCATCTGGCCATGCAATTTTGCAGCATTTCATGTTTTCTTAAAGACCAGCAAAACTACGTGTATAAAATTGAGCGGAGGAGAAAGCCGCCGCCTGTATCTTTGCACCGTGTTGATGCAGAACTGAACTTCCTGGTGTTGGACAGAGCCTACCAACGATTTGGACATTGTCACGTTGCAGTATTGAGGAATATTTGGAGTGAATTTCAAGGTTGCAGTGATTGTGGTGAGCCACGACCGTTATTTTATGGACAAGATGGTGGATCATCTTTTGGTATTTCAGGGTAGGGGCGATGTGCGTGACTTTCCGGGCAGCTACAGCAGTATCGGGGAATAGCAGGAAGAAAACAAAAAGTTGGCGAACAACAAAAAAGACCTGTCCTCGAAAAAACAAAAAGCCGCTGCGCAAAAAGACTTCCCATCCGGCCTCATGGAGAACAAAAGCGCAAAATGACGTTTTAAGAAACGTCGGGAGATGGAACTGTTGGAGCAAGATATCGCCTCACTCGAGTCAGGAAAAGAAAACATAGAGGAAGCTTTGTGTAGCGGGCACCGTCTGTAGAAAATTGACGGATAAGTCCAAGCGCCTGTCCTCCTCACCGACGAATTGGACGAAAAAGTCAATGCGTTGGTGGAGTTAGCCGAGATTGAGGGGTAAGATAAGGTGTGCTGAAACAAGTGTCGCTTTAGTTGCCGGGACACTTGTTTCACCCCTTTATGGTTTTCAATTTCTTTTCCAACAGTTGCAGTTTACTTGTGTCATCGAGCATGACGGTCAGTGTGCCGGAGAACAGGCCGTCGTAAGTCGATGCTGATACTTCGTAATGAAATCTTCTCCTCCTTGCTGATGATGGACGTGATGTTGTTTACGATGCCCAAATCGTCGTTGCCGATGACCTTGGCGTGATAGGGTATTGGCTGCCTCGTTTGCCGGCCCATCAGGCTTTGACGATACGATATCGAACCGCTTACGGAGTTCCTGTGCGTTAGGGCAGTCTTGGCGATATTTTAATGCCACCGTTCACTGTGACGAAGCCGAACACATCGTCCCCACAATATATCGGTTGGCAACATTTGGCCAAGAAATCCAGTCCCTTTAAGTTTTGGTCTATGACCAACGCTCGTCGTTCGTTTAGCCTTGAGTTCGGGTTCTGCCAGCCCGGCCTCTATTTTTGCTTGTTCAGTGTATAAGTCGAGCACCTCTGTTGACGTCCGTCGTTTCTTGTCGGCTGTGACTTTTATAAAAGTCCGTCACGACTTTGAATTGAGCTTTTTGATGATGCATCATGGTCGCCTGTCGTATTCTATCTTCGGTTTTTGAATTTGCGTTCCACAACTTTGGCAAAAGCCCCTTGCTTGGCTTGCATTTCTTTGAGAGCCTGACGGATTTTGCCCGTGCCTTTCCTGTTACGACGAAATTCAGCAATCCTGTTTGGGCGACTGGTTGTTGGCGGTCAGGATTTCCACTTGGTCGCCGCTGTTCAGTTTTGGCGGAGTGGGGCATTCTTTTCGTTGATTTTGGCACCGATACAATGGTCGCCCCACATTGGTGTGGATGGTATAGCAAAATCCAGTACAGTGGCACCTTTGGGAAGCAGAACAGGTCCCCCTTCGTGAACACGAAAAACTTCATCTTCATACAGATCCATTTAACTGGTCCATGAGTTGGTCGTCGTTGTTCTCCAACGCGCCGCTACGTATGTTGTTGAGCTATTCGTCACTCCGCTTTCTCCTTTTAATACCTTTGTATCTCCAATGCGCCGGCCAATCCTCGTTCGGCTATTTTGTCCATTCGTTCGGTTCGGATTTGCGCTCCACCCATTACCTTCCTCGGCCCGAGGACCGTGATATGCAAGCTTTCGTAACCGTTGCTTTTGGGGATGGACAACCAATCCCTCAACCGTTTGGGGTTGGGGCCGGATACATGTCCGTGATGATGGGAAATAAACCTGCCAGCATTCCATCTTTTTCTTTTTCGAGGACCGGAATCCGGGAGAATGATGCGGATGGCAAACAAGTCGTAAATGCCTTCACCCGCAATGCTGCTTCTTCATCTTCTGCCAGATAGAGTGTATGCTTTTGGTACGCCCTTTCATGTGGAATTTCAGACCGGCCTTCTTTTCAGTTTTTCGATAGGACGATGAACTTTTCGATATATTCGTCACGCGATTTTTAGTGGCGTTCAGTTTTCTTTATTAAATAGTAGGCATCGTGTTCCAGGTATTTCAGCGACAAATCTTCCAGTTCGCTTTTCAGGCGGTATAACCCTAATTTGGCAGACCAACGGGCGTATCATTAGCACTCTTCGACTTTTTAACACTTAAAGGCTTCCTCGTTTTCCATTGTCTTTGATTTTGCGCATGATGTTCACGCGGTTGGCTATCATAATAAAGAACCACACGCATGTCTTCGGCAAAAAGAAGCGTAAGCTTCTGAAGTTCTCGCTTTCTACGCGGATTCTTTCTCATACAGTTCCAAAATGCGGTTCAGGCCCTTGATGATACCGCCACATCCTCCAGATTCTCTTTCCACATCTTCCGGCGTGCAGTAAGCCGCAACGTACTGGTATGTGCCATGATACCAGAATGGCTCGCGCGTCAATCCGATTTCAGAGGCTACGATTAAGGCTGTTTCATGTCGTGGGGATGGGGTTCATGCCACCGAACACGTTTCTTTGAATAAGGTTACGGCGTGCCGCCTCAAACAAATAAGTTTTCAGCTTTTGCAGTCGTCAGGATAAAGTATATTGCCGGAAAGTTTGAGAAGCTCCCTATATAGCTGTGCAAGTCGCACTTTTTTCTTGTGCGGGAGAAAGCATTCTGTTCCATAATCCGCTATTTTCTTCAAAGGTATTGCTTTGCTGAAACGTTTACCGTTTAGCCAAAAAGCCTATATTTACGAATGTTTTTAGGGAAGGTTTAAAACGATTATATAATATGTTGACAGCAGAAGACAAGGTCTTATTATTGGAAAAGGGGATTTTACGGAAGAGCAAATAGAGGCTCAGTTGCAGACTTTTAAGAAAGGATTTCCATTTTTGAAGTTGAAAGCGGCCGCTTCGTTGGCTCATGGTATTTTGGCTCCTTCTGGCAGAAGAATGCAGGCATTATGAGGAAGTGTGGAAGGCTTATAAGGAAGAAGGAAAAAGCGATAAAAAAGTTTGTTTCCGGCTTCGGGGCAGCCAGGCCGTATGTTTAAGAATATGTTTGAATTTCTGGATGCAGGAATACGATGTGCCGACCACTGATTTCGAAAAAACTTTTTTGCGGCGATTCGTGATTTTGCATTCTACGATGAATTGATGCGGTTTTGCATGAAAAATGAAGGTCATGGGATTGACGGTTTGGTGGCATCCGGCCAATATAAAAGGTTGTGGCGAACAATGCCGTCCGGAAGGTTTGAATTACGGCCAGTTGCCTAAAGGGATTGCTTTACGTTTCACCGGTATGAAGGTTCGCGCACTCCGTTGGAGGAACATTTGGTAGAAGCGCGGCTTTTGTATGCTGCCAGCAAAGGAAAGGCTGAAGTTCATTTTACGTGGTGAGTGCGGAGCACAAAGCTTTGTTCAAGGCATTGCGGAAGAAAAGCTTCCTATTGCTGAAAGCATACGGTGACGTTCCATGTCACATCTCCGAACAGAAACCGGCCACGGATACTTTGGCGGCCACGATGGACAATGAACCGTTCCGTGTGGACGGTAAGCTTTTTTGTTCCGCCCCGGCGGGCACGGTGCGCTTATCGAAAATTTGAATGACTTGCAGGCCGATGTCGTTTTCGTGAAGAATATGATAATGTGGTGCCGGATCGTTTGAAGGGGATACGGTTACTTACGCAGGTGCTGGCCGGTATTCTGGTAGAGTTGCAACAGAAAGCCTTTGCTTATTTGCGTAAAATTGGACAGTGGGGACTATAGCCATGCGGATATAAGAAGAAATCATCCGCTTCGTCCAGCAGACGCTCTTCTGCCGTCGTGAGGGATGTGAAAGAACTGGAAGATGCGGAACTCGTGATTTATTTGCGTAAAAAGTTGAACCGTCCGATGCGTGTCTGCGGCGTGGTGAAAAAATGTGGGAGAGCCTGGCGGCGGTCCTTTCTTGGCTTACAACAGCGACGGACGGTTTCGTTGCAAATTTTTGAAAGAAGTCAGATTGATACCCGGAATCCGGAATATGTGGCCATGTTCAAGAACGGGACGCATTTCAATCCTGCTGTAGATTTGGTTTGCGCAGTGAAGGATTATAAAGGAAACAAGTTCAATCTGCCCGATTATGTAGACCGTAATACGGGATTCATTTCATAAAAAGCAAAACGGAAAAGAACTCAAGGCTTTGAGTTGCTCCGGCTCTGTGAATGGGGGTCATGAGCGATTGGAATACGGTGGGCTTGTGAAGCGCCCCTGAGCACATGTTCAATCCGGCGAAACGGTGAACGACCTTATGTGAGTAAATAATTCAGTAACAACGTGATAGTTGTCGGCGCTATAAATTAAGATTATTTCATGACGAAAGATTTTATTTAGCTCCGGAGAACAGGGAAAGAGTTGTCATTAACGCAAAGGGCAATATGTACTGCTGGTGATTCGTATGCATGCACCGCTGGCGCAAGTAGCAGACGAAAAGTGCGAGGTCTTCATGCTTGACGGGGGATACGTTGATGGCCGGTGAAAGCATAAACCGGACATTATCGTCCCTCAGAAATAGCCAGGAGAAACCGGTATGATTGCGAGAAGACGTATATCTGCGTCACCGAGTTCGCTGTGAATTTCAATTATGAACCGAAAAGAAACTGAGTTGGCTCATACGGAACTCTGGATTGAAAACGGCGGATTATCGTAAAGCGCCAAAACTTTCGATGAGTTGAAGGCTGCGCCGATGTGATCGGCTTCCCCTGCATTATCGCTTCCTGATGAGTTCTTCCGGACACGCAAGGAGCAAGGTGACCAGTCCTGCGTGATTTGGCACACGCCTGTGAGTCCTCGTCCGCACGATACGGGAATGGTGACTTTGGCAGGCACACAAATTCGAATTCGAATTGCAATTGTCAAAGCCGTTTTAGGCCTGCCGATACCGGAAATTACACAAGAACGAATGGGAGCCAGTGGTCATCCTGTCGGAAGTGGAAAGCCACGGAGCACCGAAGTATTCCGGCGAGGAAGAGGTCTGTGCGGCAACGAACACTTATCTGCGTATTTCAGGAAGCGAAGCCCTTATAGGGCGCCAATGTATGGGAGTGGTGGTTTGCCTGGGACAAGTTGGATGCCGACCAGGAAGCATTAAGGAATAAATGCAAAGCCCTGGCAAGCAAAGTTAAAGTATATTAATACGTAAATAAAAAATCCGGATACGGAGTGTTTTCAAGAAAAGATATACCTTGTATCCGATTTGCGACAATAGCTCAGTTGGTAGAGCATTGGCTCAAGCCGAGGGTCGCGGGTTCGAGTCCTGCCTGCCGCCTTTATCAGCTATCTTCCATGACCGTAATAATCGCCATTGTTTTGCCTCTAGCAATAATGTAACTGAAATCAGCACACCGAT
>VOFG01003909.1_pt1 | contig 33319 bp, 47 predicted proteins | sample 5384171 | NCBI WGS metagenome assembly VOFG01 (sample SAMN12384726, study PRJNA508395) | human gut metagenome | isolation source: healthy gut F | host: Homo sapiens
CGGTGATGATGAGCGCGAACAGGCCCATCATCAGCTTGGGGCCCCAGCCGGACAGATCCCGGTGGGTTGTGGTGCCGTAGACCGCCATCAGGCCAAAGTACAGCGAGGTGGCAAGGAAGGCCAGCACCAGAGTGCTCAGATTGAACACCAGGAAATAATAGCTCAGCACCATGCCGTTGAGCAGTGCATAGGCAAAGAAGGTGGCTCTTGCACCGCCCACCGACATGCTCTGCACCCGGGAGCTCAGCACATATACCAGCACCAGCTCTGCGATGGTGAACACCAGATACAGCGAGTTGACAACGTACAGCAGCGGGGTAGCGGCTGTAACGAACGCCGCGGCAAAGGTGATGAGCAGGCCTACCGCCATCCAGCGATAGGTGCGGTTCATATAGTCAGCCGAGGTCATGGCAGGCTCCGTATAGCCTCGATCGTAACCATTGTAATTGTAATCCATATGGGACTCCTCCAGTCTCTTTCTGCCGGAACACTTTTTTTCTTGCTCCGGTCTACGGAATATAGTATACTGCATAGAAATGAACGTTTCATGAAAAAGGCTGTGATATTGTATGTCTCTTGGGACTTTATTTACACATACCCTACTGTTTTTCCAAATGCAGGTACTGCGATTTCTATTCCCATCCCGGTGAGCGCGGTGTACCGGATGCCTATGTGGAGGCTCTTGTGCGGGAGCTTGACCGCTTTGCGCCGGAGAGGCCCCTGCAGCCGGACACCCTTTATTTTGGCGGCGGCACCCCAGTCTGCTGCGCCCGGAGCAGGCAAAAGCGGCTCATCGATGCGGCCCGGCCCCTGCCGGGGCAGAGATCACGCTGGAAGCAAACCCGGAGACGGTGACGGAAAGAAAGCCTTGCAGGCTTCCGGGAGGCGGGAGTGAACCGCATCTCTTTTCGGGGTGCAGTCGGCCCGGGACACTCAGCTGCGCACGCTGGGCCGCCCCCACACGGCCCGGCAGGCCCGCGCGGCCTTTGCCGCGGCCCGCCGGGCAGGGTTTGCGAACATCAGCGGCGACATCATGCTGGCACTGCCCCACTACACCGAAGCCGAGTTTGACGAAACGCTGGAACTGATTGAGAACGGCGGAGCCACCCACATTTCCGCGTATCTGCTGAAGATCGAGCCGGATTCGGCCTTTGGAAAGCATCCGCCCGAGGGTCTGCCCACCGGCGACGAGGCGGCGGACTTCTACCTCTACGCCGTGGAGCAGCTGGAGCACCACGGCTACCGGCAGTACGAGATCTCCAACTTTGCAAAGCCCGGCTATGAGGGGCGGCACAACCTTATCTACTGGGACTGCGGCGACTATCTGGGCCTTGGCCCGGCGGCGCACTCCTGCATGGGCGGCAGGCGGTTCTATTATCCGCCGGACACCGCTGCGTTCCTGAACGATGCCGCCGCCCCGGTGATGGACGGCAGCTGCGGCGCAGAGGATTACCTTATTTTACAGCTGCGCCTGCGCAAAGGCCTTTCGCTGGACGCCATAAGCGGCTTTACGGCAAAAAAATTTTCCACCGCACAGCTGGCCTTTGTGCAAAACTGCGTCCGGGCGGGCTATGCAAGCTTTGATGGCCACACCCTTGCCCTGACCCCGGCGGGTCTCATCGTGCAGAACAGCATCCTTGCCCAGCTGTTGTAATTGGTAGAAATACGGCAACACATTGCTTTTTGTGTGTCGATTCTGGTATGATATACTCGTATTACATTAGGCGATTGGGAGGAAAACAGATGGCGAAAGTATTGATCGTCGGCGCAGGCGCGGCGGGCCTGATGGCAGCGGGTGCCGCTGTGCGTCAGGGGCATCAGGTGACGGTGCTGGAACATATGGAAAAACCGGCTCAGAAAATTCTCGTCACCGGCAAGGGCCGCTGCAATGTGACCAACGACTGCACCGCAGAGGAGTTTCTACACCATGTGCGGACGAACCCGCGCTTTCTGTATTCGTCGCTGGGGGCTTTCCGCCCGCAAAGACCATGGAGCTGTTCGAGGGTCTGGGCGTGGAGCTGAAGGTGGAGCGCGGACGCCGGGTGTTCCCGGTATCCGACAAGGCAGAGGAGATCCGGCAGGCCCTTCTGCGCTACGCGCAGGACGCCGACATCGTCCATGACGGCGCAAAAAAGCTGCTGCTGGAAGAGGTGGTGCCGGAGCCGGAAGCAGCTCCCGCTGCACCGGAAAACCCGCGCCATCCCAAAAAGAAAAAGGCCGGCCCGGCCTTGCGCTGCATCGGCGTGCGGGGCACTTCGGGCCGGGAATACCGGGCAGACGCGGTGCTGGTGGCCACCGGCGGCGTGAGCTACCCCACCACCGGATCTACCGGCGACGGCTACAAACTGGCCCGGCAGGCGGGCCACACCCTCGTGGAGCCTGTCCCCAGCCTCGTCAGCCTCGTGAGCCATGACGCCGACTGCAAGAAGATGATGGGCTTGGCGCTGAAAAACGTCACCCTGACCCTCGAGGACAGCAAGGCCATTTTTGACGAGCAGGGCGAAATGCTGTTCACTCATTTTGGCATCAGCGGCCCGCTGACTTTGAGCGCATCCAGCCATCTGGGCGACATGAAAAAACACCGGTATCATGCGGAGATCGACCTCAAGCCCGCCCTCAGCGAGGAGCAGCTTTACGACCGCATCACCCGGGATTTTGCCCTGCTGGCAAACCACGCGGCGCAGGGCGCGCTGGTCAAGCTTTTGCCCTCCAGCATGCAGCCGGTCATGGTGGCCCGCTGGGGCATCGACCCGGCCACCAGGGCAAACCAGATCACCCGGGAGCAGAAGCGGGAGCTGGTACAGCTGATGAAGCACTGGCGGGTGTCCATCGATGCCCGGGGCGACCTTGGCCCATGCGGTGATCACCAGCGGCGGCGTGTCGGTGCGGGAGGTGGACCCCAAAACCATGCAGAGCAAAAAGGCGCTGGGCCTTTATTTTGCAGGCGAGGTGCTGGATGTGGATGCTATACCGGCGGCTATAACCTGCAGATCGCATTCTGCACTGCACAGGCATTTGCAAATAATCTGTAATTACAGATAAAACAATTTTAAATGCCCTCCGCGCTGCTCTGGGCATATTTATAGGAATAGATTTTTTTGATTTGTATTTTGAAAACGACTGCGGTCGTTTTCAAAATACGTTTTCACAAAAAGAGTTGTTGCCGGGATAGTCTCACAGACCGCTGCGCAACTGTTCCCGAAGGGGACGAGCAGCAATTCAGTTCTCCGTTACGACCCCATCCGGTGAAAATGTGTTTGAGCGCTCCGCTGGAAAATTAAAAGATTTTCCGATTTGAAGATGGCCAAAATAATTTTAAATCGTTCAGTTCAAAAAAGGAGAAGATATAAAATGGTATCTGTTGCAATCGACGGGCCTGCAGGTGCAGGCAAATCTACGCTGGCACGCCGTTTGGCGGCTGAAATGGGCTATATTTATGTGGATACCGGTGCCATGTACCGCGCCATCGGCCTGTATGCCCTGCGTGCGGGCAAGGACCCCAAGGACAACGCAGCGGTCAACGCGCTGCTGCCCCAGATCGAGCTGCGGCTGGCCTCCATTGAGGGGGAGCAGCACATTTATTTAAAGGAAGAGGACGTGAGCACCGCCATCCGCACCGAGGCCGCAGGCATGGCTGCTTCTGCCGTGGGCGCAAACCCGACTGTGCGCGCCTTTCTGCTGGAACTGCAGCGGGATATGGCCAAAAAGCAGGATGTGCTGATGGACGGCCGCGACATCGGCACGGTGGTGCTGCCGGACGCTACGGTGAAGATCTTCCTCACCGCCACGCCGGAAGCCCGCGCCACCCGGCGCTGGAAGGAGTATCAGGCCAAAGGGCATCGATACTCCCTATGAAGAGGTGCTGGCCGATGTGAAGCAGCGGGACTATCAGGACACCCACCGTGCCGCTGCACCCCTGAGGCAGGCGGACGCTGCCGTGCTGCTGGCCACTTCGGAGCTGACTTCGAGCAGAGCCTTGCTGCCATGAAGAAGATCATTGCGGAGAAAGTGAATAAAACGACGTAAAATGATATTATATTACATCTTAGTGCCCTTTGCGTGGCTTTTGTGGCATATCGGCTTCCGCATCCATGTAGAGGGCCGCGAAAACCTGAAAAAGGTGCAGACCAAAGGGCTGCATCCTTGCGCCCACCCATGTCTCCGCCATCGACCCGGTGTTCATCGTGGTCACCCGGTGGGGCAGGCGGATGATCGTGTTCGCCAAGAAGGAACTGTTCGAGATCAACGCCCTGCTCACATGGTTCTTCCGCTGCTGCGGCGCGGTATGCGTGCGCGGCACAAAGGATGAAATGGCTGCCATTGAGCAGACCGTAGAAAAGCCTGCAGAAACGGCGAAACACTGCTCATCTTCCCGGAGGGCACCCGCGAAAAGGACGGGAAGCTTCTGCCGCCCAAGAGCGGACTGTTCGTCATTGCGGCGGGGGCCGGGGTGGACGTGGTGCCCTGCCGCATCCTGTACGATACGCCGGATGGAAAAATGCACCTGTTCTGCAAAGTGCGGGTGATCTACGGCGAGCCGATGCCTGCCGCCCAGTTTGCCATGGAAGGCCGCCGCGACACCAAAAAGCTGCGTGCCAACAAACAGGCCCTGCTGGATGCGTGGGAAAAGATGGGGGCGTAAAAGATGGAGATCCGAGTTGCCAAAACGGCGGGGTTCTGCTTTGGTGTCAAGCGGGCGGTGGACCTGACCTATGGCCTGCTGAACGAAGGCTGCAAGGTGGCCACCCTCGGCCCGCTGATCCATAACCCGCAGGCTGTGGAGGATATGCAGAAAAAGGGTGCCCTTGTGGCGGATGCCATCGCCGATGTGCCCGCCGGGTACGAGGTAGTCATCCGCAGCCACGGCGTGCCCCGCAGCGTTTATGACGAGCTGACGGCCCGCGGTATCCGCTACCATGACGCCACCTGCCCCTTTGTGCAGAAGATCCAGCGCATCGCCGCCGAGGCCGAAAAAGCCGGGGCAGTGCTGCTGGTGGCGGGCGATAAGACCCACCCGGAGGTGCAGGGATCGTGGGTCACACCCGCGGAGAGGTGTTCGTTTTTGCCGATCTGGCCGAATTGAAGGCATGGAAAGGCCCCTCTGACCCGCAAAAACCCCTGTTTGCAGTTGCACAGACCACATTTCAGGTTACAAAATGGCAAGAAAGTTCGGAGTTTCTCAAAAAGCCTATACAAACGCCCGGATTTTTGATACAATATGTAATGCGACGTGGGCGAGGCAACAGGAAGCGGAAGACCTCAGCCAAAAATGCGATATCATTGTTGTCATTGGCGGTCATCATTCTTCCAATACCCAAAAGCTGGTACAGGTCGCCGCAAAACACACGCGTGCCGTAACGGTCGAGACAGCGAGCGAACTTCGGCCGGAATGGTTTGCAGATGTTAAAGTGGCGGGCGTGACAGCCGGGGCTTCAACGCCATCGTCTATTATTGAGGAGGTACTTAACAGTATGAGCGCAGAAATCAATGACAGCATGAGCTTTGAGGAGATGCTGAATGCATCCGAGGAAAAGCGTGTTCATGCAGGCAGTATTGTGAAAGGAATCGTGACCAGCATCTCTGCCAACGAGATCCAGGTGGATATCGGAGCGAAGCAGACCGGCTTTGTCAAGCTGAGCGAGCTGACCGATGATTCCTCCGCCAAGGTCGAGGACCTGGTGAAAGTTGGCGATGAGCTGGACCTCATCGTCGAGAAGGTTATGGATCAGGATGGCGTCATCCAGCTCTCCCGCAAGAAGCTCGCATCTCGCAAGGGCATGGAAGAGATCGCCAAGGCAGCTGAGTCCGGCGAGGTCGTCGAGGGCGACGTCACCGAGTTCAACAAGGGCGGCGTTGTGGTCAACGTCAAGGGTGTCAAGGTGTTCGTTCCTCGTTCTCAGGCTACTATGCGCCGTGATGAGGACTACACCGCTCTGGTTGGCCAGCACGTTCAGCTGGTTGTCACCGAGTGCTCCGGCCGCAAGATCGTCGGCAGCATCAACAAGGTGACCGCTGAGCAGAACAAGGCAAAGCGTGAAGAGTTCTGGGCAAACGTTGAGGTGGGCAAGACCTACACCGGCGTTGTCAAGAGCCTGACCTCTTACGGTGCATTCGTTGACATCGGCGGTGTGGACGGCCTGTGCCACATCAGCGAGCTGAGCTGGAACCGCATCAAGCATCCCTCTGAGGTCGTCTCCGTTGGCGACACCATCGAGGTGTATGTGAAGGACATCGACACCGAGAACCACAAGGTCTCTCTGGGCTACAAGAAGGCTGAGGACAACCCCTGGGAGCAGCTGAAGAACAACTACCCCATCGGCAGCACCTTCCATGCTCCGGTCGTGTCCCTGACCAAGTTCGGTGCATTCGTCCGCATCCTGCCGGGTGTTGACGGTCTGGTCCACATCAGCGAGATCAGCAATGACCGCGTTGAGAAGGTCTCCGACGTACTGAAGGTCGGCGATATGGTCGATGTGAAGCTGCTGGATGTTGACTTCGACAAGAAGCGCATCAGCCTGTCCATGAAGGCCCTGCTGAAACGACGCTGAGTAATCAGCCCCTTTCGTTCGGAAGAAAAGCTTCTGACACAATGCGATCAACAGCCCCGTTGCCGGGAAAACGGCGGCGGGGCTTTTTTTATAAGGAGAGAAATCTCAGTCACCTTTTCCCTTTTAGGCTCGCCGCGAGCAAAAACCTACAAAATGGAAAGCGCGAGCGGATAAGGGTTTGACGAACTATGATAAATTTTTTTCAAGAAACACTGGGAAGTGCTGAGCTATCTGGTTTTCGGCGTGCTGTGCACCCTGCTGAACATTGTGCTGTATGCGCTGTTCAATAAGCTGTTCGGCTACACTGCCGCCAACAGCTGGGGCAATGTGCTGGATAACATCCTGTGCATCCTGTTCGCCTACGCCACCAACCGCGCCTTTGTGTTCCGCAGCAAGACTACCGGCAAGGCCATGGCAAAAGAGTTTGGCATTTGTCACCTGCCGTCTGGGTACGATGCTGCTGGACACGGCGATCATGCTGGTGCTGGGCAATCTGCTGGCTGCGCAGGGTGCAGCGCTGATGGACAACTTAATGCAGGGGGGCACTGAGCGTGGTGTCCCACTGGTTTGGCCCGGATACGGCCATCCAGATGGCAGCATCCCTATGCGGGCACACCGGCGGGGGTCACGGATGGCTCTGCCGCCATTGCCGTCATCGGCGGTGCCGACGGCCCCACGGCGATCTTCGTTACCAGCCGCTACAATGCGCAGGCACTGTGGGGCCTTGCCGTGAAGGTGTTTTCCAATGTACTGGTGATCGTGCTGAACTATGTGTTCAGCAAGCTGATCATTTTTAAGAAAAAGTAATGGACAGATAACCCCTCATCCGTCACCTGCGGTGACACCTTCCCCCAAGGGGTGAAGGCTTAAAAAGAGCAGGCTTCGCCTGAATTTGAAATGCGTTAAAAACGGAAAGCTGACAGCCCTCTCTCAAACACTGCGCCGGAATATGACGCGTGAAGAGAGGCATCTTTGGTATGATTTTTTGAAAAGTCAGCCGGTCACGTTCAAACGGCAGAAGGTCATCGGGAATTATATCGTTGATTTTTTCTGTGCAGAAGCAAGGCTTGTAATAGAACTGGATGGTTCACAGCATTATAATGATGCAGGCAAGGCTGCAGATATGGTACGGGATCAATACCTGAAGGACAATGGCCTTACGGTTTTGCGCTACTCCAATCTGGAAATAGCGGAAAATTTTGCAGGGGTTTGTACAGAGATCCGGAACCATATTGGCAGATGTACCTGAAGCCTTCCCCGGTCGGGGAAGGTGGCACGAAGTGCCGGATGAGGGCGCATTACATCAAACGATTATCTTAGGAGGTACGGTTTTATGAAGCGTGGTCTGAAAGGTTTTGCATTTCTGGTCTCCGGTCTGGTGCTGGGCATCATTGGTGCAACGGTCTCTGCAACTGCAATTGCCCTGAGTGCTGTCGGCATGGCAAAGGTGCGCCGTGCCAGCAAGTAAAACGGAGGAAACAAGATGAATCGTGAAGAAATTCTCTCCCATGTCGATCATACCCTGCTGAAGCCGGAGGCTACCTGGCCCCAGATCCAGACCCTGTGCGACGAAGCCATTGCAAACCACACTGCATCCGTCTGCATCAACACCTGCTATGTGAAGCAGGCGGTGGAGTATATGGCGGGCCGTATCCCGGTGTGCTGCGTGGTGGGCTTCCCTCTGGGTGCCATGGATACCGCCAGCAAGGCCTTTGAGGCAAAGACTGCCATCGAGAACGGCGCCGCCGAGGTGGATATGGTCATTAACATCGGCCGCCTGAAGAACAAGGAGTACGATGCCGTGCGCGAGGATATCCGCGCCGTGAAGCAGGCTGTGGGCGATAAGATCCTGAAGGTCATCATCGAGACCTGCCTGCTGACCGATGAGGAAAAAGGAAAAGATGTGCGATATCGTCTGCGAGGCAGGCGCTGACTACATCAAGACCAGCACCGGCTTCTCCACTGCCGGCGCCAACTTCCACGATGTGGAGCTGATGGTCAAGGGCGTGCATGGCCGCTGCAAGGTCAAGGCTGCCGGCGGCATCTCCACCGTGGAGGATATGGAGACCTTCCTTGCGCTGGGTGCCGACCGTCTGGGCACCTCCCGTGCCGTTAAGATCCTGAACGGCGAACAGGCAAAGGGCTACTGAGCAAACTTTATGGAAAAGGCACGGCTGAGGCTGTGCTTTTTTCTTTTTTGGGAACCCAAAAGCCGCAAAAGCTTCATCAAAATTGGAAGAATGTATAAAAAGAGTGATACTCTTCTTGACAATCTGACGAAGCAATGATAGAATACTGAACGTAACAACTGAATACCGACTTATCAAGAGCGGCTGAGGGACAGGCCCTATGAAGCCCGACAACCTGTGCGAAAGCATAAGGTGCCAAATCCTGCGGGAAACCGAGAGATAAGAGTGCAACGCTCAGAGCTTTCGGGCTCTGGGCGCTTTTATTTTTCGCGCAAAAAGCTTGAACGGAATGTTGGAGCAAGAAATACACACCCTGTTGTAAAAATTAGGAGGCAAAACCAATGGCAAGACACCTGTTTACTTCTGAGTCCGTCACCGAAGGACATCCCGACAAGATCTGCGACCAGATCTCGGATGCCATTCTGGACGAGATCCTGACCCACGACCCCAATGCCCGCGTGGCCTGCGAGACCTGCGCATCCACCGGCCTCGTCCACATCATGGGCGAGATCACCACCAACTGCTACGTCGATTTCCAGAAGATCGTCCGCGAGGGCGTGGCTGACATCGGCTACACCCGTGCAAAGTTCGGCTTTGACGCCGACACCTGTGCCGTCATCTCCAACATCGACGGCCAGAGCCCCGACATCGCCCTCGGCACCAACGATGAGGTCGGCGGTGCCGGCGACCAGGGCATGATGTTCGGTTATGCCTGCGACGAGACCCCCGAGCTGATGCCCATGCCCATCAGTCTGGCTCACAAGCTGGCAAAGCGCCTGACCGAGGTGCGCAAGAACGGCACGATGGACTATCTGCGTCCGGACGGCAAGAGTCAGGTCACTGTGGAGTACGATGAGAACAACAAGCCCGTGCGTGTGGATGCTGTGGTCATCTCCAGCCAGCACAGCGAGAGCGTCAGCATGGAACAGCTGCGTGCAGACGTGATGGAAAAGGTCATCAAGGCCACCATCCCTGCCGAGCTGCTGGACGAGAACACCAAGTATTACATCAACCCCACCGGCCGCTTCGTCGTGGGCGGCCCGCAGGGGGACTCCGGCCTGACCGGGCGCAAGATCATCGTGGACACCTACGGCGGCTACGCACGTCACGGCGGCGGTGCATTCTCCGGCAAGGATCCCAGCAAGGTGGACCGCAGCGCTGCCTATGCGGCCCGCTGGGTGGCCAAGAACATCGTGGCTGCCGGTCTTGCCAAGCAGTGCGAAGTGCAGGTGGCTTACGCCATCGGCGTGGCAAAGCCCGTGTCCATCATGGTGGACACCTTCGGCACCGGCACGGTCTCCGATGAGAAGATCGAGCAGGCTGTGGAAAAGGTCTTTGATCTGACCCCTGCTGCCATCATCCGTGACCTCGACCTGCGCAAGCCCATCTACCGCAAGCTGGCTGCCTACGGTCACATGGGCCGCGAGGACCTGGGCGTGAAGTGGGAGAACACCGACCGCGTGGATGCCCTGAAGGCTGCGGTCGCTGCCCTGTAAGCAGAACACAAAAACGTTTTCCTTCTGGATAGAAGGTAAGTGAAAGAAGTCCCTCTGCCTGAAAAGGCAGGGGGACTTTTTTGCGCAAAAGGAAATCTGACCATCGAGAACAGAAGGATCCAACAACGCTATAAAATCTGCTAAATCACCAAAGAAACCGGACGCGTTTTATGCAAAGAAACGATTTTTCGTAGAACTCTTGCAAAATATGCGGGGGGTAGAATATGAAATTGAATAAAAAGGGGAAAATGCGTCAGAGGAGGTGACAGGGCAGGAATCGGATCATACACAGGAATTGTGAAATAAAAAAAAAAGAAAGGAAGAACAAACAGTGAAACAGAAAAAGCAGAACCGGATCCTTGCAGTGTTGTTGGCGGTTGCCATGATGTTTCAGATGCTTCCGATGATGGCATTTGCGGATGAGGGTGCTGGCAGTGAAGGCGCACCTTCTGATGTGACACTTAAGAGCACAGGCAAAAGCTACTCGGATCTTCAAGAAGCAGTAAAAGCTGCGGAAAGCGTCGACACCATCCTGCTGGGTGAGGGCAAGTATTCCTTGTATGGAATCCCCAGTACCGGCATGACCAAGGGCAAGGACCTGACCTTTGTGGGACGGGGGAACCGATAAGACAGTTTGGGCTATCGGTGCAGATGTACCCGACCCTAATAAGACCGGAGAGTATAATGGTGACTACAGCTTTGACGGTGCAGGCACCGTTACCTTCGAGAATATGACGCTTCGTCCCGGCAATGCTACGGACCCGAATACTAAACTTGGCTTTATCCGGCCCAATAAAACAGTAGTTGATAAGTGTGAAATCGTAGGATGGACTGCTTACTGGGGAGATAACAGTGCTGAGTTTACAAACACAACGTTTAAAACCGAGTCTATTCAAGGACGCAATCTGGGTGTACTCTTCGAAGGAGGCAACATTTGACAACTGCACATTCACTGCGGGCAGAGGCGTCAAGGTCTACACCGAACAGGATAAGAGCGTTACAGTCAACTTTAATAACTGCACTGTAGAAAATTCGCCCAGCCACCCGGCAATCTATATCGATGAACTTGTGCTGGACAATGAGAGCAGCAGCAATAGATACACGATCAATATTACGGGCAGCAATAATGTTAATGCGGCTACGTACAAGATGACCTGTTCAAAACTGTTCGGATTCAGAAATATTCCTCAAATCAAACATCCCGGTCACTTTACGAATGTAAAGATTGATGGGGAACTCGTGTGGCGCGAGGGCGAAATGCTGACCCATGACTATACCGATGGCGAAAAGGATAACGCATATAATATCACGTATAGCAGCAGCAATCCCAATGGGTGGGTTGAAGAAGACGGCCATTATAAGCGCCATGTGATCAAGACCTGTAAATACTGTGGCTATAATGAAAAAAAGACGAGAACGGCTACAAGCTGGCATACGAACTGAACGGCGGCACGGCTGCCGCAGGGGCGGACTATACCGAAAAGATCGTGGCAGAAAACAAAACGGTGACGCTTGCTGCCGCCCCGGCCCCGGCGCAGGAAGGTGTTTATTTCCTTGGCTGGGAGGACGGAAACGGCAAGCAGTATAATGCCGATGCCACCATCACGCTGACGGCCAACACCACGCTGACCGCACAGTGGGGAGATGTGCCGCCTGTGGAGCCGGCCGGCGGCGGCGCCGGCGACGGCGGCGCAGGCGTCGTGGTTGCCGGCGCTCTGCTGGGCGGTGCGGGCTACCTGCTGGGCACCCGCCTGTGGCTGGAGGGCACCTTTGGCTTTGTGCCCTCCAACCGCATCGAGCTGGCAATGGCTCTGTGGAAGCGCGCCGACTGCCCGGCCCCGGTGAGCACCGAGCTGTACCCCGACATTGACGAGGACGATACCGACGCACAGGCCGCCGCCCGCTGGTGCGTGGAGCAGGACCTGATGAAGGACTTTGCCCGTACCAACTCCGACGGTACCCAGACGGTCAAATTTAAACCCTATGACTATGTGTTCCGTCCCCAGTCGCTGGTCAAGTGGTACAAGCTGGAAAAACTGCTGAACGAGCAGCAGAGCACGAACGCATGAACCCACGATACTGACTGACAGACATCAAAAGGCGCTGCCGCATTTTTGTGCGGCAGCGCCTTTTGCGCGGGGCGGCTGCGACCAAAGCAAAGGAAAAGTGTGCTTTTTGTAAAAAACACACAGACTGTGCCGAAAAACCGAAAAACAGCTGTGCAAGGCGCAGAAAATCGTCAGCTGAAACAAATTGATATGGCACAAATGTCAAATTGTGATAAAATAAAAGTAGATATGCACTTTCGTGTGACGATCATTCGGATTGTACAGCAGCAATAAGGAGTTGTGATTATGTCCATTGAAATTTCCCCGAAGTCGTTCTTTGAGCAGCCCAGCGTGGCCGATATGCGTCTCATCGCCTGCCCCGGTGCGGAGGAGCTTACCGGCCTGATCGACAAGCACCTGACCCGCTGGGCCAGAGAAGCCGGCATCGATAAGGAGACCTTTATCATCCCCTGCGACTGCCCCCGCTTCCAGAGCGGCGACGCCAAGGGTCTGGTGAAGGAGTCGGTGCGCGGCGACGATATCTTCATCGTGGTCGATCCCGGCAACTACAGTGTGACCTACAAGCTGTTCAACTACGAGAACCACATGTCTCCGGACGATCACTTCGCCAACCTGAAGCGCCTGATCCAGGCAGTGGCCGGCAAGGCACACAGACAGCGGTGATAAAAATGGCGTAGAGGAACTCCAGCTTCAGGCCGCAGAAGAAGCTGGCGCGGACACGCTCTTTTTGCTTGCACCGCGGTTCTGGGCCATCAGGGTGGTGGCGGCGTGGCCGATGTTCTGCTGGGGCACATAGGCAAAGTCATCGATGCGGCCTGCGGCGGCAAAGGCTGCCATGGCGTTGACACCCATGGTGTTCACGATGGCCTGAATGGCGATCTTGCCCAGCTGAACGGTGGCCTGCTGCATGGCGCTGGTCCAGCCGTAGCTGATGGTCTTTTTCAGCAGCGAGGAGTCAAAAATGAACCAGCGCCTGCCCAGCTGCAACACAGGGACCTTCCAGCGGATATAGATCAGGCAGAACACGCAGCAGAGCGCTTCGCTCAGCACGGTGGAAAGGGCACAGCCCTCGGAGCCCCAATCCAGCACCTCAACAAAAAACAGGTCGCCGCCAATGTTCAGCACCGCACTGATCATCAGGAAGTACAGCGCGCTTTCTTGCTGTCGCCCAGCGCACGCATGGTGGCAGCAAGAAAATTATAGAAGAAGGTGAACAGCAGCCCGCCGAACACGATGCGCAGGTAGTTCACAGCGATGGGAAGGATCTCTTCCGGCACCTGCAGCAGACGGAGCAGCGGATTTGCCAAAATCACACAGGTCAGCGAAAATACCAGGGAAAAGACGGAGCCTGCAATGGCGGTGGTGGAGACCTGACGCTCCACCAGCTTGGTATTGCCTGCCCCGAACGCCAGGCTGACAAGGATGCCTGCACCCAGGCAGACACCGTTGATAAACAGGATCGCCAGCGTCATCAGCGGGTTGGAGGTGCCCACGGCGGCAAGGGCATCCTCGCCCACGAATTTGCCGACAATGATGCTGTCTACGGCGTTATAGGTCAGCTGAAACAGGTTGCCCAGCACAAGGGGAATGGTGAAATTGACCAGCAGCGGTGTGATCGTGCCGGTCGTCATATCCTTGGTCATTTGGAACTCTCTTTTCTTGTCTTAAAAATTGAAGCTTTGCCGTCCGCTGAAGATAGCCAGTGCCGAGCGGCTGGTGCCGGTGGCAATCAGCTGTGCAGCGGCGTGGAGGGCTGCACCGGCGGCAGGGGAGGCGGGAATGGCGTCGGTGGCAAGGACCCGCTGTGCAGCGCGGTTGGCATCGGTGCTGGTAACGGCGGCTACATTATCCACAACATAGGCGTTGTAATTGCCCGGCACGATGCCGTAGCCGATATCCGGGATGCCGTGCCCGCCGGTGAAGCCGCCGCCCAGAGCCTGATTCTCAAAGGGTTCCACGGCCACGATGCGGACATCGTTGGTCCAGGCCTTGATGGTCTCGCCTACGCCGGTGATGGTGCCCGCGCTGCCCACGCCGACGGTGATGGTGTCCACGAGACTGCGGCCCTCCCGGGAGATGGCCTGCACGATGGCGGGGCCGGTCACCCGGCGATGGTATTCGGGGTTATCGTCGTTGGCGAGCCAGTTCATATAGTACCAGCCCTTTTCGGCGGCGGTGGTCTCTGCCAGCGCCCGGGCCCCGCAAGGCCCCGCTGGGCGGGGGAATGCAGGATCTGTGCCCCCAGCCGGAGCAGGTATTCCTGCCGCAGGGCCGGGGCATCCTCCGGCATGGTCAGCACCACGGGGTGGCCCGCCGTCCGCCCGGCAAGGGCCAGCGCCATGGCAAAGGAGCCGGAGGCCGCTTCAATGATGGGCTGGCCCGGGAGCAGCCTGTGCTTTTCCGCCGCAAGGGCCAGCATCCCCTCGGCCACCGAATCGCGGGACGTGCCGGTGGGCCCATTATAATCAAGGTAAGCATACAGCCGCCCTTTGAGCCCGCAGGCAGCAAGATAGCCCCGCAGCTCCACGATCGGACAGGGGACCAGGGTCTGGTAGATGTTTGGATAGATTGCCACGAAATTCCTCCCTTACGCAAACCTGAGCAGTCAGCACAGAACTGTCTGCCATGCCAAGGGCTCCCTTGTTAGGGGAGCTGGCAAAGCCATCAGGCCTAGACTGAGAGGTTTAATACCTATAAGGTAGCGCATCCTGTGCCCAGCGTCAAGCCGCAATTGGACAAATGGAGAAAAATCTGCCGAAAAATCAGCAGAGTGATGGAAAAAAGCCTTGACAAGGAAAAAAAAGAATGTCTGCTATACTCCGTATGTAAAGCAAATGAACTTTACAACAAACGGAGGTCAGGGCAGAACGCATCATGGCAAAAGACTTTGAAATGGGCTATCTGCTCGATTTTTATGGCGAGGTGCTCACGCCCAAGCAGCGCGAGATGCTGAACCAGTATTACAACGATGACCTCTCCCTCAGTGAGATCGGGGAAAACTTCGGGATCACCCGTCAGGGCGCACGGGATGCCATCAAGCATGGCGAGACTACCCTGAAAGAGCTGGAAGCCAAGGTCGGCTTTGCAGGCCGCTACCGCCGGGTGCAGGAAAAGCTGGAGGAACTGGAACAGCTGGTCATTGACGCGCGGTTCGAATGCACCGGCCCCTATGCCCGGCTGACCACCACCGAGTATGCAGCAACGCTGAACAAGATGCTGAGGCTGATCCGCTCCATCGACGAAGTCAACGAGAGCTGACACCATTACTATTTTGAGAGGAGCACCGAACATGGCATTTGAATCCTTGACCGACCGCCTTGCCGGTGTGTTCAAAAAGCTGCGCGGCCACGGCAAGCTGACCGAGGCCGACATCAAAGCCGCCATGCGCGAGGTGCGGATGGCCCTGCTGGAAGCCGATGTCAACTACAAGGTGGCCAAGGACTTCTGTGCAAAGGTGTCGGAGCGCGCCATGGGCCAGGAGGTCATGGAGAGCCTGACCCCGGCCCAGCAGGTGGTCAAGATCGTCAACGAAGAGCTCGTTGCCCTGATGGGCGGCGAGGAAGCCCCCCGCCTGATCGTCAAGAACAAGGGGCAGACCATCATCATGCTCTGCGGCCTGCAGGGCAACGGTAAAACGACCCACGCAGCCAAGCTTGCCAAATACTTCATCAAGCAGGGCCGCCGCCCCATGCTGGTGGCCTGCGATATCTACCGCCCCGCCGCCATTGATCAGCTGCAGGTGGTGGGCAAGCAGGCCGGTGCACCGGTGTTCACGCTGCCGGGTGCCAAGCCCCCGGAGATCGCCCGTAAGGCATTGGCCCACGCCAGGGATTACGGCAACGACATCGTGATCTTGGATACCGCCGGCCGTCTGCAGATCGACGAGGTCCTGATGCAGGAGCTCGTGCAGATCAAGGAAGCTGTCCCCGTGGACGAGACGCTGCTGGTGGTGGATGCCATGGCAGGCCAGGACGCTGTGAATGTTGCCAAGACCTTCAACGAGACGGTGGGCATCGACGGCATCATCCTGACCAAGACCGATGGCGATACCCGCGGCGGCGCGGCACTTTCGGTGCTGAGCGTCACCGGCAAGCCCATCAAGTTCCAGGGCACCGGCGAAAAGCTGGACGATCTGGAAGTGTTCCATCCCTCCCGCATGGCCAGCCGCATCCTGGGCATGGGCGATGTGCTGAGCCTCATTGAGAAGGCGCAGGATGCCGCCGATGAAAAGGCCGCAGAAGAGACCGCCCGGCGGATGATGGAAAACAAGTTCGATATGAACGACATGCTGGCCCAGTTTGCGCAGATCCGCAAGATGGGCGGTGCAGGTGCCATGCTGAGCATGATGCCCGGCATGTCCGGCATTGATGCCAGCCAGATCGACGAGAAAGCCTTTGACCGCATCGAGGCCATGATCTATTCCATGACCAAAGAAGAGCGTGAAAAGCCCTCCATCATCAACCCCAAGCGCAAGCGCCGCATTGCAGCGGGCAGCGGCACCCGGGTGGAGGATGTCAACAAGCTGCTCAAGCAGTTTGAGATGATGCAGAAGATGATGAAGCAGTTCAAGAAGAGCCCCAAGGGCTTTGCCCGCCGCCTGGGCGGCATGATGGGCAACCCCAATGCCTTCCGCGGCCTCAAATAACAATGGTATACACCCCGCAGGGGTTGTACAGATAGATTTAATCAAACCCCAAACGGGGCACAAACATTTTTGGAGGATATTTACCATGGCAGTTAAGATTCGTCTGCGCCGCGTTGGCGCTAAGAAGGCTCCCTTCTATCGTGTTGTTGTTGCTGACAGCCGCTTCCCCGCGACGGCCGTTTCATCGAGGAGATCGGCACCTACGATCCCAACCAGGAGCCCTCTGAGGTGAAGATCGACGCTGAGAAGGCCAAGGCTTGGATCGCTAACGGCGCACAGCCCACCGATACCGTCCGCGTCCTGCTGAAGAAGTCCAACATTCTGTAAGTAGGAGGGCTGACTCATGCAGGAGCTGTTGCTGGCAGTTGCCCGCGGTCTCGTGGAGGACAAAGGAAGCCGTCAAGGTCACGGTGGACGAGCCCCGCGAGGACGGCACCATCGTCTACCACCTGAGCGTGGCAGAGGGAGATATGGGCCGTGTCATCGGCAAGCAGGGCCGGATCGCAAAAGCCATTCGTGTGGTGATGCGCGCGGCTGCTGTGCGGGTCGATGAAAAGGTCCTTGTTGAGATCGACTGAGCACCCTACGGGGCCCTTTGCCGCAAGGCAAGGGGCCTTTTTATTATTAGGCAGCTCGCCCTCTCAGGCCGCTTCGCGTCCAGCTCCCCAAAAGGGGAGCCCTTGGCAAAACCAGAAACTTTGTGGTGACTGGGCCTTTTCGGGAGAGGTGGCATTGCGTAGCAATGACGGAGAGGGTGAGGATGCTAAAGGAGTAAAAGCAATGCAGCAATATCTGGAAGCCGGAAAAGTTGTTACCACCCACGGTGTGCGCGGGGAAATGAAGCTGGAGCTTTGGTGCGACGGCGTGGAATTTTCTGAAAAAAGGTGGGCCGCCTGTACACCACCCCCCCAGGGCGGCAGGTGCTACAAGATCACCTCCATCCGTCCGCAGGGGCAGATGGCGCTGCTCCAGCTGGAGGGGGTCAGCGATATGGATGCCGCCCGTGCGCTGCGGGGGCAGGTGTTCTATTTTGACCGCAATGATGCCACCCTGCCCGCAGGCAAGTGGTATGTGGCCGACCTCATCGGGTGTGAAGTGCGGGATGCCGACACCGGCAAGTACGGCGTGGTGACCAGCGTGGACCACCCCGGTGCACAGGATATCTACACCGTCAAAGGCCCCCAGCGGCAAGGAATATATGTTCCCGGGGGTGGATGCTTTTTTTGAAAGAGCGCAACCCGCCGGAGGGCTATCTCCTTGTCACCCCCATCCCGGGCCTGCTGGATGACGATTTTGACAGCGAGCGGGAGGAGGAGTGAGCCATGGGGATGCGTGTGGACATCGTGACCCTGTTCCCGGAGATGTGCCAGCAGGTGCTGGATGCCAGCATCATCGGCCGCGCGGCAAAAAAGGGCTTTATTGAGACCCACTGCCACCAGATCGGGACTACACCCTGAACAAACAGAAGCAGACCGACGATTACCCCTACGGCGGCGGCTGCGGCATGGTGCTGTATGCCCAGCCCATCGCCGACTGCCTGCGGGCCGTGCAGCAGGAAGTGGCAGGAACAGGGACGCCCGGCCCCGCATATCGTGTTCCTGACGGCAGGCGGCCAGCGCTACACCGAGGAGCACGCAAAGCGGCTGGCCCAGTACGATAACCTGACACTGGTATGCGGCCACTATGAGGGCATCGACGAGCGTGTGATCGATGCTTTTGCGGACGAAGAGATCTCCATCGGTGACTATATCCTCACCGGCGGCGAGCTGGCCAGCCTTGTGGTGGCAGACAGCGTGCTGCGCCTGAAGCCCGGCGTGCTGGCAGAGCAGAAGGGCTACGAGGAAGAAAGCTACTGGGACGGCCTGCTGGAGTATCCCCAGTACACCCGCCCCGAGGTGTGGGAGGGCCGCGCGGTGCCACAGGTGCTGCTGGGCGGTGACCATCAGAAGATCGACGCCTGGCGCAGTGAGCAGAGCCGTGCCCGCACCCGCCTGCGCCGCCCGGAGCTGTACGAGAAGTGGTGTGAGACCCACCCCATGTGACCGAGCTGCCCAAGTGGAAGCGCGGCGAGAACATGCGCCTTGTCAAGACCGACGAGCAGTTTTGCTGCCGCCCGCAAATCTCTTTGTGGAGGGACGCCGCACCACCTGTGCCGAGAACTGGACCCCGGAATACTGATGCCCCTCAACGAGGAAGAGTTCCTGCTGCAGCTGCAGCAGGAAAAGGCCGCAGGCTGGGTGTGCTACCTGCACACCACCAAGGATGTGCCGGACGGCATCGTGAGCATCAACCACAAGGTGGGGCACATCGAACATCTGTTCGTCACTGAAAAGAGCCCGGGGCAGGGGCATTGGCATGAAGATGCTGGACTTTGCCCGCAGAAAGCTGCCGCAGCAGCACGAGCACCCGGTGCTGAGCGGTGCTGAACACCAACACCCGCGCCATAGCGCTTTACACCCGCATGGGCTGGAAGCTGACCAGCGGCCAGAGCTGGAATTTCACGCCGGAGCAATATCCGTCACTGTGGTGAAAAAATGCGCGCTGGTCTGGATGCGGTACGAGGGCGGCGCACAGAAGTGCAGGGGCTATCATCGGGCTGGAAAAAAGGCACGAAAGATGGGGCCGGAGGGTATGGTGAAAAACGCACAAAACTGTCAGAGGAGATATTGCCCGACGGTCGAAAAAATGTTGAAAACTTTTGTGTTACCCCTATAACCTTTCGGGAATAATTTTATTATCTTTGTATAAATAATGAAAAAAATGGCCCCCTTCTGATTGGAGAAACCGCCAAAAAATGCGCCGGGGGGCTGTACAACCGTTTCGACTTGCGCTAAAATGAGTGTAACACAACAGGCACACTATACAGCTTTTATACCCAAAACGATATTAGATAGGAGCGCTTTACTATGTACGTGAAAGAAGTTACCGTTGAAAATCAGGTTGGTCTGCACGCTCGTCCGGCTACCTTCTTTATCCAGAAGGCAAACGAGTTCAAGTCTTCCATCTGGGTCGAAAAGGAAGAACGCCGCGTGAACGCAAAGAGCCTGCTGGGCGTTCTGTCTCTGGGTATCGTGGGCGGCACCACCATCCGCATCATCGCTGACGGCGCTGATGAGCAGGCTGCCGTGGACGGCCTGATCAAGCTGGTGGAGTCCGGCTTTGCAGAGTAATCTGTATCAATAAAATGGAGCGGCGGGGGAACCTGCCGCTTTTTTTTTTTTTTCCAAGGAATCCATGACCAAAGCATGAACTGTACCAGAAGGCCTGTATGCTGCCGCTGCTGCCCGGGGTGTATATCATCCGGGAAAAAGCGACACCATCATTTATATCGGCAAGGCAAAGCGGCTGCGCATCCGAGTGAGCCAGTACTTCCGCGAGGGCGTGCCCCACGATAACAAGGTCAGCCAGATGATCGCCCATGCCTACGCCTTTGACGTGATCGTCTGCCAGAGCGAGTTCGAGGCGCTGGTGCTGGAGTGCAGCCAGATCAAGGCCCACACCCCCAAATACAACATCCTGCTCAAGGACGATAAAGGCTACAGCTATATCAAGGTGACAAAGGAGGCCATGGCCCGCGGCTCTCCTTCGTGCTGCAAAAGGAGGAGGACGATGCCGAGTATATCGGCCCCTACACCTCCAGCTTTGCGGCGCGGCAGATGGCAGAAACGGCCATGGATGCCTTTTTGCTGCCGCGCTGCTCCAAGCGCTTCCCGCAGGAGATCGGCAAAGGGCCGCCCCTGCCTGAATGCGCACATCGGCAAGTGCATGGCAGTGTGCAGCGGCAGGATCAGCTGCGAAAACTACAATCAGGCCGTCAAGAGCGCTGTGCACCTGATCCGGTATGGCAAAAAAGACATCCTGAAGATCCTTAATGAGCGGATGATGGAAGCCTCGGACCGGCTGGAATTTGAGACGGCGGCGCTGCTGCGGGACCAGATCGCAGCCATCACCAAGGTGAGCGCCGGGCAGAAGGTCATTGTGGACCCGGATGTGGAGATGGACGTGGTGGCGCTGGCAGGCACCCCCGGCAGCGTGTGTGCGGCGGTGCTGCGCTTCCGGGACGGGCGGCTGACCGACAAGCGGGAGTTCCTGTTCCATGACACCTCCGACATCGACGCGGTGCGAGAGGAATTTCTGCCCCGGTACTATCTGGATGATGAGCAGATCCCCAAGATCATTGCGGTGGACGCACTGCCGCCGGACGTGGATGCCTTGCAGCAGGCGCTGAACCAGAAGCGGGGCAGCGAGGTGCAGCTGTATGTGCCCCAGCGGGGCGACAAGGCCCGCCTGGTGGAAATGGCGCACACCAATGCGGTGGAGCGTCTGGCGCGGGAGAGCGGCCGCTATGCCCGGGAAGAAAAACTGCTGGACGAGCTGGCCCAGGTGCTGGGGCTTGCAAAGCCGCCCCGCGCCATCGAGAGCTACGATATCTCCAACTGGGGTGATGGCACCAGTGTCTGCGGTATGGTCACGTTCAAGGACGGCAAGCCCTATAAGGCGGGCTACCGTAAGTTCAAGATGAAAACCGTGCTGGGCACCGACGACTACGCCTCGCTGGCGGAGACCGTCTCCCGGCGGGCGGCGGAGTACGAAAAATACGCAGAGCTTGGCAAAAAGGGAGAGCCCAGCAGCAACTGGTTCGGCCAGAAGCCGGATCTGCTGCTTTTGATGGACGGCGGCCGGGGCCAGGTGAGCGCGGCAAAGGAAGCACTGGCCGGGACTGCCCTTGCGGATGTGCCGCTCTACGGCATGGTGAAGGACGACCACCACCGCACCCGCGCCATTGTGGACAGCGACGGCCGGGAAATTGCCATCAATATGAACCGGGGCACCTTTACCTTTATCACGGCCATTCAGGACGAGACCCACCGCTTTGCCAATGCCTACCGCAAGCAGCAGATGAAGCAGAAGAGTTATTCCTCCACCCTGACCGAGATCCCCGGCATCGGCCCCAAGACGGCCAAGGCGCTGATGGCCCAGTTTAAAAGCGTGACCGCGGTGAAGGAAGCCACGCCTGACCAGTTGGAAAACACCCCCGGCGTGGGGAAACAGACGGCACAGATCATCTACGCATATTTTCACGAATAAAACCCTCTCAGTCGCTTTTTGCATTCAGATGCAATGAATGTGCAGAGCTGAAAAACGCGATTGATGCATTTGCCGGTTACGGCCCTTTCCGTGAAAAGGCAAAACCCGGCAGACCGCAGTCTGCCGGGGTTTTGCAATATTAAAATGAATTTTCCGCTGAAAATGCCCAGAGCAAAGCGGAGGGCATTCAAATGATTCAGTTCTCCGCAGAAATATCCTGACCGAAATATTTCTCGCCCAGCTCCTTGAGGGTGCCGTCAGCGCGCAGCTCCTCAATGGCGGTGTTGATGGCATCCAGCAGGGTGGCGCTGGCATCGCCCTTGCGCAGAGGAATGGCAACGTGGGATGCATCCTCGGTCTGGGCCACCAGCTTGAAATCTGCATCCGGGTGGACGTTCAGGTAATCGTAGAAGGAAACATCAGCGTTCAGGGTGGCGTCGATGCGGCCTGCGGTGAGCAGCTGGATGGTCTCTTCCAGCGTGTCGATGCCCTGCACGGTGGCGCCATAGCTTTCGGCCAGCTCCATGTAGGTGGAAGCCAGACTGTTGGCGGTGGTCTTGCCCTTCAGGTCCTCAAAGCTGGTGATCTCATCGTTATCCTTGCGGACGGCAAGGGCAGTGTGGATGTAACCGTAGGGAGTGGTGAAGTCGTAGGTCTTGGCGCGCTCTTCGGTGACTTCGACGCCGTTGCAGACGAGGTCGTAGCGGCCAGCGTCCAGACCGGCAAACAGGCTGTCCCAGTCGCTTTCCACGTACTCCGGCTCCACGCCCAGCTTTTCGGCAATGGCGCGGGAGACTTCCACGTCGTAGCCCACCAGAGTGTCGGATTCGTCGTGGTAGCTCCAGGGCTGCCATGCGCCTTCCAGCGCGATGACCAGCTTGCCGTTGGACTGGATGTTGGACAGCTGGTCGCCGGCAGCAGGAGCCACAGAGGCGGCCGTGCCGGAAGCAGCGGTGCTGCCGGAAGAGTTGGAGCAGCCGGACAGAGTCAGCACGCCGGCAGCGGCCATGACGCTCATGAGAGAAATAAAGGTTCTGCGTTTCATAGTTGGATTCCCTTTCCTCTATAAAAATATTTGTGAAATAAACTCCTTCAGGCACAGACTGACGCTGGCCAAAGCCCTGGCAAAGAGGGAGACTTTCTGGTTTTGCCAAAGGCCCCATCTCAGAGGGGCGATCCTGTCTGCGAAGCAGACTGGGGGAGTTGGTTAAACTGTCGATGCCATTTTACTCTCGGTGTGTGCGATCTTCCGCAAAAACTCGCGGGTGCGCTCCTCCTTTGGGGTTGGCAAAGAACTCATGGGAGGGAGCCTGCTCCACCACCACGCCGTTCTCCATGAAAACGGTCTTGAGGAAACGTTGCGGGCAAAGCCCATCTCATGGGTGACCACCAGCATGGTCATGCCCTCTTCGGCCAGCTGCCGCATGACCGAGAGCACCTCACCGGTCAATTCCGGGTCCAGTGCGCTGGTGGGCTCGTCAAAATAGATGATCTCCGGGTCGGAGGCCAGTGCCCGGGCAATGGCCACGCGCTGCTGCTGGCCGCCGGAAAGCTGGCGCGGATAGTAGTCGGCTCGGTCGGCAAGGCCCCACCTTTTCCAGCATCTTCATGCCAACGGCATCCGCCTGCTCCTTGGGCAGCTTGCGCGCCACAATGAGCCCTTCGGTTACGTTCTGCAGGGCAGTCTTGTTGCGGAACAGATTGTAGCTCTGGAACACAAAGGCGGTTTTTTGCGCAGCCGGGCAATGTCGGCGACGGCTGGCCTGGGCAAGGTCGAACGTCTCGCCGTCAAAGGTGAGCTGGCCTGCGTCGGCAGTCTCCAGAAAGTTCAGGACAGCGCAGCAGGGTGGTCTTGCCGGAGCCGGAAGGGCCCAGGATGGCCACTACATCGCCCTTTTTTCCACGGTCAGGTCCACGCCGCGCAGCACCGGCAGCTCGCTGGTCACTTTGCGTGCACCGCCGGGCCGGTGGAAGATGCCCCTGCAGGCGGGGCTTTGTGTAGGTGAAAAAGGACTTGTGGACGTTTTTGATCTCTAACATGGACATGGTTCCACCTCCTTTCTTACTGGAAGCCGTGGGCGTTGAGCCCGCTCCAGCACAGCCTGCAGTTTGGTGATGACGGTACAGAACAGCAGATACACCACCGCCACCTCACAGTAGATGGGCAGAAAGATGTAGGTGCGGGCCGCGACCCGCTGCCCAGCCATGAACAGCTCCGCCACGGTAATATTGGACGCCAGAGAGGTGTCCTTGATCATGCCGATGAGGGAGTTGGAGAGGGCGGGCACTGCGGTGCGCAGAGCCTGCGGCAGCACGATGCGGCGCATGATCTGCAACCAGCTCATGCCTACGCAGTAACCGGCTTCCAGCTGGCCCTGCGGCACGCTCTCGAGTGCGCCGCGCATGGTCTCGGCGCAGTATGCGCCCTCGTTGAAGGCGAAGGCGATGACTGCCGCCGGGAAAAGCGTCCAGCATGATGCCCATACTGGGCAGGCCGTAAAGATGATGAAAAGCTGCACCAGCAGCGGCGTGCCTCGCACGACCCAGATGTAAAACCGGGCAATCTGCCGCAGCACCGGTACATTGGCGTACTGCACCAGCGCAACGGCCACGGCAATGATCATGGCAAGGCTGAAGGAGATCAGGGTCAGGGGAATGGTCATGGTAAGGCCGGCCGTCAGGATGCGGGGCAGGGCCTCCCCAGCACGCTGACCGTGCGGTTGGATAAAAGTGCTTCAAACATATTTTTCTTCCTTATTGACAAAAAACGGTGGAATATCTTTAGGATACACCTTAAACTGTGGTTCAGGTCAAGAGCATATCCTACAATTCCTAAACCCAAAATACTATAGCATGAAATGGAGACAAGTGCAATCCATTGGCGAAAATCTTTCACTCTGGCCAAAAACAAAAGAAAACACCGGTTAACTTTGTGCAGACTGGCAAGGAGTTGACGCGGTACGATGTTTCGTGTAAAATGGAATCAGACAGGCCCCGGGCAGGCGCGGGGAACAGGAGGGGCACACAAGCAGCCCGGCGCATACGGAGGACAAAACACAATGAAGCATAAAATTGGTATTCTGGGTGCAGGCACCTGGGGCATGGCTCTGGCGCGGATGCTGACGGTGAGCGGCAATGACGTGACCGTGTGGTCGGCGCTGGAACAGGAGATCGACAACCTTTCCACCACCCGGGTCCACCCCAATCTGCCCGGCATGACCATTCCGGCAGAGATGAAGTTCACCAAGAGCGTGGAAGAGGTGTGCACGGACAAGGAGATCCTGCTGTTTGCAGTGCCGTCGGTGTTTGTGCGCTCCACCACGGCCAAGGCCCGGCCTTACATCCCGGACGGACAGATCCTTGTGGACGTTGCCAAGGGCATGGAGCCGGATACCTTATATACCATGACCGAGGTCATCGCCGACGAGCTGAACCGTGAGGGCGGCCCCAAAGGGGGGGTGCGTCTGGTGGCCCTGAGCGGCCCCACCCACGCCGAGGAGGTGGCGCTGGACCTGCCCACCACCATCGTTTCGGCCAGCCCGGATGAAGCCGCTGCCAGTATTGTGCAGACGGTGTTCAGCAAACCTGTATGCGGGTGTACACCAACCCCGATATCAAAGGCGTGGAGCTGAGCGGCGCACTGAAGAACGTGATCGCGCTGGGCGTGGGCATCTCTACCGGCCTTGGCTATGGTGACAACGCCCGCGCCGCCCTCATCACCCGCGGCATTGCCGAGATCGCCCGGCTGGGCGTGGCCATGGGCTGCAACATCCACACCTTTGCGGGTCTGGCCGGCATCGGCGACCTGATCGTGACGGCCACCAGTATGCACAGCCGCAACAACCGCGCGGGCATCCTGATCGGCAAGGGCGAAAGCCCGGAGCAGGCCGTGAAGGAGGTCGGCATGGTGGTGGAGGGCATCAATGCACTGCCTGCCGCTATGGAGCTGGCAGCAAAGTACAATGTGGAAATGCCCATTGTGCAGACGGTGAACGCCATCGTGAAGGAGGGCATGAGCGCCAGCGACGCGCTGCGCACCCTGATGGACCGCAACCGGAAGAACGAGATGCCGCAGGGCTACGAAAAAGTCTGAATTTTAAGTGAAAAGGCACAGCTGTCTGCAGATGGCTGTGCCTTTTTGCTGGGCAGCGCGGCCTGCCCACTGGCCGAAAACACAAAATAATTCAAATTTTTTACCAAAATCAGACGTAAAAGGGTAGAAGGTCGGGAAACTTTCTGCTATACTGAAACAGAACGCAAAAACCGGGGGACGTTTTGTGCACCCTGTCGGAGAGAAAGAGAGGAATCTGCCATGCCGTCAACTTATGCGCACCGCCGCTTTGGCACCAATGTGCTGGAACATCTGCCGGATGAACTGCGTGCTCAGCTGGAACAGAACCGTGAGCTTTACGATATCGGCCTGCACGGGCCGGACCTGCTGTTTTATTACCATGCTGCCAAGTCCAACACGGTGGGTGCATTGGGCAACGCCATGCACGAGGAGCCGGGGCGGGTCTTTTTGACCGGGCGCGCAGGGTGGTGCACTGCGAGGCAGACCGGGATGCCTGCGCTGGCCTATGCACTGGGTTTTGTCTGCCATTTTGCGCTGGACAGCACCTGCCATCCCGTATGTGGAGCAGTTCACCCGGGAAAGCGGCGTGACCCACTGCGAGATCGAGACCGAGTTCGACAACATGCTGCTGCGCCGGGACGGATACGACCCGCTGAAGTTTTTCACAGCCAGCCATATCCACCCGTCGGAACAGAATGCAAAGGCGATCGCGCCCTTTTACGAGGGCATCTCGGAGCAGGTGGCGCTGGACTCGCTCAAGGGCATGATCTCGGTGCACAGGCTGCTGCAGGCATCCAACCCGGTCAAGCGCTGGGTGGTGCTGACCGGCATGAAGGTGGTGGGCAAATACGACATGCTGCACGGCCTTGTGGCAGATCCGCAGCCGAACCCGAAGTGCGTGGAGAGCGGCAAGCGGCTGGAAGAACTGTATGCGCAGGCGCTTCCGCTGGCAGAAACGCTGATCCTGGAATTTGTGGCAAAGCTGGACACGGACCAGCCCCTGAGCAAGGCCTACGACCCTTTGGGGACGATGCAGGCCAGCAGGGAAAGATGCTGTTTCCCGGGGAGTTTTTTCCGCAGAGCGCGACAAAAATACGAAAATAAAATTTCCGCTGATGGCGGGCCATTTTAAATGATGAAATAAGAGGGGGCACCGCCCGGCGGTGCGAGGGGAAACAAGATGAAACATGAAAAATTCAAGGTGACACCTCTGGAACGCGCGTGGATCCTGTACGATGTGGGCAACTCGGCCTTTGTGCTGATGATCGCCACACTGGTGCCCATTTTCTTTAATGCGCTGGCCGAGGCCGGGGGGATTGAGTCCGGTGAACTATCTGGCCTACTGGGGCTATGCAAGCTCGGTGGTCACGGTGATCACGGCCGTGCTGGGGCCGATTTTGGGCACGCTGGCCGATACCAGAGGCTTTAAAAGCCCATCTTCATGCTCTGCCTGTTCGTGGGCGTGGCAGGCTGCTGTGCCATGGGCCTTGCCACCACATGGCTGCCGTTCCTGATCATCTTCATCCTTGCAAAGATCGGCTTTTCGGGCAGTCTGGTGTTCTACGATTCCATGCTGGGCGATGTGACCACCCCGGAACGCATGGATGTTGTGTCTTCGCAGGGCTATGCATGGGGCTACATTGGCAGCTGTGTGCCCTTTGTGGTGTGTCTGGCGCTGGTGCTGGGCAGCGGGGCCATCGGCCTGAGCCAGATGACCGCCCTTTCCGTGGCGCTGCTCATCACCGCCGTGTGGTGGCTGGGCACCACCCTGCCGCTGCTGCGGAGCTATAAGCAGATCAACTATGTGGAGGTGGAAAAGCACGCTGTCCGGCAGAGTTTTGCCCGCATCGGCCATACCCTGCGGCATCTGCGGGAGGATAAGCAGGTGTTCTGGTTCCTGCTGGCGTTCTTCTGCTACATCGACGGCGTGTACACCATTATCGACATGGCGACGGCCTACGGCACGGCGCTGGGTCTGGATACCACCGGCCTTTTGCTGGCACTTCTTGTGACACAGATCGTAGCCTTCCCTTCGGCGCTGATCTTTGGTCGGCTGAGCGCAAAATACCCGTCCAGCCAGCTTATCCCGGTCTGCATCGCAGCCTACACCGGCATTGCGGTGTTCGCCTTCTTCCTGACCAGCCAGTGGCAGTTCTGGGTGCTGGCCGTGCTGGTGGGCATGTTCCAGGGCGGCGTGCAGGCACTGAGCCGCAGCCACTTTGCCAAGATCATTCCGGCTGGAGAAATCCGGCGAATACTTCGGCCTGTTCGATATCTGCGGTAAGGGCGCATCCTTCCTTGGCACCATGATCGTGAGTGTGGGCAGCCAGCTGACCGGCAGCGCCAATGTGGGCATCGGAATGCTGGCGGTGCTGTTTGCAGTGGGCTTTGTGCTGTTCCGGGTCTCCTGCAGGACTGAGGACGCAAAACAGGTGTAATAACACGATTTAAAATTGCTGACGCGTTCGCTTTGGCAATATCAAGGGCGCAATGGCAAACGGCATATTGCCGCTGTCAGCCGCGCAGCAGATAAAGCACAAACTTTACCCGTACAGCTCGTCGCGTAAGCGACTCGAAATCGGCGGAACACAAAAAATCCTTTTAGCGCAGCGATTTGGATTTTTTGTATGGAGCCTAACAGCTTTGGGGTCTAAAAGGGGCGAGCAGCCCTTTTTCATGGATCCAGCGCGTTGAAATCGCTGTGACCTTGCTGTGCTGAACACACAGCATTTGCTGCGCAAACCGGTCTGCGGCTTAAAAATAAAATGCCCTGCGGGCACCGCCGTCCTTTCTGGTTCTCTTTTGCAACCAAAAGAGAACGTACTGGCGGCAATGCCTTTTGCAAAAGGCATTAAACTCAATCTACGCGAAAACGCTCTGCACGGGAAGCAAATGGTTGAAAATCGCCCTTCTGGTTATTATTAACAAACCGGTAATTGTGTTTTTTGAGCGGCGAATGATACAATAGAGGCAATGATTTCAAAACCGCAAAGGAGAAAACGAAATGGAACGATTTCCCGGTTATACCCTCGTGCGTACCGAGGACTGCCCTGAACAGCACGGAACCCTGACCGTGCTCACCCATGATGTGAGCGGTGCCACCGTGCTGCTGGTGGAAAATGAAGATATCAATAAGGCATTCGGCATCGGCTTCGGTACTTTCCCGTCCGATGACACCGGTGTGTTCCACATTCTGGAACACTCGGTGCTGGCGGGCAGCGAGAAGTACCCGGTCACTTCGCCGTTTCTTGCAGCTGCTCAAAAGCAGCATGGCGTCCTTCCTCAATGCCATGACCTTCCCGGATAAGACGGTCTACCCGTTCGCTACGCCCAATGAGACCGACTTCAAAACCTGATGGATGTCTACCTGAACGCGGTGTTCTGCCCGCTGGCCATGGTGGACAAGGCGTGTTTGAGCAGGAGGGCTGGCACCGCAGTGCCGACGGCACCGTGAGCGGAGTGGTGTACAACGAGATGCAGGGCGCTCTGGCTGCACCGGATGCTCAGTTGGAAAATGCACTGGAACGGGCCATGTTCCCGGATACGGCCTACGGCTTTGTTTCCGGCGGCGACCCGGCCAGCATCCCGGCGCTGACCTATGAAAAGTATAAGCGGGTATACCGCCGCCATTACAGTGCAGACAATTGCTGCATTACCCTTTACGGCAGGATGGATATGGCTGAAAAGCTGGAACTGCTGGACAGGGATTATCTTTCCAAAATGCCCAAGGGCACCAGCCGTCCGCGGCTGACCGTGCAGGACGAGCAGGCCGGAGCCTGCGTGGAGCTGCCCTACTACACGGAGAATCCGGAGCCGGACGAGGTGCAGTGCGCACTGGCATGGTACACCGGTGCCTTTGCGGACCGGGAGCGTCAGCTGGGCGTGGAGGTCCTGCTGGACGCCTTGCTGGGCACCAACAACTCGCCGCTGAAAGGCCGCGCTGCTGGCGGAAAAGCTGGGCGCAGATATTGACATTGGCTTTGATGACAGCACCCTGCAGCCGGTGCTGGAGCTGGTGCTGCGCGGTGCCACCGAGGAGAGAGACTGCAGGTTCTCTGCCGCTGTGCGCAAGGCTGTGGACGGCATTCTGGCCGAGGGCATCCCGCAGGAACTGCTGTTGGCTTCGCTGAACGCAGCAGAGTTTGCATCGCTGGAGCGCCCGGGCACCCTGCCAGACGGCGTGCTGGATGCCATCAACGCTTCCACCGGCTGGCTGCACACCGGCGACCCGGCCTCTGCTGCTGCACACGGACAGGCTGTTTGCTTCCCTGCGGGAAAAGATGGCTGACGGCTGGTTCGATGAGCTGCTGCGTGAGCTGTTTGCACCGGCCCCGGTGCAGGTGGTGCAGGTGCCCACTCTGCCGGAAAGGACGAGGAGAACGCGCCTGTCCGCACCGACGGCAAGCTGGTGCTGGAACACCCGCTGACCGCCGCCGACCTTGGCGACGGAGCAAGGACGGCCCCAGGCGAGCGGGAACTTCTGGCTGGGGCACAGCTGCTGCATCACCCTTCGGCGGGAAGCCTGTACCTGAATTTCTACTATGACCTTGGCAATGTGAAGCCCGAGAACATGCAGTATCTTGACCTGCTGACCGATGTGCTGGACGAACTGGACAGCAGCAAGCATACCGCCCGGCAGCTGAACACTCTGCGCAGTACATGGCTGGGCGACAGCCGCGTGCAGCTGGACATCTGGACTGGGCGGCAGGAGGGTGCACCCTGCCATGCCAAGCTGAGCCTGTGCCTGAGCCTGCTGGAACGCAGTCTGGAAAAGGCTGTGGAGCTGGGCGGCGAATGGCTGTATGATACCATCCTTACCGGCCCGGCGGCAGAAGCTGCTTTTGCACGGGTGCTGAGCCAGCAGAAGTTGAACATGGAACAGCAGTTCATCCAGCAGGGCAATGTATACGCAGCCACCCGCGCCAGTGCCCACTACACGGTGGACGGTGCGGTGAGTGAACGCTGCAGCGGTGTGAGCTATTACAAGTTCTTGTGCGGCGTGCAGGAGCGCGGCAATTGGGCAGCACTGGGTGAAAAGCTGGATGCCCTGCGCACAGAGGTGCTGCAGCACGCGGAGCTGACGGTCAGCCTGTACGGCAGCGAGGATGCCCTTGCAAAGCTGCGCACTCTGCTGCCGTACAGCCGCTTTGCTGCCAAAGGGCCGCGCTGCGGCAAAAGCCCTATGTGGAGCCGCTGACACCGCCGGTGAACGAAGCGTTTATCATTGACGGCGGTGTGAACTACGATGTACAGGTATGGCCCATGGAGCGCCGCAGCGACCGCAAGGCGCTGGCCCGCGTGATGAGCTACGAATACCTGTGGCACAACATCCGCGAGGTGGGCGGCGCTTACGGCACCGGAATGCTCTCCTCGGACGGCGTGGAATACCTGTACACCTACCGCGACCCCCATGTAAAGGAAAGCTACGACACCTTTGCAAAAGGTCCGGCAGAACTGGCAGCACGGGAGTACACCGAAAAAGACCTGAACGATTTTATTGTGGGTACTGTGGCCAAGCTGGACACCCCCCGCAAGCCGCGTGCTGAGGCCCGCGAGACGGACCGCCGGTATTTCTGCGGCATCACTGATGAAATGATGGCGGCAGACCGCAAGGCCCTGTGTGCGGTGGATGCCGCACTGCTGAAGGAGCAGGCCGCAGAGCTGGGTGCCGCCATGGCAAACGGCGTGCGGGTGGTGTTTGGCAGCAAGGATGCTGTGGAAGCCGCAAAAGAAACCTGTTTGATACGGTAGAAACCCTGTAAGCAAAGAGCCTTCCATCCCGCCCGGGACATGCTCTGACAGGATAAAGTGCCTGATGATACGAAAAATGTCATCGGGCACTTTTACTTTTTGTAAAGAAACGGAAAAATTTAAAAAGCAGGGTTGACGCAGCAAAAAAGCAGTGGTAAAGTAATGGGCGGAAAAGGCAAAAAGTGTCTTTTACAACAGGAAAACGAGGTGGTTGTCATGGAACCTGCTGGCAGTAGCAGCAGTCTTTCTCCCCGATTATTTTATATGATGGCAGCCGCCGTTTCTGCTTTGCGCAGACCCTGCTGTGTGCGAATGCACACGGTGCGTGTTTGCGTTCCCTGAAAAGAAGAAACGAGAGCTGCCACTGAAAAAGGAGGCAGCTTTTTTATGTCTGAAATCTCGATCGATACCCTCAAGACCATGCTGGCAAATCTGGACGATGCCAAAAATACCAGAGCCTGCGGGATGTGATGGAAACCCTGCCCGCGCCCGACCTGGCGGCGGTGTTTGAGGATCTGCCTGCAGAAAAGCTCCCGGTGCTGTTCCGTCTGTGCCCGAAGGATCTGGCCGCAGATGTGTTCGCCGAGCTGACGCCCGCGACCCAGCAGCACCTCATCGACGGCCTGACCGATAAGGAGCTGAAGGCGGTTGTGGATGACCTGTTCGTCGATGATGCGACGGATCTGGTCGAGGAGATGCCCGCGAATGTCGTCAAGCGTATTCTGGCGCAGGCAGAGCCCGCTACCCGCCGCATGATCAACGAGCTGCTCAAGTACCCGGAGGACTCGGCCGGCGGCGTGATGACCACCGAGCTGATGGAGCTGCGGCCGGACATGACCGTGGCACAGGCCATGGAGGCCATCCGCAGGAATGGCTTTGACAAGGAGACCATCAACAACTGCTATGTGACCGACGGCAGCCGCAAGCTGGTGGGCGTGGTGTCGCTGCGGGCGCTGGTGCTGGCCAAGGACACCGCAGAACCCATCCGGGACCTGATGGACACCAATGTGGTCAGTGTGACCACCACCACCGACCAGGAGGATGTTTCCAACCTGTTCGAGAAATACGGCTTTCTGGCCATCCCGGTGGTGGACGCCGAGAACCGGCTGGTGGGCATCGTGACCATTGACGATGCCATCAGCATCCTGCAGGACGAGGCCAGCGAGGATATCGCCAAGATGAACGCTATCGGCCCGTCCGACAAGCCCTACTTCAAGCAGAGCATGTGGGATCTGTATAAGAGCCGTGCGCCGTGGCTGCTGTTCCTGATGATCAGCGCCACCTTCTCCAGTCTGGTCATCCGCGGATACGAGGATGCACTGGCCGCTGTGACCGTGCTGACTGCATACATCCCCATGCTGACCGACGCAGGCGGCAACGCGGGCAGCCAGAGCACTTCCACCATCATCCGCGGCATGGCGGTGGGCGATATCCAGCCCCACGATCTGCCCCGCATCCTGT
>VOFG01002849.1_pt1 | contig 33313 bp, 60 predicted proteins | sample 5384171 | NCBI WGS metagenome assembly VOFG01 (sample SAMN12384726, study PRJNA508395) | human gut metagenome | isolation source: healthy gut F | host: Homo sapiens
TTTCCGGTCACAATCATCTCCGCCTTTGCCGGATTCGCAAAGTGGAGGCAATTGCTCTCTTGCCGCCATCGCACTCGGACAGAAAAACCGGGACCGCGCGAAAAAATTCTTGGAAGCTCCACTTCCCTGCTGCTCTTTTTTCTCCGTGTGTCTGATGGCGTTTTTCTTTTCTTTCAGACACCGCTTCTGTACCTCTTTGGTGCAAGTAGTAACACAATCCGATACGCTTCCACGTATATTTCCATTTATCTTGTCGGAACCGTATTTGTCGAGCTGGCTGTCGGATTGAATACTTTTATCAGCTGTCAGGGGACACGCACGCACGGCCATGTGCTCCGTTCTCATTGGCGCTGTTATCAACATTGGTCTTGACCCGGTTTTCATCTTCGTTCTTCATATGGTGTTTCCGGGGGCCGCACTTGCTACCATCTCCCAGGCTTTAAGTGCTGCATGGTTCTTCGGTTTTTACCTCAAAAATCAGGTGTCCGCCTTTTCTCTTCGCACCATGAAACCGGATTTTTCCATTTTAGGCTCTGTCATGGCACTCGGCATCTCACACCATTTATCATGTCTGCAACGGAAAGTGCCATCAATACAATCGTCATGAACCACGGCCACAGACGTACGGCGGCGACCTCTATGTCGGCTCGATGACAATTCCTCCAGTCGGTGCTGCAGCTGATTTTCAAAATTTCGGTCGCGGCTTTTTACGAACGGTGTACAGCCGATCATCAGCTACAACTTTGGTGCAGGCCAGTTTGACCGTGTCCGCCAGACAACCGGCGCATGATCGCCATTACTTTTACTGCCGCTTTCGTCTACGTTGTATTCGCAATGCTTCGTCCGGCTCTTTTTGCCGGTCTTTTCACGACTGACCCGGAACTGATTGTCATCGTAGAGAAGGTACTTCCGGTTTACATTGCCGGCATGGCAATTTTCGACTGCAGAGCGGCGTACAGAGTTCCTTCCTCGGTCTTGGCCAGGCGAAGATTTCTTTTATTGCAACTGCTTCGAAAAGTCATCCTTCTGATTCCGCTTGCACTCATTCTGCCGCATTTCTTCGGTGTCATGGGCGTTTACTATGCAGAACCGATCGCTATGGCGTTCTGTTATCACTGCCGTTACGCTGTTTCTCTGCAATATCCGGAAAATTCTTTCAACAGAAACACTTGCAAAAAGTGACTCATACCGAAGAATGACAAAAGAGGCGCTCTGCGACCTTTCCATGCACCACCCATAATCAATTTTTTCGATCGTTTCGGCGGCGTAGACGGGATATTCCGCGAGAAGCATTCCGTCAATCGAGTACGTCACCGAACCGACCTTTTTCTCCTTTCTTTACCGGGGCTTCGATGAGCTCCGGTAAAAAAAATGTCTTTTTTCCGGTATTTCTGTCTCTTTCAGAAGAGCGGGAAGCGAGCGCGCCGGATCAAGCGCCGGGCTTGTAAGGGTAAGGCGGGCGCTGCTTTTTTATCTCCAGCATCCCGTCGTAAACACCGTCTGCTACTTCAATCTGCCCTGGGTTCCAGCTATGGTCCAGCACGTCACGATACCTATACGATCCCAGCCCGTAGTTTAAAAGCTTTGCGGCATCCGCCCATTTATAGTTTTTATGGCTGGGCCATCCGCACGCAAGCAACGACACAATCAGACGCTTTCCATCCCGCCCCAGCGCACCGGTATAACAGTAACCGGCTTTTGCCGTGAAGCCGGTTTTTCCCGAAACAGCTCCATCCATCTGATCCAGCAGTGCGTTGTGATTATAGCAGTTGAACATGTTTTTTTTTCCAGATCCCAGAAGGTATAGGACCGCGTCTGCGTCACTGCGAGAAACTGGGCGGCTTTCGGTGAAATCCAGACACAGTATCGCATGATCCGTGCCAGATCAGCTGCTGTCGTGTGGTGATCTCCGCCTGCGTCAGAAGCATCGAGACCGTTCGGCGTCACAAAATGCGTATCTGTACAGCCGATTGCTGCGGCTTTTTTTCATTCATAAGCGATGCAAATTCCTCTACACTTCCGCCGATGGTCTCTGCAATCATTACCGCCGCGTCGTTATGCGATTCCAGCATCAGGGAATACAGAAGATCGCCAAGCAGAAACTGTTCTCCCCCCTCACACCGAGATGTACTTTCGGCGCTGCGGCTTTGCTTTAGCCGATGCAGTTGCGACCGTCTGCTCTTGTCCGTTTTCCAGTGCCAGAATGCATGTCATGATTTTCGTTGTGCTCGCCATTGCCATAGGATCTGTCTCGCGTTTTCCGAACAGCACACGGCCGGTATCGCCATCCATCAGGCATGCCGCCGTTGCAAACAGCTGATTCGGCTCGCTCTCCTGCTCTGTCGCAGTCACGGACACACTTCCCAAAAACAGAAGCAGGATTCCCAGGAAAAAACCTGTCTTGTTTCTTCTTTTTCTGTTCAAAATCAGATCCCCCTTGTGTTTTTCTCTTTAAAAAACGGAAAGCCGGACGCTCTTTTGGGACCGGCTTTTTGTCTGCTTCTTCTTCATTAATGAGGTTTCCTGTAAAATCATGGTAAAATTTCACAAAGTTATTGACACTGCGATCCATATCATGTATAATTCCCATGTTTGTATAGAATTACTAAACTTTTTTGTTTATTTTTACTGAGATTTCCTGAGAACCGTATTCAGCAAAAGGATCCTGAAAGACTTTGGATGCAGAAAGGATTTTTTATGGAAATCGGAAAAAATCAGGGAACTGCGGATGTGGGAAAGGGCTGACGCAGGAGGAACTGGCAGATCGGAGCGAGCTGTCAAAGGGATTTATTTCCCAGCTTGAAAACGATGTGACCTCTCCTCGATCGCCACGCTGGTTGATGTTCTTACCTGCCTTGGAACGGATCTAAAAACGTTTTTTCGGCGAAGAGCAGGACAATCAGGTTGTCTTTTTGCGAAGAAGATTACTTTGTAAAGACCGCTGAAGCGCAGGGCAACGAGATCGCATGGATCGTTCCGAATGCACAGAAAACAGGATGGAGCCAATCCGGCTGACGCTGCAAAGCGGCGCGTGCACCGAGATTGATTCACCGCATGATGGCGAGGAATTCGGCTATGTACTTTCCGGTCGTATTCTCCTTCATCTTGAGATGAATGCCACAAAAGTGTGAAGAAAGGGGAAAGCTTCTACTATCCCGCTTCCTGTAATCACTATCTGAAAAATCCGGGCAAAAACGCCGGCCATCATTCTCTGGGTCAGTTCATCGCCTTATTTTTAGATTTTTTTACACCGCGTGATTTTTACGAGAAACGGTGTTCCAAATTTCACAACCCGAAAGGAGCATATTACACATGAGTACCAAATTACTTGATCTGGTCAACATCACAAAATCGTACGACGGAGTTACCATTCTGGATGATCTGAATCTTTATATCCGTGAAAAACGAATTTCTTACTCTCCTTGGCCCGAGCGGCTGCGGAAAAACAACGACTTTACGTATTCTCGGCGGTTTTGAGACGCCGGATACCGGAAAGGTTTTATTTAACGCAGCTTCCGCCGAACAAACGCCAGTTAAATACGGTGTTCCAGAAATATGCTCTTTTCACGCATATGACAATTGCGGAAAAACATTGCTTTCGGGCTGAAAAATCAAAGGAAAATCCAGCATATATCAATGACAAAATCAAATACGCATTAAAACTTGTTAACCTTGAGGGTTACGAAAACCGCTCCCCGGCGCTTCTCCGGCGGCCAGCAGCAGCGAATCGCCATTGCGCGCGATTGTCAACGAACCGAAAGTTCTCCTTCTGGATGAGCCGCTCGGCGCACTTGACTTAAAGCTCCGCCAGGACATGCAGTACGAGTTGATCCGTCTGAAAAACGAACTTGGCATCACATTTTGTCTATGTCACCCACGATCCAGGAAGAGGCCTTACCATGTCGGACACGATCGTTGTCATGAACCAGGGATATATCCAGCAGATCGGTACACCGGAAGACATCTACAATGAACCGCAGAACGCATTCGTTGCAGACTTCATCGGTGACAGCAACATTCTTGACGGCATTATGATTGAGGACCGCCCCTCGTCGAGATTCTCGGCGCGAAGTTCGAGTGCGTTGATGTCGGATTCGGCAAAACAAACCGGTCGATGTTGTGATCCGCCCGGAGGATATTGATCTTGTGAAAACCGGAGGAAGGTACCATCCGCGGACGTGTCACCCATCTGATTTTCAAAGGTGTTCACTATGAGATGGAGGTCATGGTGAATTTTGAGCTGGCTCGTTCACTCCACCGATCTGTTCCCGGTCGGACAGAAGTCGGCATCCATGTCGATCCATTTGATATCCAGATCATGAACAAACCGGAATCCGAAGATGAGGAGGCGGCAGCCATTGAAGAGTAATAAATTAAAGAAATGGCTGGCAGTCCACCTTATGCCGTCTGGGCTGTTGGTTTCATCATCATCCCGCTGATCCTGATTCTCTACTATGCGTTCACCGGGGAAGAAGGCGGCTTTACCCTTTCGAATTTTGCCTACGTTGCAACGAAGGAAAACATCAAGGCACTTGGCCTGGCTCTGTGGCTCCTCACCCTTAGCACAGTACTCTGTCTTGTCCTTGCCTATCCGCTTGCCATGATTCTGGCAAACCGGAATGTCAACCAGACCAGCTTTATTGTGCTGATCTTCATTCTCCTGATGTGGATGAACTTTCTCCTGCGCACCCTTGCATGGCAGACACTCCTTGAGAAAAACGGCGTCATCAACAGCATTCTCTCGTTTTTTTCCATCTGCCCGGCATTTCCATCATCAACACACCGGGAGCGATCATTCTCGGTATGGTTTACAACTTCCTGCCGTTTATGGTTCTGCCGATCTACAATGTCCTGATTAAGATCGACCGTGACGTCATCAACGCAGCAAGAGACCTCGGAGCGAACAGCGTACAGACTTTCTGAAAGTAACGCTGCCGCCACCACGCCGGGTATCGTAAGCGGTATTACCATGGTGTTTCATCCCGGCGCTTACAACCTTTGTTATTTCCTGACCTGCTCGGCGGAAGCAAGATCCTTCTGATCGGAAACGTCATCGAGCAGGAGTTCAAACAGACCAACAACTGGAATGCCGGAAGTGCACTCTCCACAGTCCTGATGATCTTCATCATCCTGTCGATGGTTCTGATGAACAAATACGATAAAGACGGGGAGGGAACGGCATTTTGAGAAAGAAACTGGAAAAAATTTACATGGCGCTCATCTTTATTCTTCTGTATGCGCCGATTGTCACCCCTTGTGGTGCTCTCCTTTAATGCTTCAAAAACGCGTGCCAAATGGGGCGGCTTCACCTGCACTGGTACCGCTCACTGTTTGCCAATACAGAGATCATGAATGCGCTGTATACGACACTGATCATCGCGCTTCTTGCCTCTGCGATTGCGACTGTGCTTGGAACGCTTGCGTGCATCGGCATCAACAGCATGTCGAAAAAGAGCCGGACGGTTTTCATGGGCATCACCAATATTCCGATGCTGAACGGTGAGATCGTCATGGGTATCTCGCTGATGCTGCTCTTTATCATCTGCCGCATTCAGCTTGGATTCGGTACCATTCTGATGGCACATATTACGTTCAATGTTCCTTACGTTATCTTGAGCGTTATGCCGAAATTAAAGCAGACGAACAAATCGACGTACGAGGCAGCTCTCGATCTTGGTGCCTCTCCGCTGCATGCATTCTGGAAAGTTATCTTCCCGGACATCATGCCGGGCGTTGTTTCAGGCTTTCTGCTCTCCTTTACGATGTCCCTCGATGATTTCGTTATCACCTACTTCACCAAGGGACCGGGCGTTGATACGCTCTCCACAAAGATTTATGCCGAAGTCCGCAAGGGAATCAAACCGGAGATGTACTCGCTCTCCACGATTCTTTTTGTCACCGTACTGCTTCTGCTGCTCCTTGTGAATGTGAATCCTTTCCGAAGGAAAAAAAAGAGGAGGCAAAAGAGCGCGAGGCCATGGCGAAGAAGGGCATCCGTTTCCGCATCACGAAACGGGTGGTCTTCCGCCGGATTCTTCCGATCGCCATGGTGCTTGTCATCGGCGGCGGCGGTATTTACTACGGAAGCCAGAATGCTTTTCAGCCGGCGGCTCCCAGCAGCTGATTGGTACAACTGGGGCGAATATATGGATTCTGATGTCATCGATATCTTTGAGGAAGAAACCGGTATCCACGTTGTTTACGAGGAGTATGAGACGAACGAAATCATGTATCCGAAGGTCAAATCCGGTGCAATTTCCTACGATCTTGTCTGCCCGTCCGACTATATGATTCAGAAGATGATCCAGAACGATCTGCTAGCAGCCGATCAACTTTGATCATATGTCCGAACGCTTCCAACATTGGCGAACAGTATTGGAGAGTCCGAGCAGTTCGACCCGGCAATCTCTACTCCGATCCCGTACTGCTGGGGAACCGTCGGCATTCTGTACAACAAAAACCATGGTAGATGAGCCGGTTGACAGCTGGTCGATCCTCTGGGATAAAAATATGCCGACAGCATTCTGATGCAGGACAGCGCGATGCATTTTTATGTTGCTTTAAATTAAACGGCAATTCCATAAACTCCACAATATCGAAAAGGAGCTTGACAGAGGCGAAGGATCTGCTTGTGACACAGAAGCCGCTCGTGCAGGCGTACGTTGTGGACCAGGTGCGTGACAAGATGATCGGAAATGAGGCGGCTATCGGCGTTATTTACCCGGTGAAGCATATCTACACGAAGCGTGAAAACCCGGATCTGGAATACGTTGTTCCAAAGAAGGTTCCAACCTCTGGATCGATTCCTGGTTCATTCCAAAAAGATGCGCAGCATGTCGAGAACGCAGAGAAATTCCCTGAATTTCCCGCCGGCCGGACATCGCACTGAAAAACTTTGAGTATATTACCTACTTACGCCGAATGATGCGGCGCGTGAACTGATTGAGTGATGACGATATCCGAAACAGTAAAATCGCCTTCCCGGATGAGGAAACGCTTGCACGGTGCAAACCTTTACGTATCTTAAGGATGCATGATGAGGTTTACAACCAGCTGTGGCGTGAGTAAAAATCAAATTAAAGATCTGCTTTGCTAATAAAGATCCCGGTCAGGAATTCTTAGGGAAAGATTCCTGCCGGGATTTTTCTGTTCTTACTGTTGCTCTCAAAAAGTCTGTTTTAATCAAAATCGTGGTCAAAGCGCGGGGAAAGCGTTCCGTTTTCATGGAGCATTTCATCCAGCTTTACAAGCTCCTGTGGCGCCTTCTGCAAGTGCTCTTTTCGTACAGGTGGACTAAGATTCCGTGTGCCCGCTTCGCATTCCTTCTGCGGCCTTCCAGGCATCACACGGCCGCCCATCGAATCGTAGCAGCCGACCAGTTTCATCGCCCCAAGAAGAATGCTTTACCGCACTGCTGCGGCAGATCGTGATTTCGTCCAGAGCTTCATGCCCTTCAGGCATTCGACAATTTCTGTTTCCCCGATTTCCGGAAACAGCGGTGGATGACCTTGTTGCCGTCGGTGTGCGGGCAGATCGGCGATGCCGGACGGTATACGAGTGGATTGAGGCCGTCCTCCAGCATGAAGTACTGGTCAAGGCTCGTCTCAATCTTTTGCATGGGAAATTCCAGTGTGATCCACAAATTTCCCGATATACGGATGACACGTCGAATCGAGAAGGTAATGGCAGGCAAAGCCTAACAGATACGCTTCCATCGCCTCTGACGGGCTCTGCTGATACTTTTTCACCTCATCCTCGAACAGAACGGAAGCCGTCTGCTCATGGCAGAAACGTTCCGTAATCAGACACACGGTATTTCGAGAACGGACGGTAATAAAGAAGATATCCGGCCCGTGCAGTCCGATCAGATACAATTTTTTGTTTCGAATGATCTTTTTCAAATTTGCCGGAAGCTGTTCATAAACTTCTCTTCCGAACCTGTCGTGTGCGTACGTAGTAGGCATATCGGTATCTCCCTTCTTTTTTCTCCTGCCGGATCAGACATCCAGCTTGATCTGCATTTCCTCTTCCACTTCTGCGCGGAAGTCCTCCATCTTGACCGGACTGATCTCCGGCAGATTGTCGGTGGAATCGACGCCGAAGTTCCGCAGGAATTCTTCGGTCGTGCCGAACACAATCGGGCGGCCCGGGCTCGAGGCGGGCCAAGCTCCTGCACCAGATTGTACTCCACCAGTTTGTTGACCGCGTGATCGCTCTTGACGCCGCGGATCTTGTCGATCTCCTGCTTCGTGACCGGCTGCTTGTAGGCAATGATCGAGAGGGTCTCCATCATGACGTCGGTCAGAACCGCCTTCTTCGGCTGCATGGCGATGTTGACAAGATAATCATAATATTCCTGTTTCGTGCACATCTGATACGCATTTTCAAGCTCCACGATGTGGATGCCGCGGTCCTTCGTATTATATTTTTCCATCATATGGTTCAGAATCCTGCGGGTCGTCTCCGTGTCATGGCCGATCGCTTTTGCAATCCTTCCCAGCTCCACGGAATCTCCCATCGCAAAAAGGACTGCCTCGATGGCTGCTTTCCGCCTCCTCGACCGAAGAGGGGCGTCTTGCCTCACCCAGGGCAGTTTCTTTATTCCTGTTCTGTTCTTCCATCTGTCTTGTCCTCACTGTCTGTCTCGTCTGTATACGGCACAACTACGGTGTCTTCATCCTCCAGGGATTCAATCAGGATATCCCCGAAAAGCTCCTCCTGGCTGATCCGGATTTTGCCGGTTTTCATCAGCTCCAGGATTGCAAGGAAGGTGACAATCACATGCACCTTGCCCGGCTGGGATTCCAAAAGGTCGCGGAAGCTGAAGCGGCGTTTTTAACTGCAAACTGCTCGACATACGTCATCTTGTCCGGCAGGCTGACCTCTTCTTTTTTCGATCTTTCCGAACTTGCTTCGATCGGGTCGATCTTGTCCTCCTGGCGCTTTAAAAATCATTTTATAGATCGTATGGAGCTTCGAGAGAAATCTGCGAGAAGCTCGGAGGTGTCGACCGGCGTACTGTACTCCAGCACTTCTCTTGGAAGCGTCGGCTCCTTGTACACGGAACGGCTCGCCTCGTTCATGCGGTCACGCAGCTCGTACGACATGTACTTGTACATTTTGTACTCTAAAAGTTGCTGCACCAGCTCGGCTCTCGGTCCCTTCCTCGCCTTCCTCATTCACTTCTTTCGGAAGCAGCATGCGGCATTTGATATCCAGAAGCGTCGCCGCCATGACCATGAACTCGCTCATGATGTCGAGGTCTTCCTGCTCCATCTGATGAATGTATTCCAGATACTGGTCCGTAATCTCTACAATGGGGATATCGTAAATATCTATTTTATTTTTATCAATCAGGTGAAGAAGAAGGTCCAGCGGTGCTTCAAACACCGGAAGCTTTACTGGTATCGCCATGTGCTCTGTTCTCCCTTACGGTTTCCCGATATCTGTAATAATCAATTCTCTTCTGTTCCAGATGCGGACCGGAATGGTGTGTTCGCCCGTTCCTGCACTGATGATCTGGCAGGTGCCGCCCGTCAGGAACAGCCCGCGGCAGTTTTTTCGAAAAAAAGGCGGAAATCCGGCGTCACAAGCCCCCGGTGCGCGCCAAGGCCCACCACGCCGCCGTGATAATGGCCGGAAAGCGTCAGATCGGCTCCATATGATGCATAGGAGCTGCGGTAGGCAGGGGTGATGCGCCAGCAGAATGCCGTAGCGCGCCGGATCCAGTTTTCCAAGGTGATCCGTCAGTTCCGAAACCGGCAGCGGTCCGCGGTAAAAGGGTTGTAATAGGTGCGGTCCATGGCATAGCCGTAGATCCGGACCGACAGCCGCTGATGGTAAGATCCGCCGTCTCATTTTCCAGATAGCAGATTCCTGCCTTTTCAGGCGCTCCCGGAGTTTTTCATACAGATCGCCGTACTGTTCCGGGTACAGCTTCAGACGGTATTCGTGGTTTCCGCAGCCATAGATTACCTGGTATTCCTCCGCAAGACGTTCGCATGAAACTCAGACCCGGGTCGAGGTTCTCCCCCGGCTTTGCCACAATCTGTCCCCGTCGATGATGACAAGATCCGGAGCCGCCTCATCGATGACTGCCTTTAACACCGTGTTATCCGGGCCAAACTCCATATTGTGAAGATCACTGATAAACGCCAGACGAAAACCGTTTCCTTCCAGAAATTTTCCATTTGACGAAAGTTTGTAATAGGTCGTTGTAAATTTTCTCATACCGTTCATTATACTTGATTTTCGGTGTATGACAACCCGTTTTCCCTGCTGTTTATAAGCCCAATGCCTGTTTTGCCAGCTGATCGGCTTTTTTCGTTGTAGGTGACGCCGGTGGCCTCTTTACTTTGCAGAAGCGGATCGCAACTTTGGCCGATGCCAGATCGTAAAATTCCGGTAATCGATGGTTCCCTGTTTTTCGCCTGCCATTCTCTCGTACACCAGCTTGCGATTCCCTGGTAATCGTGATAGATGGCCAGCTCCGGAATATCATGTGTCAGGCAGTAAGCCATGGCCAGCTCTGCGCCCTTGATCTCGCCTGCCACATTCCGCATGGAGACGAGATCCGGGTCGCTGTATTCTTCTGCAAGATTCAGCTCTTTTCCGTCCAGGAAGAGGACCACACCGCAGGAGAACTTTTCCGAGCGCATGCTGATAGCTTCCATCCACGTATGCGACGGCGCTCCTGCCGACACCGGCGTATTCCGGGTCTTCGCATGGTTTTTCCGCCAGAATCAGGTGTTCCCAGTCCCAAGAAGAAGGATCGGGTGCTGCCGTGCTCTGTACTGCCTTTCGTTCCGGGGCAGCGGAATACGTTCCTTTTGTTTCCCGCAGCAATGGTTCCGGCATTTTACCGCCGCCCAGAAAGGCCTCTGCCTCCTCCAGACGCTCAAATCCCTTGTAAATTGCGCCAGGATAACCGTGTACCTGCGCTTTGCACGCATCCCATGTCCGGTAGATGCCCGAACCTTTCCCTGTTTTACCGCATAGTAATTTTTCTTTGCCATGTTTTTCTCCTTTCGCGCATGATACTCCGGCTTTATGCCGTCCCAAGAAAATATTGTTTCATCGTACATCCGAACAGATCCCACATGCCGGCTCTTGCCACGTCTGCTCCATATAAAATCGCAACGGAACCAAGTTCCTCACCGTCTGCTTTGTAAACAACTCTTCCGGCACACTCGCCTTTCTGGATAGGGGCCTGCACCTCTTCCGGCAGTTCTATCGTTTTTCCACTTCACCGATCACCGTCCCGCCCGTCGCAAGATAGCGGAATTCTTCCGCATATTCCAGTTCTGCCGTATCCTGCTTTCCATAAACAACCGAAAGTTCCGGCAGGGGATCGCGTTCCCGGTCTATGTAGATGCTGCAGGACGAAACCCATACTGGAACAGTGACGCCGCATCTGCAAACCGCACCTTGTAGTCCGGTGCTCCCATCACGACTGCCAGCATCGTCAGATCATTTTTCTTCGCCACTGCCGAGACGCAGTACTTCGCCTTCGAGGTGCTTCCTGTTTTCAGTCCCACACAGCCCTCATAGCCGCGGATCAGCTTATTTGTATTGGTGAGGGTGAATGGTTTGCTTCCCTTCTGTGTGACATGCGTAATCTCTTCCATCCAGATAGAGGAATAGTTCAGGATCTGCGGAAAGCGCTCGATCAGCTCCCGAGACATTTTCGCCACATCTGCCGCTGTCGTTAATGGCCATCGGAATCCGTGAGGCCGCAGCAGTCCTCAAACTTCGTGTCGTTCATGCCGAGTTCTTTTTGCTTTCTGGTTCATCCGGCTGACGAAACTCGCTTTCTGTCCCCGCAATATGCTCTGCCATCGCTACAGATGCATCGTTTCCCGAAGCAACGACAATACACTTGATCATCGTCTCAACGGTCTGCTTTTCGCCCTCTTCCAGAAAGACCTGGGACCCGCCCATACTTCTGGCGTGCGCACTCGTCGTCACCTCGTCGGTCAGCTGGAGCGTCCCTTTTTCGAGCTCTTCAAAAATCAGCAGCAGCGTCATGATTTTGTGATGCTCGCCGGGCTTCGCTGTTCCGACGCATTTTTCTCGTACAGAACAGTTCCGGTCTGTGCCTCCATCAAAAGAACAGACGGCGAAGCCAGCCCAAGGTCCGTTGTCATCTCCGGTGCTGTCTCCTCCGTCTCTTCTGTGTTTTCTGTTCCGTTGTTTCGTTCTGCTGCTTGTCGGAAGATTCTCCATTCTGCTCTGCCGCAGTCACTTTCAAGGGCGCTGCAAGAAGCGCCAGGATCATCAGCAGGCTCCAGACGATATTTCGTGTTCTTCTCTTCATATTCCCCGAAACATCTGCTCTTTTCTTCCCTACAGGCTATGCAGACGACCGCAGAACTATGCTGTCTGTTCCGTTTACAGCAGCGGTGCCAGAAACTTCAGCGCACCGCGGAGTGCACGGACTGCAAAATTTTTCTTTCGACAGTAGTCCATATTGATCTGCTCACACTGTTCAAACGTGATCAGCGCATCCTCTTTTACCTGGGCAACCGCACTGCTGCCGTACATCCAGACACCGCACTCAAAAATGCAGGTACATGCTCCGGTAATCCATGTTGATCGTTCCGACCGTCGCAACTTCATCATCACAGACAAAGCTCTTGGAATGGATAAAGCCCGGCGTATACTGGTAAATCTGAACGCCGGATTCCAGCAGGATCTCGTAATTGGCCTGCGTCAGAATATAGACAATCTTCTTATCCGGGATGCCCGGCGTTACAATCCGCACATCGACTCCGCGCTTTGCCGCCATGCAGAGAGCGGTCAGCGTCTCGTTGTCCGGAATCAGATACGGGGTAAAAATATAAAGATATTTTTCGCCTGTGAAATAATGTTCAGATAAACATGCTCGCCTACTGTCTCCATCCAGCGGGGAATCGCCGTACGGCTGCACAAAACCGTCTTTTTTAAACGCTTCCTCGTGATAGATCTCCGGCCGGTATGATTCGAAATCGCATTCCATACCGGTGATTGTGCTCCACATCTGCAGAAACATCACCGTAAAACTCCATACCGCCTCACCATGCAGACAGATTCCGGAATCCTTCCAGTGGCCGAACCGCTCCTTGCGGTTAATGTATTCGTCCGCAAGATTAATGCCGCCCGTGAAAGCCGTATGACCGTCGATCACGGCAATTTTCCGGTGGTCACGGTTATTTAAATGACATTCAGCACCGGTCGGAACTGATTGAACGCCGCACACTTGATGCCCATCTGCTGCAGCGATTTATAATACTGATACGGCAGTGTCGTCACGCAGCCGAAATCATCGTAAATCAGCCGCACATCCACACCGGCGGCCGCTTTTTCCTTCAGAATCTCCAGCACCGTATCCCACAGATACCCCTCGCTGATGATGAAATATTCCATAAAATGTAGTGTTCTGCCTTTTTTTGAGTTCCTCAATAAAGTGCTCAAACCATACATCTCCCAGCGGGTAATACTCTGTTTCTGTATTTTCATAAACAGGATAATGCATAATTGGTCAGATAGGAAGACTGCCCTGCTGCCAGGATATTTTCTTCCTCGAGCTTTTTACGCGTCTCTTCTTCCTCTCCAAGAACGCCTCCCTGCGAAAAGCAGAACTGTATCGTAATGTACGGAATCTTCTTTGCCACACTGGAATGGCCGAGAATGCCGTACAGGCAGATTCCGGTTACAAAACGGAAGCGCCAGGATACAGACTGCCCACATCAGTTTGTAGCCGGGATTCATTTTCGGATTATTGATAATCGAAAGCACTGCAATCAGGGAAAGGATCGTGACCGCATAGTTGATGTAGACAGATTTTTCATTCTGCATCATAATTCCGGCCAGCCAGCAAAATTCCAGAAGAAGTAACACCGATAATGACCATATCAGCTTCAGAATCTTTTTCACGATACGAAACAGCTTGTTTGCTATTTTGCAAAATTCTCATTTGTCACCTTGCTGTTTTGTCAAAACCTGCGACTTTAAGTTACAAGTATAAAAATCCCCGGCAAAACAGGATCGCCGGGGATTTTTTGCACATTAATTATACTTACGTTTTCTGGCAGCTTCAGATTTCTTTTACGACGAACACTTGGTTTCTCGTAATGCTCTTTTACGAATCTCCAGCTGAATGCCAGCTTTTTGCACAGCTTCTTTTTTAAATCTGCGTAAAGCGCTGTCCAACGTTTCGTTTTCTTTAACGTCAACGCTTGTTGCAAGAAGCTTGATACCGTTTACATCAACTACCTGATCCATAACATCGCCGAGCGCATCCTTTGCGGCCTTGCTCTTAAGAGACTCGTTCTCACTCTGAAGTGCCTTCATCTCAGCCATCAGGTGCTCAAGTCTCTCTTTGAGGTTGGCAGGAGTTGATTTAACAACCTTGGCAGCCTCCTCAAGTTCCTTCTCCATATTGCTGTAGTAAGCGAATACATTGTCACCTGTGATAGCCTCGATACGTCTGACGCCTGCAGCTACACCGCTCTCTGAAAGAATCTTGAATACCTTGATATCAGATGTATTCTTTACATGTGTACCACCGCAGAACTCCTTTGAGAAATCGCCCATTGATACGACGCGTACCTTTTCACCGTATTTCTCGCCGAAGAGAGCCATGGCACCTGTCTTTTTAGCCTCATCGACGGTCATGATATCTGTGCGAACTTCAATAGCTTCGTTGATTTTCTCGTTTACGATATCCTCAACTCTTTTAAGCTCCTCAGCGGTCATAGCAGAAAAATGAGAGAAATCAAAACGTGTTCTCTCAGCATCCTGATAAGAACCTGCCTGCTCTACATGTGTGCCGAGTACCTCACGCAGTGCCTTCTGAAGCAGATGAGTGGCAGAGTGATTTCTGCATGTGTTTGTTCTTGTTTTTGTATCAACAGAAAGTGTAGCCATTCTCGCCTGTGCGGATCATACCCTCTGACACATAACCTACATGTGCATATCTGTTGCCGACTACCTTTACAGTATCCTCAACAACAAATGTACCGCTCTCTGTCTTTATGATACCCTTGTCACCCTGCTGACCACCCATTGTTGCATAGAAAGGTGTGTTTGGCACGATTACAGAGCCCTTATCACCATCTGAAAGAGCCTCGACTACATCATCCGATGTGGTAAGAAAAGCAATCTCAGCTGTGTCAGTAAGCTTGTCATAGCCTGTGAACTCTGTAGTAATTTCAGAATCTATATCATTGTAAACATTGGCATCAGCACCCATATAGTTTGTTTCCTTGCGGGCTCCTCTTGCCTTCTGTCTCTGAGCTTCCATACTGCTCTCAAAGCCAGCCTCATCATATGTGAAGCCCTTCTCCTCGAGAATCTCTGCCGTGAGGTCTACAGGGAAGCCGTATGTATCGTAAAGCTTGCATCCTGTCCTGTCCAAATTACCTTGACCCCGTCAGCCTTCATATGCTCTTCCATATCTGCAAGGATCGAAGTCCCTGGTCGATGGTCTTGTTGAACTTCTCCTCTTCCTTGAAAGAACCTTGAAGATGAAATCCTTTCTTTTCTTCTAATTCCGGATAACCGTCTTTGCTCTCATCAATGACAACCTGCGCGATTTTTAAGGAACAGTCCGTCAATGCCAAGCAGACGTCCATGACGTGCAGCACGGCGGATGATACGGCGGAGTACATAGCCACGTCCCTCGTTAGATGGCATAATACCATCGGAGATCATGAATGTGAGGAACGGATATGGTCTGTGATAACACGGATGGAAACATCGGTCTCATGATCTTTCGATATTCTTTTTTGCCAGATTTCGCACACTTTGTTGCGGAGTGCCTGAATGGTGTCGACATCGAAGATGGAATCTACATCCTGTACGACAACGGCCAGACGCTCCAAGTCCCATACCGGTATCAATGTTCTTCTGATCAGGTCGGTGTATGGCCCTCGCCGTCGTTGTTGAACTGGCTGAATACGTTGTTCCATACTTCCATGTAACGGTCACACTCGCAGCCAACGGTACATCCCGGTTTGCCGCAGCCGTATTTTTCTCCGCGGTCATAATAAATCTCAGAACACGGACCGCACGGACCTGCGCCATGCTCCCAGAAGTTGTCCTCTTTTCCAAAACGGAAAATACGGTCTGCCGGGATGCCGATCTCTTTGTTCCAGATATCAAATGCTTCATCATCGTCCTGATAGATGGATGGGTACAGACGATTCGGATCGAGCCCTACTACCTGTGTTAAAAACTCCCAGGACCATGCGATCGCTTCATGCTTAAAATAATCACCGAAGGAAAAGTTTCCGAGCATCTCAAAGAAGGTGCCGTGACGGGCTGTTTTTCCTACATTTTCAATATCGCCGGTGCGGATACATTTCTGGCATGTTGTTACTCTTCTTCTCGGCGGAATCTCTGCGCCTGTGAAGTAAGGTTTCAGCGGAGCCATACCGGAGTTGATCAGTAAAAAGACTTTTATCGTTGTGTGGAATCAACGAAAAACTCTTCATAGCAAGATGTCCTTTGCTCTCGAAGAACTCAAGAAACATCTTTCGTAATTCGTTTACGCCATATTTTTCCATGACTGTTTGTCCTCCAAATAATTCAGTGTGTCCCGGAATTTCTTCCGGGAATCTATTCTTTATAATAGCACACTTAATTATTTAACGCAAATTTTTTGAAATTCTTCTTTCCTTTTTTCAGAACGATACCATCCTCGCCGAAGGCTGCTTTTTCTACGGCATATTTCGGATCTGTGATTTTCTCACCGTCTACGGATACACCGCCCTGCTCTACGGCACGGCGTCCTTCGTTTCTGGTCTTTGCAAGCTCTGCTTTGACAAGAAGGGTTACGATATCGATTTTATCGTCCGTGAAATCCTCTGCAGAAAGTTCACTGGTCGGCATATGCTCGGAGCTTCCGGTAGAGAATACGGCACGTGCGCCTTCCTGCGCTTTCTTTGCTTCTTCCTCGCCGTGTACCATGGAGGTCAGCTCATAGGCCAGGATCTCTTTTGCCTCGTTCAGCTTGCTTCCTTCCCAGGAATCCATCTCGTCGATCTGCTCCAGCGGCAGGAAGGTCAGCATACGGATACATTTTAAGACGTCGGCATCGTCCACGTTTTCTCCAGTACTGGTAGAAATCGAACGGGCTGGTCTTGTTCGGGTCAAGCCATACAGCGTTTCCTGCGGTTTTACCCATCTTCTTGCCCTGAGAGTCGGTCAGAAGGGTGATGGTCATTGCATAGGCATCTTTTTCCAAGTTTACGGCGGATCAGTTCGGTTCCTCCCAGCATGTTGGACCACTGGTCATCGCCGCCGAACTGCATATTGCAGCCGTATTTCTGGAACATGTGATAGAAGTCGTAGCTCTGCATAATCATATAGTTGAACTCCAGGAAGGAAAGACCTTTTTTCCATACGCTGTTTGTAGCACTCTGCACGGAGCATGTTGTTGACGCTGAAGCATGCACCTACCTCACGGAGCAGTTCTACATAGTTCAGGTTCAGCAGCCAGTCTGCGTTGTTGAGCATCATAGCTTTTCCCTCGCCAAACTCGATGAAACGCTCCATCTGACGTTTGAAGCACTCTGCGTTGTGGTCGATCTCCTCGCGGGTCAGCATTTTTCTCATATCGGTTCTTCCGGACGGGTCACCGATCATTGTGGTTCCGCCGCCGATCAGGGCGATCGGTTTGTTTCCTGGCCATCTGCATCCGTTTCATCAGGGTCAGTGCCATGAAGTGACCTGCGGTCAGACTGTTCTGCGGTGCAGTCGAATCCGATATAGAACGTTGCTTTTTCCATTGTTTACCAGGTCTCTGATTTCATCTTCGTCGGTTACCTGTGCCAGAAGGCTCTGGCGATCAGTTCGTCATAAATCTGCATTTTGTTTTTCTCCTTTTTTTTTCGGTTGACTTTTTTCGGGTATGTGTTACCGTCTGGGACCAAAGTTTTTATATCAAAAAGACTCCCGTCCTTTCCGATTCAAAGGACGAGAGCCCGTATCTCCCGTGTTACCACCTTTACTTCACAGCTGTCTCACGGCAGCTGCCTTTGTCGGTATCCAAAACCTCTGAATACCCTGACGCTGTAACGTTCGTCTCTTACGTCGCAGCCTACTAAAAACGTGCATCATAGTTCTTCTGCCGCCCGTTTTATTCGGTGCGCAACTCCGGGATGTATTCGAATCGTACAGAACCTGCATGCGCCTCTCATCTGCCGGCTGCTTTCTGTCCGCGTTTTTGTACGTCTACTTGTTCCCTTCAAGCCTTTTTTCCATGTTCCATAGTATAAACGGTGATTCGAAATCTGTCAAGACTTCTGCTTTCCGTTTTTTTCATCTATTTTAATATCCGCGGTCCTGATCCATCATATACAGGAGTGCGTTGCAGATGCACGCCGCGATATTGCTGCCGCCTTTTTCGTCCGCGTGCCACGATATACGGGATATTGGTCTGCATAATCAGTTCCTTGGACTGCACCCATTGACAAATCCTACCGGAACACCGATGATCAGCGCCGGTTTTATTTTTCCTTCCCCGATCAGTTCATAGAGGCGGACCAGTGCCGTCGGCGCATTTCCAACCGCAATAATCAGCTTTTTATCCAGCTCCGCCGCTTTTTCCATGCAGGCTGCCGCGCGGTGCTTCCGGTTTCTTTTGCTCTTGCCGCAACATCTTCGTCTGACATAAAGCAGAGCGCTTCACCGCCGTGGCGCGCAAGCACCTTTTTGTTGATGCCGGATCTTGCCATCTGCGTATCCGTCACAATGCAGGCTCCCTCCGGATCGCCTCGATGCCTTTTGCCACCGCATGCTCCGAAAAAGCAGAGATTATCCGCATAATCAAAATCCGCACTTGTGTGGATACACCGCTTTACAACCAGTTCCTGATCCTCTGGAAACGTTCTTCCGTTTAATTCTTCCGTGATAATTTCAAAGCTTCTCTTTTCAATCTCGTGCGGGCTTACCTGCTCCAGTTCTATCTTCATCTTTATGCCCCTTCTTCCAGAATTTGATAAATCTTCTTCATGTCGAGATGCTCGCGCAGCGCATCTGCGAGAATATCGTACTGTGTCTCTTTGAATGTCTGGTAATCGACACCGTGAATCTGCTCCATGGCAATTCCCTTTATTCTTTGCAAGTGCTTCCACGATCCGCTCGGCAACTTCTTCTTTGTCGAAAATGCCGTGCACATACGTACCGTACCGTACACATTTTTCGATTTTTCTGTGCACCGTCCAGCTTTATCCGAATCAGCACGGTTCTGATCATCGATGAACGTGAATGCTTCTGTTTCTTCTTTCCGCACTGTTTCTCCCATATGGATTTCATAGCCCTCAATCCGGGTTCCCTCGATCCCGGCAAGAACGCCTTCTGTTTTTCCAAAAGCGCCCTCCGCGCGGGTTCTCGTCTTCTCACCGGCAAATACGGTATCCATCGGCAGGAGTCCCATTCCTTTGATCGTTCCGCCGGCTTCGACATGCAGCGGATCGCTCAGCGTATTCCGAGCATCTGAAGCCGCCGCAGACACCGAAAATTACTTTTCCGGCCGCAGCCGCCTTCAGTACGGCCGCTTCCAGACCATTCTGACGCATCCAGAGCAGATCCTCCATCGTGTTTTTCGTTCCCGGAAGCAGAATCATATCCGGATTTTTCAGTTCGAGACAGAGCTTACGTAGCGGAGTGATACGCCTTCGATCCGCTCGAACGGGTTGAAATCGGTGAAGTTTGAAATACGCGGGAGACGGATGACCGCAAGGTCAATGAGACCGATCTCCTCTTTTCTGGTGAATCGCTCGGTCAGACTGTCCTCGTCTTCCACTTCGATGTGGAGATACGGCGCCACGCCGACCACCGGGATGTGTGTTTTTCTTCCAGCATCACAACGCCCGGATCTAATATGGTTTTATCCCCGCGGAATTTATTGATAATCAGACCCTTGATGCGGTCGCGCTCATCCGGCTCTCCAAAAGCTCTACGGTACCGTAAAGCTGAGCAAAAACGCCGCCGCGGTCAATATCTCCGACGAGGAGCACCGGTGCATCCACCATTTTGCCATTCCCCATATTGACGATATCATCGGCTTTCAGGTTGATCTCTGCCGGACTTCCGGCTCCCTCGATCACAATGATATCATACTGTTCTTCCAGTGCATGATACGCTTTCATGATGTCCGGGATCAGCTTTTTTTGGGGAAAAATATTCCCGCGCACTCATGTTTCCCAGTACCTCACCGTTTACAATCACCTGCGAACCGGTGTCATTCGTCGGTTTTAACAGAATCGGGTTCATCAAAACGGACGGTTCGATCCCGGCCGCTTCCGCCTGCATGACCTGTGCACGTCCCATCTCAAGGCCTTCTCTCGTAATAAACGAATTCAGCGCCATATTCTGTGATTTGAACGGCGCCACACGGTATCCGTCCTGATGGAAAATCCGGCATAAGCCCGCCGCAAGCAGACTCTTCCCCGCATTTGACATCGTTCCCTGTATCATAATTACTTTCGCCATCGTTTTTCCTCCTAAAACCACTGCAGAATCTGTGAAACGGCTTCTGTCAGAATCTGGTTTTCTTCATGTGTGCGTACGGCTGCACGGTAATATCCGTCGGCAAGGCCCGGTAGTTGGAACAGTCGCGGATCAGAATGCCGCTTTTTTCCAGCCGTGCGGCAAGTCCTTTCGGTCCTCAAAGAACAGATAATTTGCACAGGAATCCCATACGGTAAGACCTGCTTTTTCCAGTTCTGCTTTCATCCAGGCGCGTTCTTTTCCGATCAGTTCCCGTGCTTCTTTGACGTAAGCATCCTCGTTCAGGGCGGCAAGGCCTGCCATCTGCGCCGGAGTCGAAACATTCCACGACTGCATGCTGCGGCTGATCCGATCCAGCAGATCCTCGTCGCTGCAGAGCAGATAGCCAAGACGCAGGCCCGGCATTGCGTAAATCTTTGTGAACGCACGCAGAATCAGCAGATTCGGATATTCGTCCAGTTTTCCCTGCATCGTCACTTTTTCCGGCTCCGGCAGAAATTCTATGAAACACTCATCCAGCACCAGATAGATGTTACGCTCCCGGCAGTTATCCAGGATCTTTAAAAGAAGCTCCTGCGGAATCGTAAGGCCGGTTGGATTATTTGGATTACATAAAAAACAAGATCCAGATCGTCGGTCAGATCATCGCAGAAATCGTCCTGTAAAGAAAGCCTTTTTCCTTTTGCAGCGGATACATACGGATAAAACACCCTGCCGCTGAAAGTGCTGCTTCATACTCTGCAAATCCCGGCGCTGCAATCAGCGCTTTTTTCGGGCGGAGAGCCTGTGTCAGGGCAAAAATAAGCTCCGCGGCGCCGTTTGCAAACAGGATATTTTCTTCTGAAACTGCTCCCTTTTCCGACAGTGCCCGGGTCAGGTCCCGGCACAGTGCGTCAGGATACTGTTCCACCGATTCCGCGCTCTTTCTCACCGCCTCTTTCACACTTTCCGGAGCTCCAAGAGGATTGACATTCACGGAAAAATCGACTCTGCATTTTTTCGTGTAAATGTCTCCTCCATGTGGATTTTGTCTCATACCATATGCCTTCCTTTCTCTTTTTCCGTTGTGTTTCTATCTTCTCTTTTTACAGAAATAAAAAGAGCGCGCGGATTCCCGCAAAGAACACCAGTCCGAGGAACGAGGTCAGATACATCAAATGATTTGCTCTTTTGATATCTTCCGCCTTGACCGGGCGGATGTCATCGCCGATCGTTGGTTTTTTACGACTTTGCCGAAATACACGGCATCTCCGGCAAGCTGTACTTCCAGCGCCCCTGCCATAACTGCTTCTGTCTGCGCAGAATTTGGGCTGGCGTGGCAGTAACGGTCGCGTTTGTAAATTTTTTCTGCATTTTTCCAGTTCATGCGCTCGCATGCAGACGCAAGAATCATCAGCCATGCGCTGATTCTCGCCGGTATGTAATTGACGACATCGTCCAGCTTTGCCGCACACCGTCCAAAATACAGATATTTGTCATTTTTGTATCCCACCATGGAATCCATGGTATTGATAGACTTATACAGAAAGCCCAATGCCGGTCCGCCGAGGGCAAGAAAGAGGAGCGGTGCAATGACACCGTCCGACGTATTCTCCGCGATCGTTTCACGGCAGCTTTCGTCACTCCTGTTTCCGAAAGATTTTCCGTATCACGTCCTACGATCATGGAAACCGCATAGCGCGCCCCCGGAAGATCGTTTTCTTTTAATTTCTGATAGACTTTCATGCTCTCCACTTTCAGGCATTTCGTTGCCGGAATCTGCCAGCACCAGAGAACCTCCAGAAGGAAGCCGATGACCGGATGAATTTTAAATGCCGCAAAGAGCAGCAGTGCCGGAACACCGTATCCCGCCAGACAGACGAGGATCACGAGATCGGATGGTACAAAAAGGAGGGATCTCCAAGCAGCAGGTCCAATCCATAGCCCACAATCAGGGCTGCTAATGCTGTTTTTCATCTTGTTTTCTCCTGTTCTTTCCGGTAAGAAACACACTGCTCCAGAAATTCCAGTGCGAGGTGCGGACTTGCCATATAGTAAAGATGCGGGAATCCCGCCATCATCCGTTTTGTCGCATGAATGCATTCCCAGTTCCGCTTCCGCAGCGGTTTTGCCGCATGCCATGCACTTCCGCAGTCTGTGCTGTCAAAGTAATGGAACTCATGGCCGCGCACCGGATTTCCGCCGTTCCGAAAGGTATCTTTCGTGTTTGGCGTGAGGGTGATATAGCCGAATCTTCCCAGCTTTTTGTCCGGTAAACATTTCCCGGAACAGCCTGTACCATAGGATACACATTTCCATCCATATCCTCCATGGATTCTGACAGGTACCTATAACCGCCGCATTCTGCAAGAACCGGCATTCCCTGACGGATGTTATCGCGGATCTTCGTTCTCATGGTCTGGTTTTCCGAAAGCTCTTCTGCGTGCAGCTCCGGGTAGCCGCCGCAGAACAGAAATCCGTCTGTATTCTTTGGCGGCTCCGCATCGGAAAGCGGCGAAAAATATTCGATTTTGGCTCCAAGTGACGCGAGAAGCTCCAGATTATCCTGATAAAGAAACAAAATGCTTCATCCTTTGCAACGGCAAGAATCGGCTTCGCAGCACGCACCTTGGCGGCTGCTTCGCTTTCTGTCACCTTACGCAGGGATTCCGGCATTTTTCCCGAGAGCTCTTCTGCCCCTTCTGCAATCGCAAGAATTTTTTCAAAATCCAGTGTCTTTCTGCAGTGTTTCTGCAAGCAGATTGACCTGCTCCTGCAGATTTTCCACCTCATCCGGCATCACAAGGCCGAGGTGGCGGTCTTTCTAAGTGGCATTCCTTCAGTTCCGGCACAAAGCCGACACAGGAAATGCCAAGTTCTTTTTCCGCCATCGGCGCGATCTCCCGGTACAGCATCTCTGACATCCGGTTAAAGATTACACCGGCGATCCTGCTGTCCTCTTTGTACTGCAGGTATCCCTTGATAAAGGCAAGCGCTGAAACGCTCATGCCTTTGGCATCGACAACCAGAAGAACCGGCGTTTTTGTCATACCGGCGAGATCGTAGGCGCTGCCTTTGGTAGAAATTCCGCCAAGACCGTCGTAATACCCCATAACGCCTTCCAATACGGAAATGTCATGACCCGCTGCATGTTTGCAGAACAGATACTGTGTTGTTTCTTCCTCTGTGAAAAACGGATCCAGATTACACGACGGGGCGCCGATTACCTGTTCGTGAAACATCGGATCGATATAATCCGGGCCGCATTTAAACGCTGCGGGCTGCTTTCCCCATCTGCTGCAGTGCACGGAGCAGTCCGCAGGTGATCATCGTTTTCCGCTTCCGCTCCTTCCCTGCTGCCAGCATGATTCTTGGTGCTTTCATTCTTTGGCACCTCCCTGGGCTGTAAAGATATAAACCGGATTCTGGGCAATCATCAGATGGCTTCTTCCGGCCTTTTTTCGCATTGGAAGCCTGCAGGCAGACGATTTCCGGCTCTTCAAACGCAAGTTTTTTGAAACACGATGCTGCCTCCGCTAATGTTTCCACGGTTACTGTATTTAATACCACGCGGATGTTCGATTCTTCCGCAGGAGCAGTTCCAGAATCTCTTTTTAAGTTTCCGGCAGACCCGCCGATAAATGCATGCGTCGGAACCGGGAGTGCTTCGAGTGCTTCCGGTGCAGTTCCCTCAATAATTTCCAGATGATCCACTGCAAATTTCTTTTTATTTTCCTGCAAAGTGCAACGGCTGCCGGATTTTTTTTCTATCGCATATACCTTTCCCTGTGCTGCACGAAGCGCCATCTCAATCGAAACAGAACCTGTGCCCGATCCAATATCATAGACAACAGAATTCGAAGAAAGCTGCAGATGAGAAAGAGATGCATTGCGCACTTCCCGCTTGGTCATCGGTACTTTGTCACGCAGAAATACTTCATCTGCCATGCCGGCTGTAAACTCTGGTTCCGGATTCGGATTTTCAAACAGAAGAACCGCAAGCGGAGCAAACTCCATTTTAGCAAGTTCGAATGGGGTTCCTGTCACAATCTGTTCTTCCGGATACGACAGATCCGTTCCCACATGCAGCACAATCTGCTCCCAGCCGTACGAACTTAACGTCTGGCAGATTTCCTGACACTGCCCTTTCCGCCGGCGATCGCCAGAGTTTTCCGGTTTTCGGCGGACCGTCTCCAGAAAGTTGCAGTGCTGCCCGTGCAGGCTCACAAATGCTGCATCCTCCCAGGACACTCCGATTTTGGCACAGAAATAAACCAGCGAAGAAATTCCCGGCTCTACACGGACAGAAAAATCCGCATCTTCCGCAAGGACGGCCTGAAGTTTCTTTGCTCCGCTGTAAAAGCCGACATCACCCGACTGCAGAAGAACAATCTTTTCATATTCCGGGTGCGCCTTCAGATACTCGTAAATCTTTTCCGGGCTGTATTCTGCAAGCATTGGCTTCTGATATTTTTCTACTGCTTTTGTCATGCGTCCCGCACCGATCAGCACATCCGCCTGCTCACACGCGTCTACGAGCGCCAGCGTCATCTGTGCTTCTGCACCAGGTCCGATTCCGGCGATCACGACGTCCCGTTTCACGGACAGATCAAATTTTTCAACGAGATACCGCTTGACCTCGTCCTCCGAGAGTCCTTCTTCCTCTTTCGGACGGCCGATCAGAACGACACGGACACCGGCCTTTTTGCTGCCTCAATTTTTTCTTCAAAGCCGCCGTTTCTTCCGGATTCCTTCGTTACCATCCATTCGGCATGGAACGACTGCAGCATTGCAACGTTCATGTCCATAGAAAACGGTCCCTGCATGCCTATGGTATGTGCGGCATCAAATCAAGTTCCGCGCAGGATGCAACTACGCCTGGCAACGGCAGCACCCGGGCATACACGGTTTTTATAATCCGGAAGCTCTGCAAATTTTGCGAGTTCCTTGCTTCCTGTTGTCACCAGAATCTTTCCTCTGTTCCCGCCAGATACGATACCGCTTCTTCTGTCGTATCGACCATGACGCAGGATGGATCTGCCGCAAGCGACGGCCGCAGCAGCCGAAGATACGTTTTTCCTGCTTTTTCACATGCAGACCGGATATTTTCCGACACAAGATCGGCATACGGATGGGTTGCATCGATAACCATTTCCGGCTGTTCTTCGCCAAAAAGCTGTTCCATCTCTTCTTCTGTCAGTCTTCCGCTTCGAACCGTCAGGGCACCGCCCTCCTCGATCCGGCACTTGCCGTATTCTGTCGCCGTACAGGCAAGGGATGCAATCTCATATTTCTTCAGAAAACTGCAGATTTCCCGGCCTTCCGTCGTTCCGGCAAAGACGATTACTTTATTCATAGCGACATCCCCTCGGCGTTACCATGTGATCCCGGATTTCCTTTGTCTGACTGTTTCCGATAAATACCGTCGTAAACATATCCACTTTTGTATTGCGAAGTTCTGCAAGCGTCATGGTCCGGCTCGTCTCCCGTCTCTTCCGATCTGGCTTACGATTCCGCAGACGGTTTCCGGCGCTTTGTAACGAAGCATCAGATCACACGCTTTTTCCAGATAATCCGCTCTCTTATGGCTTCCCGGGTTGTAAAGGCAGATCACAAAATCCGCCTCCGATGCCAGAAGAAGGCGTTTTTCAATTTTCTCCCACGGTGTCAGAAGATCGCTCAGGCTGATCAGGGCGAAATCGTGGATCAACGGTGCACCAAGAACGGCAGCGCCTCCCGTTGCGGCGGTCACGCCTGGAATTACCTTAATTTCAATATCAGGCCATTCTTCCGAAAGCTCATACATCAGGCCTGCCATTCCGTAAACGCCTGCATCTCCGCTGCAGATCATAGCAACCTGTTTTCCCTCTGCCGCAGTTTCAAATGCTAGACGGCAGCGCTCCACCTCTTTCCGCATCGGCGTCGTCAGAAATTCTTTTCCTGCAAAATGTTCTTTTACCAGATCCCATAGACGGTATAGCCGATGATCACATCGCAGTTCCGCAGCGCATCCGCCGCCTCGATCGTCATTTTTCATATGCTCCGGGGCCGATGCCCACGACAAAAATTGTACTCAAAATACTGCCCTCCAGTCCGCCGCAGCCAGTGCAACTGTTACACCGTCCGCTGCCTTTTTTTCTTTATCAGTCTGCCGCCGGCGAGAACTGCGCTGCGCTCACAGACATTGTCAATTCCTGTAATCTTCTTCACAAACGGAGACGGCGTAAATTCCCCCTCCGCCATTTCCAGTTCTTCTGCAGAAAAGGTCCGGTACTGCCAGCCATACTTTTCCACCAGCTGCAGAATTCCCCGGCTCCTGCGCTTTCAGATCAATACTTGCCGCCTGTCGAACTGCTTTTGGAGAAATCCCGGCCGCCGCAAGTGCCGCAAGAACCTTTTCTTCAATCCGGCCGGCCGGTGTATTCTTCTTACAGCCGATGCCGACGGTGATCACCTTCGGGATCAGGTGAAGTGTTCTCTCATATGGCGAATCCTCTTCCGATGTGGTAATGCAGATTCCCATCGACGGTTTTGCCGCCTCTTCCGGGATCAGTTCCTCCGGTTTTGTTCCCATCCACCGGAAAACGGCTGCAGAATCCAACCGTTTTCCGTCCACCAGAAGCGCCGCGCCTCTTTTGCCAGCTCCATCTCACAAATTTCACAATGATTTTTTTACAGCAAAAGACATCGACCGCAAACTTGTGATTGACATCCGTTGCCGTTGTAATGACCGGAACCGCACCCGTTACAACTGCAACTTCTTCCGTCAGCTCGTTTGCCCCGCCGATATGGCCGGAAAGTAATGAAATCACGAACTTTCCCTGTTCATCCATACACAGAACCGCCGGATCTGTCTTTTTTACTTTTCACGTACGGTGCAATACTGCGCACCGCAATCCCGCACGCCCCGATAAACAAAATCGCATCCATTTTCTGAAACATGCGCTCTGTCCATGCAGGAAGCGACGGTGCAATCGCAGGAATTCCCGCTTCTTTCCCGTACTTTTCCAGTGCATATCCTTCACAGCTGTGTTTTTCAGTGCCGCACAGAGTTTTCGATTCAGGCGCATCCGTTTCTTGTAAAACTTGCTATGGCTATTTTCATCTTATTTTTCTGCCTCTCGGAATTCGGTGGTAAACGCCGGATTGTAGAGATCACTTCTGCGGTAATTTCCCTGGGAAACGGCATTTCCGATGATCATCAGCGCTGTCTTGGTGATCTGGTTCTTTTTCGCCGTCTCGGCAAGTGTTCCAACGGTGCAGACGAACGTCTTCTCCTCCGGCCAGGTTGCTTTGTAAACGATCGCTGCCGGAGTATCTGCCCGTATAGCCGCCTGCAATCAGCTCACGGGAAAGTTCCTCTAAGAGTCCCGTGCTTAAGAATACAACCATCGTTGCCTGATGTGCCGCAAAAAAGACGCAATGCTCTCCCGCTCCGGAACCGGTGTTCTTCCGGCCATTCTGGTGATGACAACACTCTGGGAGATATCCGGCAGCGTATATTCCATTTCAAGGGCAGCAGCCGCTCGCAGAAAGAGCTGACACCCGGACAGTCATCGTGAGCGATTCAAGGGCATCGAGCGCATCAATCTGTTCGCGGATTGCACCATACAGGCACGGATCTCCCGTGTGGAGTCTTGCCACAGTCTGGCTTTTGCTTTCGGCCTCTTTCATAACATCAATCACCTGCTCCAGCGTCATGGTTGCACTGTTATATACCACACAGCCCTCTTTTTTTCAGATCCAGCAGTGCCGGATTGACAAGAGAACCTGCATAAATGATAATATCCGCCTCACCAAGCAGCTTCTGTCCTCTTACCGTAATCAGATCCGGGGCTCCAGGGCCCGCTCCAATAAAATGTACCATCTATTTTTCCTCTTTTCTTTGACAATAATCAGTGAATAGTAACTTGCCTGGTCGGGATTTCTTCCGCGCTGAAATACTTCTGTTCCGTATCCATGCCGCAGTTTTCTACCATCACCGCCCGGCAGTTCTTTTCCTTCAGGAACTGTTTCACAGTCGGCATCTTTTACCCGCTTTCATCAGAACCTTTGTTCCTGAAAGTTCCAGTGCATCTTCAATCTGATAAGACGCCGGAATCACATGCAGTTCTTCGGAATTTTCCACCAGTCCCTCGGAAAGAGATGCTGCTGCCGCGCAGAACGATGTAACACCGCTTACAATTCTCGCATCGTAACCGTCTTCCAGTACCCGTCTGTGTACATAAAGGTAGGTAGAATACACGGTTGATCTCCGGTGTCAGAAATACTACGTTTTTTCCTGCATCCAGCAGCTCCTCTATTTTTTTCTGCACCGCGCCGGTGATTTTCCTCCAGTTCTTTGGCATTCTTTGTCATCGGCATTGGAATAGCAACGAGCTCTTTTTCTGCCAGTTCCGGCACTGCCTGAACAGCAATCTGGTAGGCAATGCTCTCTTCCGGTTTCTCTCCTGGTACTGCAATCGTATCATTTTCCCGGATCAGACGGACGGCCTTTAACGTCATAAGCTCCGGGTCTCCCGGTCCGATTCCTGTTCCAAATAAAATTCCTGTCATTTTGTTTTTACTCTTTTCTGTTTTCTTTTTCTTCCTGCTCCAGGCGCTCCAGGATTCTCCGCTCCGGGGTTTCCCCGAGCAGGCCCTCATTGCTTGAAAAAACAATCGCCTCCGTCTGCCTCTGCCCTCAATATGGTAATTCATGTAAAAGCAATTTTTTCTGTCACTTTTCCATGGTCTCTTTCAGGCATCCTGCTTCCTTTAAAATCTGCACCGCTTCTTCCGTCGTTCCAGTCTCCAGCAGTTTTTTGCCAGTGCAAGATCCGCCCCTGCACGCACCGCCTGCGCCGTAAAAGCTCCGCACGGCAGTCTGCCTCATGGGAATGGGTATTCATAATTCCGCCGGACACCTTGACAAATTTTCCAAGATGTGCCACAAAAAGGATGGCGTCAAAGCCGAGCTCAGCTGCAAATTCAGTGTTTTTCCGACGTAATTACTACACTTAACGGAATGGTCTGCACGGACCCACGGATACGTTTTAAGAAGTCCTGTCCGTAATTTCCCGGTGTCACCAGAAGGACGCGGTCACCCTGTGCTTTCCGCATTTCCATCTCGACGCGGATCGTGAAATCAGCGCCTCCTCGCTCATCGGCACTACAATCCCGCTCGTTCCAAGGGATTGAAATGCCGCCGGTGATGCCAAGTCTCGGATTGAATGTATGCTTTGCCAGTTCTCTCCCCTTCCGGTACGGAGATGACAACCTGCAGTGCGCGGAAATCATCGAGTTTTTCTGAATCTCCTCCACATTCTCGCGGATCATCTGGCGCGGTACATGGTTGATCGCCGCGTTTCCGACCGGCTGATCCAGCCCCGGCTTTGTCACACGCCCGACGCCGAATCCTCCATCGATTACAATTCCCTCTTCTGTTCCAAACGTCACTTCCGCGTAAATCAAGGCTTTATCTGTCACATCCGGATCATCCCCGCCGTCTTTTCGGACGGCACAGCTTACTTTTTTTTCGGCACTTCTCCGATATCCAGCAATCCAGATTCAGAACAATGCCCTTTGGCGTATGGATTTTCACTTCCTGTATTTCTTTCCGGAAAGCAGCATAAACGCCGCTCCCCGCGCTGCCGCTGCAGCGCAGGAACCCGTCGTATATCCCATGCGGAGTTTCTTGCTGCCGCGCATAATATATGCATCTTCCAAGCCTGTTCTGCTCATGTTTTTCTCTTAACAGATCCGGCGGTTTTCTGCCGGATCACGCGATCTATTTTATCATAACACACAATGAAAAAATGCTGAACCATTTTCGCATATTTTTTCAAAAAGATCAATTTTTCCCGGCTGTTTTTTCTATCTCAGAAACTTATTCTTTTCCCAGCTTCCTGTTGTTTCAAACTCCGCAGCTCTTCTTTCTGCCTGTTTTCACAATTTTTCATCAATTCCCATATTTCCAAGCAGCGCAATCGCATTCTTTCCTTCTTGCCGGCCCCTGTTCCAGGCGATACGGGAAGGAAATACTCTGCGCGGTAATCTGCTCTTCAAAAATGATAATTAGTGTAGAGATCTTCCAGCAGATACGTCAGTTCAGTATCATGTGTTGCTGCAAGACAGAGCACATTTGCACGGCGCAGGGCAGCAAGCACACTCTCTGACGCTGCAACCGCTCCGTCGTGTTTGTTCCCCGCAGCACCTCATCAATGACGCACAGAAGCGGTGTTTTTCGGCTTGCCTCCAGAATCCGTTTTAAAGATTTTACTTCCACAACAAAGTAACTCTCTCTCCCTGTGCCAGATTATCGCGGAGTGCCATGGATGTCATGATCCGGCACACAACACCGCGGTACCGCTTCGAAAGACTCGTGTTCAGTGCCTGTGCCAGAATCGCATTCACTGCCATGTTTTTTCATAAATGTGATTTTCCCGACGCATTCGAGCCGGTCAGCAGAATTCCGCCCTCCGCATACAGATCGACTGTTTGCCACCGGATGTGTCAGAAGCGGATGATAAAGCTCCTCCACATCGATCCGACAGCCCGCCTTTTTCATCCAGGAATTCCGCCGGCAGTAATACGAAAGGCTCTCCGGTACGATGCTGCAGACAGTGCAAAGTCCAGGAGTCCAAGATCCTCTGCCATCTGCAGAATCGCTTTTTCATACGATTTCACTCCGGAAACAACCGAAGAATACTCGATCAGATCCAGCAGAAAGAACGTGCGAAAGTATGCAAAAATCATGTTTGCTGCACCGCCTGCGATTCTTTTCGTATTCACAAGTGTTCTGCATTTTCTTGTAATCGGACGGAGTTGTTTTTCCTGTTCTTCCAGACGCTTCTGATACATTTCCAGTCCGGAAATTTTTCTTTTCAAGTTCCCTGGCTGTCCGCTGCAGCCGCAGGATACAGCCAAACGCTTTTAATGCACTCTCCAGCTTTTTGCTCTCCTTCCATGCATCAGTCCGTTGCCGACCATAGAAGCAAACAGAACAGACACACCCAGCGGAGGCAGTACAAACAGCAGTCCAATTCCAAGTTACCAGCAACCTGCCGGCCATCAGAAGATATTTCCCTTCTCTCCCGGCTCCGCCTCCATCAGTACGGCTATTTTTTTTTTTTTTTTTTTTTTTTTTTTTTTTTTTTTTTTTTTTTTTTTTTTTTTTTTTTTTTTTTTTTTTTTTTTTTTTTTTTTTTTTTTTTTTTTTTTTTTTTTTTTTTTTTTTTTTTTTTTTTTTTTTTTTTTTTTTTTTTTTTTTTTTTTTTTTTTTTTTTTTTTTTTTTTTTTTTTTTTTTTTTTTTTTTTTTTTTTTTTTTTTTTTTTTTTTTTTTTTTTTTTTTTTTTTTTTTTTTTTTTTTTTTTTTTTTTTTTTTTTTTTTTTTTTTTTTTTTTTTTTTTTTTTTTTTTTTTTTTTTTTTTTTTTTTTTTTTTTTTTTTTTTTTTTTTTTTTTTTTTTTTTTTTTTTTTTTTTTTTTTTTTTTTTTTTTTTTTTTTTTTTTTTTTTTTTTTTTTTTTTTTTTTTTTTTTTTTTTTTTTTTTTTTTTTTTTTTTTTTTTTTTTTTTTTTTTTTTTTTTTTTTTTTTTTTTTTTTTTTTTTTTTTTTTTTTTTTTTTTTTTTTTTTTTTTTTTTTTTTTTTTTTTTTTTTTTTTTTTTTTTTTTTTTTTTTTTTTTTTTTTTTTTTTTTTTTTTTTTTTTTTTTTTTTTTTTTTTTTTTTTTTTTTTTTTTTTTTTTTTTTTTTTTTTTTTTTTTTTTTTTTTTTTTTTTTTTTTTTTTTTTTTTTTTTTTTTTTTTTTTTTTTTTTTTTTTTTTTTTTTTTTTTTTTTTTTTTTTTTTTTTTTTTTTTTTTTTTTTTTTTTTTTTTTTTTTTTTTTTTTTTTTTTTTTTTTTTTTTTTTTTTTTTTTTTTTTTTTTTTTTTTTTTTTTTTTTTTTTTTTTTTTTTTTTTTTTTTTTTTTTTTTTTTTTTTTTTTTTTTTTTTTTTTTTTTTTTTTTTTTTTTTTTTTTTTTTTTTTTTTTTTTTTTTTTTTTTTTTTTTTTTTTTTTTTTTTTTTTTTTTTTTTTTTTTTTTTTTTTTTTTTTTTTTTTTTTTTTTTTTTTTTTTTTTTTTTTTTTTTTTTTTTTTTTTTTTTTTTTTTTTTTTTTTTTTTTTTTTTTTTTTTTTTTTTTTTTTTTTTTTTTTTTTTTTTTTTTTTTTTTTTTTTTTTTTTTTTTTTTTTTTTTTTTTTTTTTTTTTTTTTTTTTTTTTTTTTTTTTTTTTTTTTTTTTTTTTTTTTTTTTTTTTTTTTTTTTTTTTTTTTTTTTTTTTTTTTTTTTTTTTTTTTTTTTTTTTTTTTTTTTTTTTTTTTTTTTTTTTTTTTTTTTTTTTTTTTTTTTTTTTTTTTTTTTTTTTTTTTTTTTTTTTTTTTTTTTTTTTTTTTTTTTTTTTTTTTTTTTTTTTTTTTTTTTTTTTTTTTTTTTTTTTTTTTTTTTTTTTTTTTTTTTTTTTTTTTTTTTTTTTTTTTTTTTTTTTTTTTTTTTTTTTTTTTTTTTTTTTTTTTTTTTTTTTTTTTTTTTTTTTTTTTTTTTTTTTTTTTTTTTTTTTTTTTTTTTTTTTTTTTTTTTTTTTTTTTTTTTTTTTTTTTTTTTTTTTTTTTTTTTTTTTTTTTTTTTTTTTTTTTTTTTTTTTTTTGCTGCAAGCTTCAATCAGCTCGTTCCGCTCTTCTGGTTTTGTTGTTGTGACCGGCATCGGAGCGCCGTGTACAGATATTCTTCCCCGCACACCGATCGTGGTCGGCTACTGTCAAAAACCGCATCGAGATCCAGGTCGGTTCCAGGTAATCGCGTCCACGCATGAGAGTTTTCCCA
>VOFG01003584.1_pt1 | contig 33301 bp, 60 predicted proteins | sample 5384171 | NCBI WGS metagenome assembly VOFG01 (sample SAMN12384726, study PRJNA508395) | human gut metagenome | isolation source: healthy gut F | host: Homo sapiens
GAAGTTATACCCTACTGTCTTTTTTAGATAATAATGTAGCACTAGGAAGTAATAAGAATGGTGGACATCCTTTATTCTTTAAGTAGTATTTGAATTCATCATAAGCACTTTGTATAGCTGCAATCAGCGACAATAGCTTTCACATTATCAGATAATTCTTCACCACTTACCATAAGGACTGTTGCTCCACCCATGGATATACCATGTAAGACAATACTCATAGGTTCATTATGAAGTACTCTTCATTTTTTTAATCCATTCTAATATATCTAAACGGTCCAACCATCCAAAACCAATATAATGTCCTTCTGACTGTCCATGTGCTCTATTATCTGGAAGAAGGATATTATAAATCAAGTTCATGATAGAAACGAATATAATATGCAAAACTCACGATAATGGTGGAATGGAATCCATGAACACAGATCACTAATTTATTTAGAATCTGGATAAAGGAAGGAACTGCCCTTCTAGCTTTAATCCATCATAAGAAGTGATTTTCCATATCAATAAATGTCTGATGATCTAGCCATTGTTTATCATCTTCACTCATTGGATGTTTAATCCTACTTTTTCTTTTTTTGCGTCTTGTACATACTTTTTTCTATCGCAATGCGCCCTGCTGCAAAGATAAGTGGCAGATGCCGCAGCGGCTGCACCTATTGTACCAATAACTACATTCTTTTTTTTCACGAAAAAATGCCTCCTTTTTATTCATTATATAAGATATTCTATGAAGAATTCATGTACAAACAATTAAGTTTGAATAAATAATTGACAGATATATGAATTTGTAAATAGAAAAGGGTATGTAGGAAAGAGATAAATATATGTTTTTAAGAAAGTTTTTTGTGTTAGAATAATAACCGATATGAGGTGATTTTTAATGACACAGGTTATAGGACCAGAACAGATGGATTTATTAGTAAGTGCAGTAAGAGATGGGAAGATTGTTGCATTTCCTACGGAAACTGTTTATGGCGTTGCCTGCTTATTCGATGATTTGAAGGGTCTTGATAGAATTATGGAAATCAAGAAACGTAACCCGAATAAAGCAGTGACTCTTATGTTGTCAAAAAAAAGATGATGTAAAGAAGTATGGCTTAGTAGACGAGGGTACCCAGAGAGTGATTGATAAGTTTATGCCAGGTAGAATGACAATCGTATTAAAAAGACTGGATAGTGTGGATTCGAGACATGTTAGTGGAAAAGATACGATAGGTATTAGAATCCCAGACAGTTCTTTTTCGTTTTGTCACTCATTGATCAGACAGGGCCTTTATCAGTAACAAGTGCTAATTTATCTGGTCAAGGGAATACGACAAACGAAAAAGAAGTACTTGCACAGCTTGATGGACAGATTGATATGGTTGTCAGAGGACAGACTGCTTCGGCAACTGCATCTACAGTCGTGGATTTAAGTCAAGGTGATGTGAGAATACTAAGAGAAGGTTTAATTACCAAAGAAGAAATCGAGGAGGTATATTATGAAAATTGCAGTCGCTTGTGATCATGGTGGATTACGTTTAAAGAATGTTCTTATTGATGAAATGAAGAAAACAAGGTTATGAAGTTGTAGACTATGGTACTTATACTGAAGACTCTTGTGATTATCCCGATTATGCATCTAAGGCAGCTAAAGCTGTTGCATCGGAGAATGTGAGAAAAGGTGTCGTTGTTTGTGGAACAGGCATCGGTGTATCAATTACATGTAATAAGGTAGATGGTATCCGCTGCGCATTATGTCATGATGTATTTAGTGCGAAAGCGACAAGAGCTCATAATGATACTAACATGATTGCAATGGGACAGAGAGTTATTGGAGAAGGACTTGCTGTTGAGATTCTTAATGCATGGCTTCATACTGATTTTGAAGGTGGAAGACATGTTAAGAGAATTTATTCTGGTTTAAATGATGGTGGGCATTTAACTCCATGGACATCCATTAAACTTCTCTGGTAAGACTTATGAATTCCATGCTTATGGTGTTGATAAGGAAACAGAAAAAATTGATTATGATGAATATAAGAGATTATGTGAAGAAATCAAACCTAAGTTAGTTGTTGCAGGGGCAAGTGCTTATGCAAGAACGATTGATTTCAAATTCATGGCTGGAAGTAGCACATAGCGTTGGTGCTATCTTTATGGTAGATATGGCACATATCGCTGGTTTAGTTGCTGCAGGAGATAAATCCATCTCCATTCCCTTATGCAGATATCATTGACTACTACAACTCATAAGACTTTAAGGGTCCTAGGGTGAATTGTCATCATGTGTAAGGAAAAGTATGCAAAGGATATTGATAGAGCTGTTTTCCTGGTATGCAGGGTGGACCTCTTATGCATATTATTGCAGCTAAAGCAGCTTGCTTCTATGAAGCATTACAGCCAGAATTCAAGGAATATAGTCATCAAATCATTAAGAATGCGAAAGCTTTAGAAGAATCTTTAAAGGAAGAAGGATTCCGTCTTGTAACGGGTGGTACTGATAATCATCTATTACTTATTGATGTAAAGAGCAGCTGTGGTATTACAGGTAAGAAGGCTCAGAGATTACTTGATGAAATAAATATTACAGCTAATAAGAATGCGATTCCTTTCGATACAGAAAAACCTTTCAAGGCTTCTGGAATCCGTGTTGGTACACCAGCAATGACCACAAAAGGATTCAAGGAAGATGACTTCCGAGAAGTTGGAAAGATTATTGCCTATCGTTTAAAGAATGAAGAAACTGATGAAGTAAAGAATGAATGTCTTGCAAGAGTAAAGAAGTTAACTGATAAAGTGACTATGTATGACGATATTAAATACTAGGAGGCCATAAGATGGTTAAAGTACTCAATCATGCATTAATTAAACATAAACTCTCAATTATGAGAGAAGAAAAGACATCAAATTATATTTTCAAGCAGAATCTTGATGAAATCGCAATGTTGATGGCTTATGAAGTCACAAAAGATTATCCTTTAAAAGAAAAGGAAATTGAAACCCCTATTTGTAAGACAACTGGTTATGAACTAGATAGAGATATTATTCTTGTACCTATCTTACGTGCTGGTGTGGGTCTTGTGGATGGCTTCAGAAGAATCATGCCAACTGCGAAAGTAGGTCATATTGGTATGTATAGAGATGAAGAAACATTGATTCCTCATGAATATTATGCTAAATTTCCTAAGGGATTAGAGAGCGCAAAGGTTATTGTTCTTGATCCTATGCTTGCTACTGGTGGTTCAGCGGATATGGCTATCCAGAATATTAAAGATCGTGGTGCGAAGGATATTGAACTTGTCTGCCTTGTAGGTGCACCTGAAGGTGTGAAATACATTGAAGAACGTCATCCAGATGTGAAGCTTACTTTAGCTGCATTAGATGAAAAACTAAATGACAAGGGATATATTGTACCAGGTTTAGGAGATGCGGGAGACCGCTTGTTTGGTACTAATTAATGGGATTTGATGAATATGAAGTAAGAAGAACTTCTGTTAAAGTATTTCTTGCAGGATTGATTCTTGCAGTACTACTTTCCATCATTCTTCATTCAATCAGCTACTGCGTAGGATTTGTATTAGGTTATCTCATTGATTTATTAATTTTACAGATCAATATGAAGATGACTGATACAATACTTTCTATCCAGACTGCAGGTAAGACAATTGGTGGTTATGTTATTTATGGCTAAATTGTTTATTTTGCCGCTGGTTTTGCGATAGCTGGATTCTTTCCAGAAATAGTAAACATGTATACAGTATTTCTGGGCTATCTAGTAGTAAAGATTTCTATTTATATACATGCATATGGAGAAAGGAGGCGTATGAGATAATGAAAATCACTATTCAGCCAGAACTGATATCATCATTGATTGTGACTGTGCTACTTTCTATTTTCTTTGTTTATGCAGGTAAAAAAATAAGAGAAGCAGATCCAACTAAGAGACCAAAAGGTGTGGTCCTTCTTGTTGAAACCGCCATTAAGATGGTTTATGACTACATGGGAACAATCATGCCTAAGAAATATGCGAAGAACTACTATCCTTATTTCTCTATGTTATTTGCATGGCTGTTGGTATCTAACTTATTTGGATTAACAGGTTTTGATGCGCCAACTACTAACTACTCAATCACGTTATCCTTAACATTAATTACATGGGTATTAATTCAGATCGATGCGATTAAGTATCGGGGTGTTGGCAGTTATATTAAGGGAACTTTGATTCCCCAACAAACCTATTTGGTTTGGTTTCACCATTGATTTCTATATCAATGCGTATTTTCTGTAACTTATTGAGTGGTACATTTATTATGGCCTTAGTATATCGGGCAACATCATTCTTAAGTTATAAGTTGATTCCATTCAACTTTTTTAGGACCAGTGGTAGCACCACTATTACATTGTTATTTCGATGTATTCTCTGGATGTACAGGCACTGGTATTCGTTACACTATCTTCAATTCTGATTTCTAATGAAAATCCAGATGAAGAATAAATGAAAAAAAATGTCAATAGGAGGAAATTGATTATGACAAGAGGTTTAATTGCAATCGCTGCTGGTATTGCAGTACTTGCAGGTTTAGGTACAGGTATTGGTGAAGGTTTAGTTGCCGCTCATGCAGTATCTGCAATTGGAAGAAATCACGAGGCTGAAAGCAAAGATCCGTACTACTATGATCTTAGGTATCGCCTTAACAGAAACAGTAGCCCTCTATGGTTTACTTATTTCTTTCATCTTATTATTCGTATTCAAATAAAAAATAGTTTAAGGAGGAAAAAAACTATGCCAGATATAGCCGCAAAGTTATTTCCAAACCCTACCACTATGATTGTTCAGTTATGTTCCACTGCAATCATGCTTCTTCTGTTCAAGAAATATTTATGGAATTATGTATTAGAATTCTTCCAGAAGAGAGCTGATTTTATAGAAGGTAATATCAATGATGCGAAGGCTAAGAATGAAAAAGCATCTGAATATCTTCTAGAAAGTGAAAAGCAGGCTAAAGAAGCTGCAAAACAGTATAAAGAAATCATAGATCGAGGCTAAGGAAGATGCCGTAAAGGCTAAGAGTAAAATCATGGATGAAGCTAACAAGCAGGCTCAAGAAAAGATTGAACAGGCTCGCCATGAAATTGAATCTGAAAAGCTTGCAGCACAGGATGAAATGAAGAAAGAAATTGTGGATGTTGCTGTTGAAGTGGCTACTAAAGTCATGGATCAGAATATGAATACTGGAAGCCAATAAAGCTTTAGTAGATGATTTCGTAAAACAGGTTGTTAACTAATGGATGCAAATGTTGCAGAACGTTATGCTGAAAGCTTATATCAGTTAGCGTTAGAAGATCGTGCGCTAGAAGATTATCTAGCAGACATGAAACTAGTTGATACAGTTTTAGAAAGTAATCCAGAATTTGAAAAATTCTTCTCTCATGTGCTTGTAGATGATGAAGCAAAGTGTGCATTACTCGATAAAGGTTTTGGCACTTCAGTAAATCATTATGTATTGAATTTTCTAAACTGCTTGTAAAGAAAAAGAAGAACAAGATATATTGCGCCTATTACAAAAAGCTTTATTAAGATGAGTAATAAGCATCTTGGTATCGAGGAAGGCGTTATCTTCACACCTTTCGCATTAAGCGATGAACAGGTTAAGACAATTGAAGAAGCGATTTCTCAGAAAGAAAACAAAACAATTACTTTAAGAACTGTTGAAGATAAGACACTTATTGGTGGTGTTAAGGTTCAGATTGAGAACCGTGTCTATGATGGCTCATTAAAGAACAAAGTCAGCAAGCTCAAGACTGAGCTGTTGAGAAAGTAGGTGACGCAAGTGGCATTAAGACCCGATGAAATCAGTGCTTTAATCAAAGAGCAGATTAAAGCATTATGATGATGTCATGGAACAGAAAGACGTCGGAACAGTTATGACTGTTGGTGACGGTGTCAGTGTTGTTCATGGTTTAGACAATGCAATGCTAGGTGAATGATCCTTTTCCCAGGTGATGTTTATGGTATGGTCATGAACCTAGATGAAGATAGTGTTGGTGTTACTTTATTAGGTAATGCGGACGAAATTAAAGAAGGCGACGAAGTAAGACGTACAGGTAAGATCATTGAAGTACCTGTAGGTGATGCAATGCTTGGTCGTGTCGTTAACCCTTTAGGACAGCCTATTGATGGTCAGGGGTGAAATTATCACTACAAAGACTAGACCAATCGAAAGAGTGGCTCCTGGTGTTATGACAAGAAAATCAGTAGATCAGCCAGTACAGACTGGTATCACTACTATTGATGCAATTATTCCAGTTGGTAGAGGTCAGCGTGAGTTAATCATCGGTGACAGACAGACTGGTAAAACAGCTATCGCTGTTGATACAATCATCAACCAGAAAGGTCGGGATATGTACTGTATCTATGTCGCAATTGGTCAGAAGAACTCTACAGTTGCACAGGTTGTTGAAAAATTAAAGAAGGCAGGCGCAATGGATTATACTGTTGTTGTTTCTGCATCAGCTTCTGAACTTGCTCCAGTTCAGTATATTGCTCCTTATGCAGGTTGTGCTATTGCTGAAGAATGGCTTGACCAGGGTAAGGATGTATTAATCGTTTATGATGATTTAAGTAAGCATGCCGTAGCTTATCGTACAGTGTCTCTATTATTAAAAGAGACCACCAGGACGTGAAGCTTATCCAGGTGATGTATTCTACTTACATTCAAGACTATTAGAAAGATCTTGTCGTTTAAATGAAGAAAATGGCGGAGGTTCTATCACTGCCCTTCCAATCATTGAAACACAGGCAGGGGATATCTCAGCATATATCCCTACTAACGTTATTTCTATTACTGATGGTCAGATTTTCTTACAGCAGGAATTATTCAATGCTGGTTTCAGACCTGCCATTGATACAGGTTTATCTGTATCACGTGTAGGTTCTACAGCACAGATCAAGGCTATGAAGCAGGTTTCTAGAAACTTGAAGTATGAATTAGCACAGTATGAAGAAATGCAGTCATTCGCACAGTTTGGTTCTGACTTAGACGCAGCAACTAAGAATGCGATTGAACATGGTGAACGTGTACGTGAAGTATTAAAAACAGGCACAGTATGCACCTAGAGATGTTATTGATCGATCATTACTCTATTTGCACTTGAAAATGGATTCGTTAAGAATGTTAAAGTGGAAAAGGTACAGGAATACATGGATGGTTTGGTAGAGAAGTTTGCTGTTGCACATAGTGATCTTCTTGATGAAATCAGAGAAAAGAAAGTATTATCTGATGAATTAACTGCTAAGTTGAAGGAAGCTGTTAAGGCTTATACAACTCAGTTCGAAAACTTACAGAAAGCTGAGGCTTAATTATGGCTGGGCAGATGCAAGCCATCAAGCGTCGTATCAAATCAATTGAATCTACTAAGAAAATCACAAGAGCTATGGAACTTGTTGCTAGCTCTAAGCTTTCTAAGACTAGAAATCAGTTGAATGACATGAAGCCTTATTATACACAGGTAAAGGATACTTGTGCACTGAATCTTATCTTCTGCAGGAAATGATATTGATTCTCCTTATTTAGTATTAAATAATAAGGGGAAGATGTTTATATTGTTATCACCTCTACTTTAGGATTATGTGGTGGATATAACTCTAATATCTTTAAGCAGGTTGAAGCATCAGTGAATGATGCCAAGAAGATTATTGCGATTGGTAATAAAGGCTTAAATCAGTTTAAGAAACATTTTTAAAGGTGAAGTAGATGGTACTTATGTAGACCTTAATACGACCCTTGATTTTAGAAGTGTTGTGAGATTAGTGGCGTCACTTCTAGAAGGCTATAAGAAAAAAGAAATTAAGTCTATTCATATTGTATATACAGAATATGTGAATGATTTAACTTTCGTACCTAGAGATGTGACTCTTCTTCCACTTAAGGCAGAAGATCTTGTCTCTGATAAGAAGTTCCATAAAGATACATTGTTTTGAACCAAGTCTGAATCAGTTCTTGGAAGCTTAATTCCGATGTATTTACAGGCCGTTATCTATGGTTACTTGATTGAATCAGTGACTGCAGAAAATGCGTCTAGAAGAACATCTATGAAGAACGCAACAGACAATGCAAATGAATTAACAGATGAGTTGTTATTAAAATACAACCAGGCACGTCAGAGCGCGATTACAAGTGAAGTAAGTGAAATCGTTGCTGGTGCCAATGCACAATAAGAAGGAGGTGCCATATGTCTTTGAATGTTGGTAAGATTATCAAGGCTCGGGGTCCAGTTGTCGATGTACAGTTCGCTGCGGATAAAGATCTTTCCAGATCTAAATACAGCCATCAAAATTGATAACCATGGTGAAGAGTTAACTGTAGAAGTTGCTCCAGCATATTGGTGATGATATTGTAAGATGTATCGCAATGGGTCCTACTGATGGTCTAACAAGAGGTATGGATGCTGTGGATACTAATGCCTATTAGTGTTCCAGTAGGTAATAAAACACTTGGTAGAATGTTCAACGTATTAGGACATTCTATTGATGGTAAAAGATGAATTGACTGAAGAAAAACATATGCCAATTCATGACGAAGACCTACATTTGCTGATCAGAGAACAGAAACTGAAATTCTTGAAACAGGTATTAAAGTCGTTGACTTGATCTGTCCATTCATCAAGGGTGGTAAGATCGGATTGTTTGGTGGTGCCGGTGTAGGTAAGACAGTTCTTATCCAGGGAATTCATCAACAACATCGCAACTGAACATAACGGTTTATCAGTATTCGCCGGTGTTGGTGAACGTTCTCGTGAAGGTAATGATTTGTATTATGAAATGAAAGAAAGTGGTGTATTAGATAAGACAACACTAGTGTTTGGTCAGATGAATGAACCACCTGGATCAAGACTTAGAGTTGCATTATCAGCACTTACTATGGCGGAATATTTCCGTGATGAACAGGGACAGGATGTCTTACTATTCATCGATAATATCTTCCGTTTCACTCTGGGCTGGTTCAGAAGTATCTGCCCTACTTGGACGTGTTCCATCTCGGGCAGGTTATCAGCCAACTCTTGCAACTGAAATGGGTCAGTTACAGGAACGTATTACTTCAACTAAACAGGGTTCTATCACATCAGTACAGGCTGTTTATGTACCTGCCGATGATATGACTGACCCTGCTCCAGCAACTACATTCACACACCTGATGCAAGAGTTGTACTTGATCGTAGTATTGCAGCATTAGGTATTTTACCCTGCAGTAGATCCACTAAACTCTTCTTCTAGAGGTCTTGATCCAAACGTTGTTGGTAAAGAACATTATGAAGTGGCTCATGGAGTAACTCAGATGTTACAGAAATATCGGGAATTACAGGATATTATCGCAATTCTTGGTATGGATGAATTGAGTGAAGAAGATAAACTTATCGTTGCACGTGCAAGAAGAATTAGAAACTTATCACAGCCATTTACTGTAGCTGAACAGTTCACAGGTTTAGATGGTAAGTATGTACATGTTGGATGATACAGTAAAAAGGATTTAAAGAAATTCTAGAAGGCAAATATGACGATTTACCAGAGCAGGCTTTCCATAATGTAGGTACTATTGAAGAAGCAGTAAAGAAAGCTGAAACTTTAAGTGAGTAAATTTTCATTTACATATCGTCACTCCTAAAGGTACCTACAGGGATGTAGACGTAGATATTCTGAACATCAGAACAACTGATGGTCAGATGGGCATATTTTGCTCACCATATGCCATTGGCGAGTGGTGGAAATCGCCGAAATGAATTATAGGATTGATAAAGACAGATATGAATTCGCTGTTGGTGGTGGATTTGTTTATGTAGATGGTGATAATACTGTTACACTTATTGTGAATGATATTGAATCACCAGAAGAAATCGACTTACGTAGAGCTGAAGAAGCAAAGGCAAAGAGCTGAAGAGAGATTAAAATCTAAGAATTCAAATATCGATTATCAGCGTGCTGAAATTGCGTTAAAGAAGGCTATTACACGTATTCATGTCAAAAACAATTACTAAGCATCCAGGGTTAATTCCCTGGATTTTCTTTGGAGATAGTATGAACGATGATTATGTAAGAGTTAAAGATTATATTCTGATATATATGTGGAACTACGTTATGCGACAAAAACGTAACTTTACTCATACTAAAGTATATGATTTTGATGAAGCGTATTTAAGAAGAGGTACAACACTTAAACTTAAGAAGGTTCAGGAAGAATTAAAAAGGATTAGGTTATAGCCTTAAAATCTGGGATGCCTATAGACCATTTACTGCACAACAGTATTTCTGGGAACTGATTCATGATGATGAGTTTGTTGCTGATCCCACAAATGGTCCTAAAACACATAACTTTGGAAATGTCGTAGATGTCACTTTAGTAAAGAGCGATGGAAGTGAAATAGATATGCCTACAGAGTTTGATGACTTTACTAGTAAAGCAAATAGAGATTATTCATGGTTAACAGGAAGTCCTCTTAAACATGTTCTATTATTAGAAGAAACGATGGAGAAGTATGGCTTTATTGGCTATGAGGGTGAATGGTGGCATTATACAGATGAAGAGTCCTATGAGTATATAGAATTCAATCCAAAGGAAAGACACAGCTAATGATTGATATGATGACCTCCCAGTAGACAGTGCAAATAATTAAAAGCACTGTTTGCTGAGGAGGTTTTCTTATGGGAAGAAAAAAGTAAGTTTTCAAAAGAGCAAAAATTGAAATATGTAGAAGATACTTAGATGGCAGTGAATCAGTTACTAGTCTAGCTTGAAGAAATAAATGTATGTATAACTACAGTTCAAAGGTGGATTAGAATCTTTCAAGCATATGGCGATTCTGCATTTGATGAGAAGACTGCAAATGAATCATATACCAAAAGAGTTTAAAAGGAAGGTTGTAGAAGCATATCTAGCTGGGGAAGGTTCACTAAGAGATATCGCAGTAAAGTATAAAATTCCTGCATGTGGGACAGTACTTGTATCGGTAAAGTTATATAATGATCATATAGAGTTAAAGGATTATATTCCTGGAGGTAAAGAAATCTATATGGCAAAGTGCAGAAAAGTTACAAAAGAAGAAAGAATAGAGATAGTAAAAAGTACTGCATGGAACACGATCTTGATTATTCGGGGAACGTGCAAAGTGTTTGATGTAACATATTCAAATGTATTTAATTGGGTCAGAAAGTACAAAGAAAAAGGTGAAGACGGATTATCAGACAGACGTGGACGCCGAAAAAGGATGAGGAGCTAGATGAGCTCGGCCTTCTAAAGAAACAGCTGAGAGAAAAGGAACGTGAGCTGGAGAGGGCTCATCTGGAGATAAGACTGTTAAAAAAAGTGGAGGAGATAGAAAGGAGAGGATATGCAGAACAAGCAGATTCGAGAATGAATATCAGGCAATCAAGGAAATCAAGGAAGAAGACAAAGAGGTAAGCTTATCAGCCATGTTTGAGATATTAGATGTAAAGAGGGCGAACTATTATAAATGGCTTAAGCATAGCAAAAGCGAAAGAGATCTTGAAAATGAGGAACTAGCTGACCTTGTAAGAAAGTATGATGAGAAGTTCAATCATACGCTTGGCTACAGAATGATGACAGATAGAATAAACAGAGATGAAAACAAGAACTACAATGACAAGCAGGTCTACAAGGTGATGAAAATACTTGGCATCAAGTCAATCATAAGACCGAAAAGAAGAAGCTGTACAGTCAGAAAAAAGCAATAACACAGCCAAGAATAATCTTAAAAGAGACTTTAATGCATCAAGACCTAATGAAAAATGGGTAACAGATGTCACTGAGTTCAAATATGGAAAGAATAATGAAAATAAACTATATCTAAGCCTGATACTAGATCTTTATGACAGATATCCAGTAGGATATGAAATTAGTGATCATAATAATAATGAACTTGTCTTCAATACATTCAGAACAGCTGTAGAAGCTAATCCAGGAGCACATCCGTTATTTCATAGTGATGGAGGTTTCCAGTATACGAATCCAGTCTTTGTGCGCATGCTTAAGGATAATGGCATGGAACAGAGCATGTCCAGAGTTCACTGCTGCATTGACAATGGACCAATGGAAGGATTCTGGGGAATACTTAAATGTGAGATATATCATTATGGCAAGAAATATGAAACAAGAGAGGAATTAGAAGAAGCAATAAAAGAATGGATAAGATATTACAGTGATGAAAGATATCAACGAAGATTTGGTGTGAAAACACCTTATGAAGTAAGAAGTGAAGCATTATGCAATGAGAATCCAGTTCAGTATCCAAGACCTGAGAATAAGGCGATACAGAAATATAAGGCGACACATTATGCATAAAAAATTGCCTGCCACTACGTGGCAGGCAAGGGTACATGTTTTTAATTATTTCACCTGTCTACTTGACTGGGGCGTCGGAGATAGTCCGACCACAGGTAGTTACCGCCAAGTGTAGTGAACCGCAAGCCGATACCATAAAGGTAGGGGTGAAGGAAGTGGTGTAGCAATTCCTTTGAGCGTACGAACAGAAACTTGATATAAGGCTAAATGGTGGATAAGGTTGCTCAACAAACCGAAGTCCTAAAGGTAAACGTAAAACCAAGAGAGTAGATCAAGACGTTGTGAAGGAAACAGGATTAGTGAATTACCCCGGGAGGCCTCACAGGCAACGAAGTCCAATATCTTTAAAATCAGTGATGGTAAGTTGTGCGATAAAAAGCTCACTGTGAGGAGTCAGCTGAGGTCATAGTAGGTGTCTCACCAACACTGAAGGACCTAATGTTTATATGATGTCACTCATCATAAAGCAATGTCTAGATAGTTCGAAATTGGAAGCATCTCATAAGTGGAAAACGTAATTCTATGGAGATGAAGGAAGAGGGAACGGTTCTAGATAAATCTACGATATGAAAAGGAGAACACAGACATGAGATTAATTGATGAAATACTTAGTGATTCAAATATCGACAGGGCTATTCTACAGGTCAAGAGAAACAAAGGTATATCTGGAGTCGATAAGATGACAGTAGATGAACTTGATGAATATTTCTATAAGCATAGAAGAGAGATTAGACACTCTATACTTAATAAAAATATAAGCCCCAATCAGTCAAGAGAGTTTATATCCCTAAGCCTAATGGCAAGAAAAAGACCATTAGGCATACCTACAGTTGTAGATAGAGTTATTCAACAGGCTGTAGCACAGGTGATAATGAAGAAACTAGATTCTTCATTTAGCGAATTCAGTTATGGATTCAGACCAAGAAGAAATGCACAGATGGCAGTATTAAAGACTCTAGAATACATTAATGAAGGGTATGACTGGGTTATAGACTTAGATATTGAAGCATATTTTGACACTGTAAATCATGACAAGTTAATCTCAATACTTAGAGAAAAGAATGTGAATGACTCAACTACATTGCATCTTATCCGCAAATTCATGCAGGCAGGGATTATGGAAGACGGTTTAGTAAAACCATCTAGAGTCGGCGTACCTCGGGGCGGCCCACTTTCTCCAATTATTTCTAACGTTTATTTAGATAAGTTTGATAAAGAATTGGAAAATAGAGGACTACGCTTTGTAAGATATGCAGATGACTGCAATATCTTCGTCAAAAGCGAGATGAGCGCGAATAGAGTAATGAAGTCAGTCACTTCATGGCTAGAGAGAAAACTATTTCTTAAAGTCAGCGCTACTAAAACCAAAGTGGTCAGACCACCCGAAAGCAAGTTTCTAGGATTCACCTACCTCCAAAGGAATGGTGAATGGAAATGCAAGCCTTCCAATCAGAGCAAGATGAAACTCTACGATAAATGTAGAAAGGAACTTATAAGAAGGATAGGTATTGCACGCTCTACTGCAGTCACATTCAGAAGAATCAATCAGATTGTGGTGGGTTGGATTAACTATTATCGAATAGGCGTGATGAAATACTTCGTTGACACCTTTGGTCAATGGCTTCGCCATAAAATCAGAGTTATCATTATTAAACAGTGGAAGAAACCAAAAAGAATATATATTAATCTACAGAAACTGAATAAGAAACTCAGTTGTCACTTTACAGATGAACAAATATTTTCGGTAGCAAACACTAGGCTAGGTCTATACAGACAGGCCAATGGTCATGTAGTCAACTTTCTACTTAGTCCCAAGATTCTAGCCATTAAGAAAAAAGGATAGACCAGGTTTGGTCAATCCTCTTAGCTACTATCTAAGTTAGTTTGAAATTATCATATAAATGTAGCGCCGTATACAAAAAACGAGTGATACAAAAATAAATGACACAATGGCTTTCTTAAATAGTTATGAAGATTATAAGAGTGCATGCGCTTATTTATGAATAAGCCTTATTTACTATTTCATTTGGATCAAAAAAATCGTCTAAGAAAAAGAAGGTTTTAGAATTTCACTGAACTAGATGATATCCTATTAGTCGATAGACGTGACTAAATGATATTCTTTTGATGAGTATTTAGTCACAAAAAATTTGATTTGAACACTATATGCTGTATATCTTTATGGTAGTGAAAATGATCGTATGTATCATATATGAATAGTCTTGCAGGTATTCTTGCTAAGGACTTAAAAGAAGGAACACCTTGTCCTGTATGTGGCTCTCTTCATCATCCTAAACCTTGTTTGATAGAAGGAAGAGAAGTATCGCAGGAACTTCTTTTAAAAAAGAAGCTATATTAAAAAAAACAAGAGAAGATCTAGAAAAGAAACGCATAGAAAAAGCCACTTATATGGTGCGTCATCAAAGACTTATTGAAAAGATTATTCAAAAGAAAAAAGAACTCAATATTACAGAAGATATCTCTAAAGAGATGTTTATTAGAGAACTCAGTGTATTAAATACAGATTATTTATCTCATTATAAGAAAGATAAGAAACTTCTAGATGAGATAGGGTATCTTCATAAATTAGAAAACATCTTCCAGCACTTAAACAGGACTATCATGAAATACTCATGGCAATTGAAGAAGTCAAAGAAGAATATCTCAATTTAGAAGAAAAAATCAAGAATGCTGAAATGTTCTGTGATGACATCATTCAAAAATATTCTTTTATTATGTATGTTGATGAAGACGTCATAGAAAATAAGAAGAAGGAATGTTTGAATAATCAAAAGATTCTTGCATTACTTCATAAGCAGACAATACCCTCTAGAAGAAGATGTCACATCTTTTTATCACACAATTAATGAATACTGCTAACCGTTTGCTCAAACAAATCACCCATGATCGTCTTCAACTTATACTTGATAATAAACTATATCTTCAAGAAGAGGATCATCTCTCTCTAGTAGAGGATTCTTCAATGATTGGCTTATGTACAATTGTTTTAGGATATAGTCTATCTTCTTTGATTTCACATCGGGATATCTTATTTATTGATGATACACTGCAGTATAAGATGAATGATTATCATGAAACACTGATTCATGTATTATCTACATCTCATTGTTTTTCAAAGCTTTATATCACTGATTCAATGATTACAGCACATTATTATCAGCGTGCGTTAGATTAATCCTTTTCATTTTCACAAAAATAGTTATAATATTATCGTACAGGAGAGGAGAAAGTTATGGCAAAAAATAATATTAAAAATGATGCAATTACACCAAGAGACGTTGATTTTGCTCAGTGGTATACAGATGTATGTCGTAAAGCAGAATTAATGGATTATTCTAGTGTTAAAGGATTTATTATTTATCGCCCATATGGTTATGCTTTATGGGAACAGATTCAGAGTTACTTGGACAAGAGATTTAAAGAAACAGGACATCAGAATGTCTATATGCCAATGTTGATTCCCTGAATCTTTATTAAATAAAGAGAAAGACCATGTAGAAGGATTTGCACCTGAATGTGCAGTTGTGACTAAAAGGTGGTTTAGATGATTTAGAAGAACACTTAATCGTTAAGACCTACTTCAGAAACATTATTCTGTGAACATTATGCTAAGATTGTAAATTCTTATCGAGATCTTCCAAAGAAATATAACCAGTGGTGTTCAGTTGTAAGATGGGAAAAGACTACTCGTCCATTCCTTCGTTCTTCTGAATTCTTATGGCAGGAAGGACATACAATTCATGCTACTGAAGAAGAAGCACGTTCTGAAACATTAATGATGAGAGATATCTATGAAGAAACTGCAAAAGAATTACTTGCTATCCCAATGTTAACAGGACGTAAAACTGAAAGAGAAAAATTTGCAGGTGCTGAAGAAAACTTATACAATTGAAGCATTAATGCATGATTGTAAAGCTTTACAGTCTGGTACATCTCATTATTTCGGTCAGGGATTTGCAAAGCATTCAACATGACATTCTAGACAAGGATAACAAGTTAAAAGCATGTTTATCAGACATCATGGGGTGTTTCTACAAGATTATTAGGTGCAATCATCATGGTTCATGGTGATGATAATGGTCTTGTTTTACCACCTAGACTTGCTCCAACACAGGTTGTTATTATCCCAATTCAGCAGAAGAAGGCTGGCGTACTTGAAAAAGCAGATGAAATCGCAGCACAGTTAAAAGCAGGTATGTAGAGTAAGTGTAGATGCAAGTGATAAATCACCAGGATGGAAGTTCTCTGAAGCAGAAAATGCGTGGTATTCCAGTACGTATTGAAGTAGGACCACGTGATATTGAAAACGGTCATTGTGTTGTTGTAAAACGTAATGATGGTGTCAAGACTCAGATGGACTTAGATGAAAACCTTCCACAGGCAATTCATGATACATTAGAAACAATCCATAAGGAAATGTATGATAAGGCAGCAGCATTCTTAAATAGTCATATTACTCGTGTAAATACTTTAGAAGAAGTTGGTAAAGTATTAGATGAAAAGGGTGGCTATGTCAAGATGAACTGGTGTGGTGAAGAAGCATAGAGAAATTGAAAAAGATCAAGGAACTTTTATCGGGCAACTTCACGTTGTATCGATGAACATGAAGAAGCAGATGGCGTATGTCCATGCTGTGGTAAAAAGCAAAACATGTCGTTTATTTTGCAAGAGCATATTAATAAAATGAATCTCAACAAGAATTTGTTGGGATTTTTTTATGTTTTTTAAATAGACCTTTTTTTCTAGCATTTTTATTGTATTGTTTAATGTTAATTCTATGCTAAAATGGTATAATAATGTGCATTGAATGAAAAAGGGAGAAAAAATATTTTGAAAAAAAGACACATACAGCACACTTATCTTTAATAGTAGGGACACTACTGATGCTTCTTGATCAGTTTTTTTGGACATCCCATGCCAATGTATTAAATACAAATAATGTCGGTCTTTTTTAATGAGTGCTTTACAGATCTGTCACATAGCTACATTGATGGGACTTGATCTTGTTATCCTATCTTTAGGATATATTTATTCTAATAAGGAAAACAGTCTTTCAGAAGCACTGAAATTATGGATTTATACTGTTGTGGCTGGTATATTTTCTGCTATTATCTGTTTCTTGCTTACAAAAGGAATAGATACAAATACCTTTTATTCTATCTTCTTTCCAGTTATAAGAAACGTATCTCCTGTGATCACAGGTGTGATTCTTTAATCTGCTATCCATTTATGAAGAAGGTTAACCATAAATATTTAAAGTATTTACTCTTAGGACTTCTGGCATTACCTACACTCAGTGGTATCGATCTATTGAGTTTTGGAGATGGATACAGTGTTCCATTCACATTTATATTATTTTATCTAGGCGTTATTGAAGCGCACGAAGACAATCATTTTTCGTTTATCCCATTTATTATAGTTGGATTAATGGATGTGCTATGTAAAGTATCATGCCATTATGTTCTGATATTGTACATGGCGATATGTCTACTGCCTTACGCTTTACGACATCAACATCTTTCTTTGAAGTGATGATTGCCTGCCTTCTTATCCGATTATTAAAAAATATACCATTCTTAAATAGATGGTCTTCAATTTGTTATATTCCAATTGCATCTCTTGTCTTTATTGGGCAGGGCGATTAGAAAATATTGTGTCATGGAATGAAACGCTTGTAGGTATTTCTTCAAAGAAGCTTTTTCTATTAGGTGGCTTTGAAGCATTCCTTATTGTTTTAATTATACTACTACTTACAGCATGTTTAATGCATCTTCCATGTATTAAAACATTAAATCATGCTATCAATAAACACTGAAAACTTTGAGATGAGTGAAGAGGATCAAGAAAGAAATTCAGTATATTGAACAATTTTTATCGAATCATAAAATAAATATTGTTATGCTTATTTTTGCCTATATTCTCTTTTTATGCTTCATTCATCAGCATGAACACAAACCTATACGATTGAACCAAGCTCATCACAATCCTATAATATCTTTTTTCTATATTTTCTTTAGAAGACAATTCTTTTGTCTTATTGAATACATTTGTGCTTTTCCTAGTCGCACGCTTCCTTTTAGCTGTTACAAGACATTATTGGTTTTCTGTACTTATTACTGGCTTTGCCCAGATTGTTATTACAGTTGCGAATCGTTTAAAGATTATTTTCCGTGATGAACCAATTATTCCAGGTGATCTCGCCATGATCAAGGCTTGGAAGAGTTTACTAGGAATGATGGGAACAATAGTCATTATTGCAACAATTGTCCTTGTTGTCCTCGTTATTTTTTCTTATTGTCTATTTAGAAAAGAAGCATCCACATGCATTCCATATGTCTCTAAAAAAGAGTGTGATCTGGGTACTTGTGACTGTTATCTTCTTTAGTGGAACAGTCGTTATGAATCATGATGGCTCTTATGTCAACGCATTAATGCGTAATTTGGGAGATGAACCTTACTTCTTTAATCAGCTTTATGGTGCTAAAGTGAATGGCCCTATTCTCCAATTCCTTAATAATATTGATATTTCTATTATGGATGAACCAGAAAATTATAGTAAAGAAACGATGGAAAAGATTTATAAGAAATATGAAGGAATCAAAGAAAATTAATGCTAAAAGAGACAATGACTGGAATGATCGATCGTTATTATGGCACTTGTTGAAAGCTTTTTGCCGATCCATATCGCATTCCCGAATTAACACTTTCTCACATCCTATTCCTTATATTAGAAATCTGATGAAATCCACAACATCGTGACTCATGTATAGCACAGGTTATGGGGTGGGACAGCCAATATGGAATATATGGCTTTAACTGGTCTTAACCAAGGGTTCTTCTCTGCTGCTTTAACACCTTATACACAGTTAGTCACTGGACAAAATAATGCGTATGCTTTTTTCTCGTTTATTTAATCAAGCTGTGGCTATTCATCCTTATATTGGTGTTTATTATAGTCGTCAGACAGTTTATGATAATTTCGGCTTTGATAAATTCATGTATCTTGGTTCAGAGTATCCAATCAAGCATCAATATAGTATTGACCGCAGTCCTTATCTTTCAGATGAAACAGCTTTTGCAAATACGATTGATGAAATCATTGATGCAAAGGGCAGTAAACCGATCAACCTTGTTACTATGCAGAATCATCTGCCATATGACAACAATTACTACAATGGTAAAGAAAATATGCCACAAGCGGTAATGCGGTGAATGATAGTAAGGTAAAAGCCATGGTAGAGGAATATGTTATGGACTTCATCATACAGATGTTGCAGTCAAGAATTTTATTGAGAAACTCGATAGTATTAATAAGCCTGTGACATTTGTCTTCTATGGTGACCATCTACCTGGTATTTACTGAATACAAAAATAATACTGTTCTTCACCAGACAGATTATTTCATCTATTCTAATAAATATGCCAGAGAACATCTAGGTATGACAGATTACGATCAATATAAGCTTGTTTCCCCAACAGATTTCATGGCACTTGTACAAAAAAACAGACATCTACTAAAACAACTCCTTATACTGCGCTGTTAGAAAAGGTGCTTGATGAATTGCCTGTTATAACGAACAAAAGCTGCAGCAGGCTCTGAAGAAGACACTGATGCAGCTATGATTAATGATAATGGGGAATCGATCAAATATGATAATCTCTCATCATCACAGAAGAAATTATATAAAGAATATAAGCTTGTCCAATATGATATGACAGCAGGAAATAATTATCTTAAGAATATGCATTTACTGGAAGGAGGCGTGTAATTACGCCTCTTTTATTTTGATATTTAATAAGTGTATAAAAGCTGATGATTGCATTTCATCAATGATTACGCCACTTACATCCTGTGGAGCTGCTTCAATTGCTTCAATAAGACATGTAGATAAATCAATGTTTTTAAGTGGTGCATGAAGAAACGATGTTTGAATCATTCTGCATTCCTTATATTTTGTCTTATTCATCGTAGTATCTTGAAATGTAGCCCGACTCAAATCACATCGATTAAATAGTGTCTCCCTTATTTCTCATGAAAGAGAAATTGGCGAAATGACATAAACAATCATTAAAAATAACCTGGTCAAAGCTTGATTCAGAAAAATCACTTCCTAATAACTTGCAATTATTGAACTGCACCTGTCTAAACATACAATTATCAAATTTGATATTAGATAAATCACATTGATTAAACATTGTCTGATAGAAGTAACAATTCTCAAACACGATATCCTGTGTTGTAATATTGTTGAAATGACATTGATGGAAATCACTCTGTTGATATGTCTCTTCTATCAGCCAATTATTCTCGTATGTTTGATTTATTAACTTCTTTTCATTAAAATCCATTTCTTTCACCTCATCTCTCTATTATATCTTCTTTATTGAAAAAAAGTGTTGATATGATAAAATACTTGTACGAGGTAAGACTATGAGACAAAAAAGAATGGCTTTAATTAATGACATAACTGGTTTTGGAAGATGTTCTATTGCGGTTATGGCACCAATTATATCTACTATGCGTATACAGACTGTACCGGTACCTACCGCTATATTATCTACCCATACGCAATTTCCTGTTTATCATTTTGATGACTATACAAAACATATGCCCCGACTATATTCAGACATATAAGGATTTGAAACTAGAATTTGATGGTATTGCGACTGGTTTTCTAGGTTCAAAGGAACAGGTAGAAATCGTTATTGATTTCATTAAATCTTTTAAGCGCAAAGAAACATTTGTATTAGTAGATCCAGTTATGGGGATGATCACGGACATCTTTATGCTACTTACAGCAAGGAAATGGCTGAAAGCATGAAGGATCTTGTTCACTATGCAGATATATTGACACCAAACTTAACAGAGCTTGTCACACTATTGGATCGTGATTATCCAGAAGTAATTCCGACAGAAGAGGAATTAGGACAGATGCCATGAACTTTTTTCTTTTAAAAAGGTCCACAGATGATTGTTGTGACAGGAATACCAGTAGATGATGCACATATCATGAATTTCATTTATGATCACGGAAAATCATCAAGCATTCTAGTAGATCGCATCGGACCAGACCGCAGCGGAACTGGAGATGTGGTATCAAGCGTTATTGCGGGAGGCTATTTGAATAATCATTCTTTCTATGATTGTGTAAAAAAAGGCGACTGAATTCTCTTCTCAATGTATCGCTTATAGTGAAGAAATAGGGACACCTACTTATTATGGCTTATGTTTTGAACAATATTTAAGTGAATTAGAGACTTTTTAAGATGACTATTTTATATACACTTTATAAAAATACTTATATTGATCTTTCACATTTAGACTCTACCAAAGGAGTGACATGCTATGTTAATACAACTAACCGTTGTCCATGTGCCTGCACATTCTGTTTAAGACAGACAAAAAGAGATGATGGAAAACAATTCTTTATGGTTGAAGGAAGAACCTTCTAAAGAAATGATTATTGAAGAATTCAAGAAGTATGATCTCAATGATTTTAAAGAAATTGTTTTCTGTGGATTTGGTGAACCAATGGAAAGATGGGATGATATCAAAGAAGTCATTGATTATATCCGTAATACTAAGAAAGATATGAAAATTCGTATTAATACCAATGGTTTAGCCAATGATATTTATGGTAGAGATGTCACTCCAGAATACAAAGGACGTTTTGATACAGTGTCTATCTCGTTAAATGCCCCTACAAAGAAGAATTTTTAGAACTTACACGTTCTAAGTTTGGTATCTCTTCTTTTGATGATATGCTTGATTTTGCAAAAATGTTAAGGCTTATGTTCCAAATGTAGTATTAACTGTTGTTGATATTATTGGAGAAGAAAAGATTGAGGCATGTCAGAAAATTACAGATGAAATAGGTGTTACATTAAGAGTAAGACCTTTTGAGGAGTAAAATATGCAATATATGACAAGTGAAGAGCGTTTAATCGCTTTAGATAAGATGACAAATACAAAGAGATCTAGGTGGATATGAAACACAGGAAGGCTACTATACAAAAAGCCATCATTATATTCGTGCTTCATCACCAGCGAATGCAACGGATGAAGATCTAGAAAAACTTTATGATTATGGTGCACGTGTCACTATTGATTTACGTTCTGATTTTGAAAAACAGGCCCAGCCATCACCATTTAAAGATTATCGCGATGTAGAAAACATTGAAATTAATTTGATGGATGATGCAGTCGTCAAAAGGTAGTGCCTAGTGAAGTCAAGGAATATAAAGACCTTGGTGGTGTTTATATTTATATGTTAGAAGCACATCAGAAACAGATCAAAGCTGTCTTTGATGTATTTGGATCATCTCTATGAAGGTGTTTTATTCCATTGTAGTGCAGGTAAAGACCGTACAGGTATTATTGCGGCATTGCTATTAGAACTTGCAGGATGTCATGATCATGATATCGTTAAGGACTACAGTGAATCTTACGCCAACAATCGTGAAATTATTGAAGCACTTAAAAGAGATGATGGATGAAGAAACAGAAAGTTTTCTTACATCTTCACCACGTTATATGATGATTTTCCTAGATTATCTAAGAGAACACTATGGTAGCGCGAAAGCTTATTTATATCATATCGGTATGTCTGAAGAAGATATTGAAGATATTAAACAATCTTTTATTATTTAATGAGAAAACACCACTTATGGGGGGTATATACCTTATAGGAGGTGTTTTTTTATGACAAAGAAAGAAAAAAAATAAGAATTATTAGGTTATTACTTAAACAATATGAGAAGGACAAGAATATACTCAACTCATTAAACCAGGCAAACTATTATCCTTCCATCAACTATGAGGACTATTATCAAACATCTTCTTCCTCTAAAGAAGATTATTTACTCAATAGAATACACTTAAAACAGGAACTCACCAAACGTGTTATCTTTATAGAAAAGTCACAATCCATTATCGGTGATGAGTATTATCATATCATTCTAGAAGATTATTTCTATGAACATAAGCACTGGTGGAAGACACGTTATTCTCGTGCTACTTACTACCGACGTCAGGAAGCAGCTATTGATGCATTTTTTGATTATGTGACAAGTATATTGTAATTTTGGGGATTGTTGTATTATAATTGATGTTGTGAGGTGAACAACATGAATTATTTTGATAAAATCAAAGAAGCTTTAAGCAGTAAATTAAAAGGCAAGGAACTAACATTAGATTCTAACTTAAGAGACCTTGGTATTGACTCTCTTGATGTTGTAGACTTAATTATGGATTTAGAAGAAGAATTAGGAATTGAATTCTCTGATGAAGAATTAATGTCTATTCATACTATGAAGGATGTATGTGATTTAATCGATAAAAAGAAGGCATAAGAAAATCCAGACAATTATCTGGATTTTTTTATGCCTTCTTTTTGAATAGTTTACGAACGATCTTTATCTACATAAGGGATTCCATTCAACATTTCTAAATGATCTTTGAAGATAAATAGAATACTGAAGAAATAAACAACCACACCAACCATAATTGCAAGGATAAGTGGAATAAAGACACGATGGAATACCTTGAAAAGTAGACAATAAGAACCATAAGCACATGCACCCATAAATAGTGAAGCAACTAATGGTAATAAAACAGCAGTTTTAAAATTGATATGATAGCCCACAAGTCTATTTAATGCGAACTGGTTAGTGACACACATCTGTAAGGCATAAAGCGAAGTTCCAATAACAAGTAGATAAATACCAACATCAAGGAACTGTGATGGCACTAATACAAGCATCAGTACAAGGATGATTACATGGACAACCAATGCTTTGGCAGCATTTCTTAAAGGTACTTTTACTGCGCCAATCGCCTGCAAGATACCGTTAGATAAAGTAGATAAACCATAAAGTACAATCGCAGGTGCACCAAGAGTAAGTGCAGTAGAGGCAATCTTCAATGTCTTAGGCTGTGGGAAAATCAGACCCATAACAGGATAAGCGAGTACACCCATACCTACAGCTGCAGGTATTAGAATAAGCATAGTAATAAAAGTACTATTCTTGATGTTGGCACGCACTTCCTTGAAATCTTTTAATGCATATGAACTAGAAATCGCAGGAATAGTAGCTGTACTCATAGCACTTGCAAGAGCAACAGGAACATTCATCAACACAACAAATTTACCTGCATAAACACCATAGAGTTTAACAACCTCAATCAGTTCTACACCACGTGCCTGCATAATACCATAGAAGATAAACATATCGATTGTAGAAACAAGGTTATAAATACATGTAGAAATAATGATTGGTGTGACAATATTAAGGATAGAACGGAATATGGCCTGTCTCGACTGTACACGAGGATCCGCGTCGGTCTCATCAATCATGTGTCTGCCTTTTCTTAAATAAACACATACCATATAAATAAGGGCAACAAGAACACCAAAGCCTGTACCTAAGGCACTTCCTCCAGCACCACGACTAGCAAGTAATGTATGATTATTTGCATATGGCTGAATAAATAAATAAGCAGCACCTACAGACACAAAGGCATTTAATAACTGTTCAATAATCTGAGAAACAGATGTATAAACAGTTGTTGAATATGCCTGGAAATAACCTCTTAAGACCCCAACTAAACCGGATAGGAAAATGGTAGGGCAAAAGAATTCTTAATGCGAATACCGCATTTTCTGTTACTATCCATGGGGCTAAGATAAATGTAAGTATTGCAGCAGAACCACCAACGACAGTAATATAGATTAGTGCACATTTAAAAATTTTACGTGCATTATTATATTGATGAAGAGCGAGCTTCTCACCAATTAATTTAGAGATTGCGGTTGGAATACTGTAAGAAGAAATAAGCAGTACCATTGCATAAATATTATATGCAGTAGAGTAATAACCATTCCCTTCATCACCAATTAAAGCGGTTAATGGACTTCTATAAAGAACACCAATAATACGTACAAGTATACCAGCGAGCGCTAGAATAGAAGCCTGCTTGACAATTGATTTAGATTTGTTCAAAATATTCACTCCTTATAAAAAATCTTTTCATTTTTAATTTATATCATTTTTGTATGTCTATTACAATATATTCGCCAAAACATCTGATAAGTTTTTAGATTATTATTTTTAAAAGTCTCCCAGGTTTATATGTTTTATGATATACTTCATAGAGAATAAAAAATTGGAGGGTAGTTTATGACTAAAAGCAGAGTAATTATTGCACTCGATTTCAAAAACAAAGCAGATGTTCTTGAATTCTCGATAAATTTGATGAACCGCTCTTTGTGAAAGTAGGTATGGAACTCTTCTATGGAGAAGGACCTGCAATCATTCGGGGCTATCAAAGAAAGAGGACATTCAATCTTCTTAGACTTGAAATTGCATGATATTCCTCATACAGTAAAGATGGCTATGAAGAACTTAGCACGTCTTGATGTTGATATCGTTAATGTTCATGCTTCAGGTTCTAAGGCTATGATGCAGGCAGCGATTGAAGGTTTAGAAGAAGAAAAGGGCAAGGATGCGTCCTTTATGTATCGCAGTAACATGTCTTACTTCTTTAAGTCGGGAAGTATTAGATGATGAACTAGGTATTCATGAACCAATTCAGGATGTTGCAATTAGATGGGCTAAGAATGCGAAAGAAGCAGGATTAGATGGTGTTGTATGTTCACCATTAGAATCTAAAGGTATTCATGATGCAGTAGGAGAAGATTTCTTAACAGTTACTCCAGGTATCAGACTTGCCAGCGATGCCAAAGATGACCAGAAGCGTGTAACTACACCAGCTATGGCTAAGGATATGACTTCTAGCTATATCGTAGTAGGTCGTACAATTACTAAGGCAGCTGATCCAGTAGCTGCTTATAAAAAAGTATTTAATCAATTTCAAGGAGAATAATAATGAATAGAGAAGAATTAATTGGTGAAAGATTTATTAAGTATCAAGGCTGTATTCTTAAGCCCCCGATGAACCTTTACTTGGGCTTCGTGTATTAAATCACCAATCTATTGCGATAATAGATTAACTTTATCTTATCCAGAAGTAAGAAATGATATCGAAAAAGGTTTAGCTGAACTTGTACAGGAAAACTATCCCGATTGTGAAGTATTAATGGGTACTTCAACTGCAGGTATCGCTCATGCTGCATTAGTTGCTGATATCTTAAATAAACCAATGGGATATGTACGTGGTTCAAACAAGTCTCATGGACGTCAGAACCGTATTGAAGGTGTTGTAAGAAAGGTATGAAGGTTGTAGTAGTAGAAGATTTAATTTCTACTGGCATCTTCATTAGAAGTAGTAGATGCATTAAGAGAAGCTGGATGTGAAGTACTAGGATTAGTAGCTATCTTCACTTATGGCTTAAAAAGGATTCTATTAAGAACTTTGCTGATAAGGATTGTCATTTCGTGACTTTATCTAACTATGATGCACTTCTTCCTGTTGCTGTTGAACACAACTATATTAAAGAAGAAGCATTAGAAAAGTTAAAAGCATGGAAAGTTGATCCACATGATGAAAGCTGGATGATTAAATAATTATTTGAGGAGGGTATATCCCTCCTTTTTAAATATGGTATTTTTTATGCAAATAAAGTATAATGAAAAAGGCTAATATTGCTTTTTGAAGTATAATGCTGTATAAATATTAAGATAGATTATTAAGGAGGATCCAACGTGTTAGAAGCTGTAAAATATGTAATCAAAGAAAACAGCGAGAACTTGTTTCGTATTTATTCTATTTCGAAATATGAAGTACTAGCTGACATGCGTGACTCAAAGTTAGGTTTATTCTGGAACTTTGCGAATCCAATTATTCAGTGTATTAACATATTGGTTTGTATTTGGATTAGTATTAAATCGTAAGTCAGTAGATGGTATTGAATATATCTGGTGGATGCTTGGAGGTATGGTTGTATGGTTCTTTATTTCTCCATGTATTACAGCAGGGTGTAATGCTATCTTCTCTAAAATAAATATTATTACTAAGATGAAATTCCCAGTCAGTGTTCTTCCGGCTACAGTGGTACTTTCTAAGTTATTTGACCACTTCTGCTTGATGTGTATATTGACACTCCTATTCTGCTTTGCTGGCTATTATCCATCATTACATTGGGTAGGTCTTATTTATTATTGTTTCTGTGGTGTTGTCTTCTCGATTTCGTTATCTATGACAACATCTGTACTTAATATGCTTGCACGTGATACAAGAAAACTAGTGCTCGCTATTATGCGTTTATTATTGTACATGACTCCAATTCTATGGAATGTGAAGAGCCTTCCATCTATTTTACAGAGAATCATGTTAACTAACCCTATTTATTATATTGTTCGGGGCTATCGTGACTGTTTCTTCTATCATCGTGGAATTATGTATTATAAATATTCTGCTTTCTGTTTCTGGGCTATTACAGCTTTCTTATTTGTGTTTGGTAGCTGTATTATGTATAAATTCAAATCTAAGTTTGTAGACTTTATTTAGGAGGCATTATGGATTCAAATATTGCAATTGAAGCACGTCATGCTTCTAAAATATATGAACTAAGATCTAAAGAGAAAAAGTGATGTCAAGTTCTATGCTTTAAAGGATTTGAACTTCCAGGTAAAGAAAGGGCAGGTTGTAGGTATTCTAGGGACAAATGGTTCTGGTAAATCTACTATGTCTATTATTCTAGCTGGAATCTGTGATCCTGATGAAGGGGAGATTATTGTGAATGGAACTTCAGGCACTTATTGCTATTAATACAGGATTGAACGCACAGTTGACAGGGCTAGAGAATATTGAATTAAAGGGTGCTTTATTAGGACTCTCTAAAAACGTATAGAAGCGATTAAAGAAGGTGTTATTAATTTCGCAGAAATTGGTGACTTCCTCTATCAGCCTGTAAAGAAATATTCATCGGTATGAAATCAAGACTTGGTTTCTCAATTAACCTTTGTCTTGATCCGGATATTATGATTGTCGATGAAGCTTTAAGTGTAGGTGATAAAGGTTTTGCGGAAAAGTGTCTGAATAAGATGACTGAGTTAAAAGAACAAGGTAAAACCATTATCTTTATTTCACATAACTTAAGACAGGTACGTCAATTCTGTGATAGTGCTATGTGGATTGAAGGTGGCATGCTTCGTGAATATGGAGATATTGATGAAGTATGTGATCATTATGCTGACTATGTAGAGTACTACAATCATTTATCCGCAAAAGAGAAAAGGAAAGCGTGATGAGAAGTTCGCAAAGCGTGTTATTCCTAATTCTCGTCGTACACTAGGTGATAAGCTCTTTGCTGCTATTAAGACTAGATAAACAAAGGGCAGGGTAACCTGCCTTTTTAAATATAGGGAAAGGAAGTTTAATTATGAAATTATCAATTATCATACCATTTAATCGTTATATTCGTTATTTATATGACTGCTTAGAAAGTATTAGGATCAGAAATTGTCTGATTATGAAGTACTTCTTATTGTAGATGCTATTGAAGATGTGAAGGATAAGATCCATAAATATGATTTACCAATCACTCTTTGTTGAATCGGGAGAAGCATCAGTAGGTAAGAAGAGAAATATGGGTCTTGATTTTGCAAAGGGAGATTATGTTTATTTCTTAGATAGTGATGACTATGTCTTACCAGGCTGTTTGAATGCTTTGATGGAAGAAGCAGAAAAAGTCTCATAATCAAGTTGTAGCAGGTAAGAGAATGGTTTCATGGTTCAAAAAAACAGGTCTATGAAACAATGAGCGATGAAACAAATATTGAAAGAAACTTAAAAGACAAGGATCATGATCGTCTTGAAAAGTAGAAAGAAAACAAGAAGAACATGCTTATGATAATGAACCAGAACAGTTCAAGATTGATTTACTTATTCGTACAAGACATGCATTAAGAAATGTGTCATGCTTAAATCTTCTTATTAAACGTTCACTTATTGAAGAAAATCATATTTCTTTTTAAAGAAGAATTCTTCTGGTATACAGATGCACCATTTGTAGTTGAACTATTAAAATATACAAATGATGTGTCTTTTGTAGAAGATGCTATTCTAGTCAAACGTAAACATAATGACCCAATCAATCGTCCTGCTTTTTATCTCAGATTAAGGACCCCGATGGTCGCTTTGATGAATTTATTGAAGCGCATAACTATTGCTTAGAGATTTCTAAGGATTATCCATCTATTCATTATTATATTAATGCGAAGATGGCTAACTATTTTACAAGTTTCTTTGCTAAAAGGTGAGAAGAAGTGAAGATGATAAGTGGAGAACAACACGTTTTGATACAATGGCAGAAGTATTAACTCGTATTGAACCAGAACTATTAAAGAAATCTCTTTATCGTCGCAGACTTTCTAAAGCATGTATGAATCATAACTTAAAGAAAGCACAAAAATCATCGCAGCTCACTTAGCTGGCGTTAAAGCCAAGAAGATCTTTAAGAATAAGAATGAAATGAATAAGTATCTCTATAGACATAAATATAAAAATGAACCTATTCAGAAGAATCTAGTTATGTTTGAAACATTCCGTGGAGCAAGCTATGCTGATTCACCTAAATATATTTATGAATATTTAGCTAAGAACTTCCCAGGGCAGTATGGAATTTGTCTGGGTACTCAATGATACGAAGACAAAACTTCCTTATGGTGGAACAGTCGTTAAACGTATGACACGTAAATATGCTTACTATCTTGCTGTATGTAAATACTTCGTATTTAATACAAGACAGCCATTATGGTATCGTAAAAAGAAGGACAGGTCTTCTTGGAAACATGGCATGGTACACCATTAAAGCGTTTAGCCTTTGACCAGGAAGAAGTCACTGCAGCTTCTCCTACATATAAAGCACAGTTCTATCGCCAAAAACAGGAATGGGATTATCTCATTGCGCCTAATGCCTTTTCGAGTGAAATATTCAAGAGCTGTTTTATGTATAAGGATGAAGGAGATACGATGTTAGATACAGGTTATCCTAGAAATGACTTATTATCTGACCCTCATAAAGAAGAGATTGCAATTGAACTTAAGAAGAAGGTAGGTATTCCATTAGATAAGAAAGTTATTCTCTATGCACCAACATGGAGAGATGATGAATATTATGGAAATGGTGCTTATAAGTTCCAATTAAAACTTAATCTTGAACAGATGAGAAAAGAATTAGGAGATGAATATGTCATTATTCTAAGAACACATTATTATATTGCAGATGTTCTTGATTTGACTGGTTTAGATGGTTTTGCGTTTAACTTAAGTAAATATGATGATATTACTGAGATTTATTTAATGAGTGATATTCTTATTACTGACTATTCAAGTGTATTCTTTGATTTTGCTAACTTAAAACGTCCAATGTTATTCTATACATATGATTTAGATAAATATCGTGATGTATTAAGAGGCTTCTATATTAATATGGAAGAAGAACTTCCAGGCCCACTTGTATTCACAACAGACGAAGTCATTGACACAATCAAGCATATGGATGAAATCACTGAAAATATGCAGACCGTTGTAAAAGTTCTATGACAAGTTCTGTGGCTGGGAAGATGGTCATTCTTCACAGAGAGTTGTTGAAAGAGTATTTGAAAAGAATTAGCTTTCCTTTACAGGAAGCTTTTTCTTTTTATCGGTTTGATTGACTAGAACGGTCATTCTCACTATAATAGACCTAATAAAGGAGAATATCATCGTGAAATTAATTAAGAAAATATTAGGTAAACTGATTCGTTTATTATATCGTCTCGTTTATCGCTTTATACCATGTGATGATCATACAATATTATTCATTTCATTCCATGGACGTGGCTATACAGATAAAAGGCATTACACCAATATATCACATCATAAAGAATATGCCCTCATATCGTTGTATATATGCGATTAAGCATCATAAAGAAAAGAATCTCATATTCTAATGCAAAGATTATTGAATACTTCAGTATTCCTTATTTCTTTTATCTTGCAAGAAGTAAATATTGGATTTCTAACTGTAAGCTTCCTAAATATGTGCTAGAAGAAGGATAACCAGGTTTACTTGCAGACCTGGCATGGTACACCTTTAAAGAAGCTTGCTCATGATATTGAAGTACCAGAAGGGACAACATTCTATCGTTCTGGCATGTCTGTAGAAGAAATGCGTGCTACTTATGACAATGATGTCTCTAAATACAACTATATGATTTCTCCAAGTGCTTTTACTACAGAAGTCTTCCAGACATCTTTTTAGAATCAATAAGGAAAGACTCATTGAAACAGGCTATCCAAGAAATGATATATTATCTAATTATACGAAAGAAGATGTAGAAACAATCAAGAATAGAATGCATTTACCTCTAGATAAGAAAATCTTACTTTATGCTCCTACATGGCGTGATAATTCATTCAATATGAAGGGGTATACATTTAAACAGAAGTTGACTTCAAAAATGGCAGGATGCATTAAGTGATGAATATGTTGTCGTATTCAAACCTCATTATTTAATTGTGAATGATTTTAATCTAGATGAGGTAAAAAGATTTTGTTTATTATGGATCCTCAGGAAGATATTGCAGATTTATACTTAATTGCAGATTTTTAGTGACTGATTATTCAAGCGTCTTCTTTGATTATGCGATATTGAAAAGACCCATCTATTTCTATATGTATGATTTAGAAAAAACTATCGTGATGAATTAAGAGGCTTTATCTAGATATTTATAAAGATCTTCCCTGGAGAAGTATCACAGATGAAAACACATTACTTCAGAAGATTCATACATGATTTTGATTATGACCGTCTAACAGGCTTTAATGAACGTTTTTAATAATCATGAAGACGGACAGGCTAGGCAAACGTGTCATTGATATACTATTAGGTGAACAGCATGGGGCTTAAGAAAATTGTATTAAACATCATTCTTTCATTTGAACATCTTTTGTATCAATTTGTTCCTATCAAAAGAATCAGATTGCATTTGTTTCATTAGAAGACAATATTTTAAGAGATGACTTAGATATCTATAATCATCTTGATATATCTCATTATTCTATTAAGAAAGTACTCATTCATTATGATAAAAAATCAATATGGAATGATTTCTTATATCTCCTTAACTGCAATTAAACAGATTATTGTGATTAATACATCCCATATCGTACTCATTAATGACAATAACTATGTAGTTCCTCTCATTATAAGAGACAAGGTGTTATATCATTGAAGTATGGCATGCCACAGGAGCTATTAAGAAGTTTGGCAATGCAGTCAAAAGACAATATCCTTATTAATAACTATGACTATGTCATTGCTAGAATAGTGATTATTGGGATAGAACCTATTCTTGGCTTTTTCTGTAGATAAAGATAATGTACTTGTAACAGGTATGCCTGAGTGAGATCATCTTTTTGATGAAAATTATAAAAAGAAGTCAGTGACAATTTCTATTCAAAATATCCAGAACTTAAGAATAAGAAGATCTTACTCTATGCACCAACGTTTAGAGGAAATATTTATAAAGGATTCAAAGCAGTTGGTTTTGATGGAAAGAAATTCATTCTCATACTTTTGATGAAGACATAGTCCTTTATTATAAGTATCATCCACTTATGAAAGATATTCCTATTGAAGAAGAGGGACGTATCTTCAATATGAGCTATGAAAAATACATATGAATTATTTGTGGTAAGTGATGCAATTTATTTCAGATTTCTTCGATTATTTTTGATCATTCTATCCTAGATAAACCGATGTATTTCTTTGTGCCCGACGAAGGATTATATGCACTGTCTTGGATGTTTTGTGGACTATAAGAAGGAAATGCCTGGTCCGTTGTTATAATGAAGAAGAGTTAACAGATGCACACATTCTAATGAACATTATGATATCAAACGATTTAAAAATAAATTCTTTAAATATTCAGATGGAAAGAATGTAGAGCGAGTAATCGCGTTAATTGAACAACTGATCGAGGAGGAAGT